>ENA-OQNO01001413-OQNO01001413.1-human-gut-metagenome-genome-assembly--contig:-NODE-1413-length-16206-cov-2.863424_pt1 | contig 16206 bp, 13 predicted proteins | sample MGYA00242629_ERZ504880 | MGnify/ENA primary metagenome ERZ504880 (study PRJEB26092, sample SAMD00036377) | human gut metagenome | host: Homo sapiens | study: EMG produced TPA metagenomics assembly of... | reverse complement strand
AACCACATCCTTCCTGTGGAAGCGGGGCAGACGCTTGCCCAAACGATCTGGCTGTCCGGCGAACTGTCCCCGCCCGCGCTGTGTTCGGGGCTCGGGCGCTGCGGGGCGTGCCGGGTACGGTTTTTTGAAGGGACGCCCAAGCCGTGCGACGCGGATAGCGCCATCCTCGGCGCGGAGGCCGTGCGCGGCGGCTGGCGGCTGGCCTGCCGCCATGCCGCCGTTGCGGGTATGGTTGTTGAGTTGCCTCCTCCGCCGTCCGAAAAACGGAAACGGATGGACATAAGGCCGGATGCGGGCCCGTTCCGGCTGGCCGTGGATCTGGGGACGACATCCATCCATTGGCGGCTCCTCGACGGCACGGGGCATGAGGCTGCGTCCGGGCAGGCCCTCAATCCGCAGATGGGCGCGGGGAGCGATGTGGTGTCGCGCCTTGCCGCCGCCCGGAATCAGGAGGGCCGGGAACGGCTGGGGCATCTCCTGCTCCGCTTCCTGCAACGCGTTGTCTCGGACGTGGGCGTCCCGGTGGCGGAACTGTGCATCGCGGGGAATACCGCCATGACCTCCATCCTGTTGAATGAAGATGTGGCCGGATTGTGTGCCGCCCCGTACCGGCTGACGGAGCCGGGAGGCCGCACGGCGGAGCTGCCCGGTCTGCCTCCGGCGTGGATCCCCCCGCAGCCCGCCCCGTTCGTGGGCGGGGACATCAGCGCGGGCATGGCGGCCCTCCTGTACGGGGAATCGCCGGAATTTCCTTTTCTGCTTGCGGATATGGGGACGAACGGCGAATTCGTGCTCGCTCTGGATAAGGAACGCTCCTTCATTGCCAGCGTTCCGCTCGGCCCGTCGCTGGAAGGCATCGGGCTCCGCTACGGCGGGGTGGCGGATACGGGCAGCGTCTCGGGATTCCGGCTCGGTCCGTTCGGCCTGTCTCCCGTGGTCATCGGCAACACGGAACCGAAACGGATTTGCGGCACGGGCTATTTGTCGCTGCTGGATGCGCTGTTGCGGACAGGTTTCCTCGACGCCACGGGTCGCCTTGCGTCGGCTTCTGTTTCACCTCTGGCCGCCCGCCTGCTCGGGACCGTCGAACGCGGGGCCGCTGGCTGGAGCCTGCCGTTGCCCGGCGGCATGGAGCTTGCCGGGGCCGACGTGGAGGAAATCCTCAAGGTCAAGGCCGCGTTTTCGCTGGCTTTGGAAAGCCTGCTGGCGGCGTCCGGGCTGGAGAGCAGGGCGCTCGCGCGGGTTTGCCTCGGCGGTGCGCTCGGGGAACACATGCCGGAAACCGCACTGGAGCGGCTGGGCTTTCTGCCGCAGGGCCTGCAGGCGCGCACTGTGGCGGAGGGCAACACCTCCCTGCGCGGGGCGGAGCTTCTGCTGACGCGCCCGGAACTGCGGGAGAGGCTGGTCCGCTGGAGTTCCGGGTGTACGCTTGTGGATCTGGCGGCCCGTCCCGATTTTACGGCCCTGTACATGCGGCATATGGTTTTCGGATAAGCGCCGTCCGTTTGCAAGAAGCCGCGTTTTGTGGCATTGCCTCCGTATTCGATACCCTGTAGCGCAACCTCTTTTTTAGGAGGAGAACAATGAACGTACGTCTCATGTCCGACCTTGATCTGCAAGGGAAGACCGTTGTTTTTCGTGAAGACCTCAATGTCCCGGTCAAGGAAGGGAAAATCACCAGCGACAAGCGCATCCGGGCGGCCATTCCGTCCTTGAGGTTCGCGCTGGATAAAGGCGCCGGCATCATCGTGCTCTCGCACCTTGGCCGTCCCGAAGAAGGCGTTTACTCCGAAGAAGCTTCGCTGGCTCCCGTGGCTAAACGCCTTGAGGAACTGCTCGGCGTTCCGGTCAGGCTTGAGAAGGACTATCTGGACGGCGTCAGCGTAAAGCCCGGCGAATGCGTCCTGTGCGAGAACGTGCGCTTCAACAAGGGCGAAAAGAAGAATAATGAGGAAGTGGCCCGCAAGCTGGCCGCGCTCGGCGACGTGTACGTCATGGATGCGTTCGCCACGGCGCACCGCGCGCAGGCTTCCACCGAAGGGGCCATCCGTTTCGCCAAGGTCGCCTGCGTGGGCCTGCTCATGGCCGCCGAACTCGAAGCCGTAACCCGTATCCTCCATGCGCCCAAGCATCCGCTGCTCGCCATCATCGGCGGCTCCAAGGTTTCGACCAAACTTGAAGTCCTGAACAATCTTTCCAAGCGCGTGGACAAGCTTATCGTGGGCGGCGGCATCGCCAATACCTTCCTGAAGGCCGCCGGATACGAAGTGGGCAAGTCCCTGTATGAGCCGGATCTGGTGGAGTCCGCCGCCAAGATCATGGAAGAGGCCAAAGGGCGCGGCGCGGCCATCCCGCTGCCCGTCGACGTCGTTGTCGGCCCGGCGCTGGAAGAACACGCTCCGGCCACCGTGCTCAAGGTCGAGGACGTGCGCCCTGACGACATGATCCTCGATATCGGCCCCGCCACCGCCGCAATGTACGCCCAGATCATCGCTGAGGCGGGCACCGTGGTTTGGAACGGCCCTGTGGGCGCGTTTGAAATCGACCAGTTCGGCAAGGGAACGGAAGCCATCGCCAAGGCCGTTGCGGAAACGTCCGCCTATACGGTTACCGGAGGCGGTGACAGTATCGCGGCCCTCGAGAAATACGGCTACGCCAGTCAGGTGGATTATATTTCCACGGCGGGCGGCGCGTTCCTCGAAGTGCTGGAAGGCAAAACCCTGCCGGCCGTGGCCGCTCTTGAGGCGCGTGCGGCATCGTGAGCCAGTCATCCTCCCCTAAACGTAGAAACAACGCGGGGACTTCCGAAAAGGGGGCCCCGCGTTCCCCGTCCCGTGGCCCGGCGGAAAAGCGCCCCGCACCCCGGCAGGACAGCCGCGCCGATCAGGAACGTCCCGCCCGGAACAGCCATGCAGGGCAGGGGCGTTCCGGAAACAATCCGAAGAACGGTCCCGGAGAACGCCGCCCCGGTGGGCCGCGTGCCGACGGTCCGGTAAGGCCCATGCCCGTGCCGGTCAAGCACGCGGCAGGGCATCCGATGTGCCGCCCGTTGTTTTCTCCGCTGGACGCTTTTTGCCGCAACGCGCTGGCGCAGCTCCCCAAGGCGCTGGATGCGGTGATGCCGCTGTCCCGCAACCACCGCGCCGATTTGCCGGAGGCCATCCGTGACCTGTCCGCCATGCTCACCTATGAGCGCGGTGGGCTCGGGCGTTCCTACTGGAGCGCGCCCCGGTATGTGTCGGCATATCTGCGTTATTTTTTGCCGTGGAATCTTGTGCGGCTGTCCGGCCTCTTGCCGGGTTTGGATTTGCCCGTCCCCGTTTGCGACGCCGAAACGCCGGTGACCATCGCCGACCTCGGAAGCGGGCCGCTGACCCTGCCTATTGCTTTGTGGCTGTCCCGTCCCGACTGGCGGGCTGTGCCGCTGACGCTGGTCTGCGTGGATACGGTTCCCCGTCCCATGGAAATGGGGCGCTCTATACTGGAACACATGGCGAAACTCTCCGGTGAACCGCTGAACTGGACGATCCGTCTGGTGCGTTCGCCGCTGATGCAGTCATTCCGCGAGTTGCGCTCTCCGTATCTGCTCATGGCGGGCAATGTGCTCAACGAATTGAAGGACAAGCCGGGCGTCAGCGTCGATGAACGTATGGCGGATCTCGCCGTCGCCGTGGGGCGGACGCTGCATCCTGAAGGCACGGCGCTGTTCGTTGAGCCCGGCACGCGGCTCGGCGGCACGCTTACCGCGAAGCTCCGGGAAACGGCGCTGGAGGAGGGGCTGACGCCTGTGGCTCCTTGTCCGCATCTTGGTCCGTGTCCGCTGTTGGAGACGCGCGAGCGTCGCTGGTGCCACGCGTCGCAGCTTGCTGTGGCCCCGGCATGGCTGGCGGATCTGGCCCGTTACGCCAAGCTGCCCAAGGATTCGCTGAGCTTGTCGTTCATGCAGCTTCGGCCTGAATCGGAGGTTGCTCCTATCGCCAAGACAGCTCTTTTTCCGGCGATGGACCCCAACGGGGTCGTTGCCCGTATCCTGTCCGAGGCCTTCCCCGTCCCCGGCATGGGACATGCCCGCTATGCCTGTACGGAAGACGGGTTCGCCATTATCCCCGCAGCCGGGGACATCCCCTCCGGGGCGCTTGTCGCCTGCCGCCGTCCCGCGTCTCCACGTAAGGACGCCAAGACGGGGGCCGTTGAACTGCTTTGGCAGCCGGAACAAAAACCTCAACGCTGATTTTTTCAGGAGTCTTTCATGTCTAAGATTATCACCCGGTTCGCGCCGAGCCCGACCGGGCATCTGCATATCGGCGGCGCCCGCACCGCTTTGTTCTGTTGGCTTCTTGCGCGTCACTACGGCGGTGAATTCCGTCTGCGTATCGAGGACACGGACACCGAGCGCTCGAAGCAGGAGTACACGGACGCGATTCTGGCCTCCATGCGCTGGCTTGGGCTGGATTGGGACGGCGAGCTGACCTATCAGACGCAGCGCACGGACCGCTATAATGAAGTCATCGACAAGATGATTGAGAGCGGTCATGCCTATTGGTGCTCCTGTACGCCCGAAGAAGTGGAAGCCATGCGTGAAGCCGCCCGCGCCAAAGGTGAAAAGCCCCGCTACGACGGCCGTTGCCGCGAGCGCGGCCTCGATGCCGGGCCCGGCCGCGTCGTGCGCCTGAAGATTCCCACCGAAGGCCGTGTGGTGTTCGACGACATGGTGAAAGGGCATATCGCCACGGACGTTTCCGAGCTCGACGACATGATCCTGCGCCGTAGTGATGGTATGCCCACCTACAATATGGCGGTGGTGGTGGACGACCACGACATGGGGATTACCCACGTCATTCGCGGCGACGACCACGTTTCCAACACGCCGAAGCAGATCCTCATCTATCAGGCGGTTGGGTGGGAACTGCCCGTGTTCGGTCACGTGCCCATGATCCTCGGCAAGGACCGCCAGAAGCTTTCCAAGCGCCACGGCGCGCGTTCCGTGGTGGAGTACCAGAATGACGGCCTCCTGCCGCACGCGCTGGTCAACTGCCTCGTCCGCCTCGGCTGGTCGCACGGGGATCAGGAACTGTTCTCCATGCAGGAACTCATTGATCTTTTTGATGGAAAGAACCTGAACAGTTCCGCTTCCGCTTTCGATCCCGACAAGCTCCTGTGGTTCAACGCCCATTACCTGCGGGAGACGCCGCTTGACGACTTGGCCCGTCTGGTCCTGCCTTTCATTCATCAGAAAGGATTCACGGGCGCGACGGAAACTTCCATTGAACCGCTGGTTCCCCTGTACCGCGAACGGGCAAAGAACCTTATCGAGCTTGCCGACGGCATTGCCCAGCTGCTCTACAAGTCCGCCGATCTGCCTTATGACGAAGCGGGCGTTGCCAAGTGGCTGACGGACGAAGGCAAGGAGCACGTGAAGGTCATCCGTGATCAGCTTGCGGCGCTTCCTTCTTTTGACAAGGAAAGCATCGAGCACGTGATCCATTCGTACGTGGAAAGCCTCGGCGTGAAGTTCAAGATGGTCGCGCAGCCTGTGCGCGTGGCGATCACCGGTGTGATTGGCGGTCCCGGCTTGCCCGAGTTCATGCTCGCCATCGGCAAGGATGAGACGCTCGCCCGCATGGATCGCGGATTGACCCTGTAATTTTGAGAGTATGAGGCAACCGGGGAAGGGAGGGGAAAACTTCTATAGAAAATGTTCCCCTCCCTTCCCCGGACTCCCTATCCCTCCTCTTTCAAACATTTTTGGCGTTATCGACTCCCTGTCCGTCCTTTTGGGGTAAGAGGGCGTATTGCCTGATAGCGAGAGGAACGTTCCTTTATCACACCGCGAAGACAAGCCGGGATGCAGTTGTATCCCGGCTTGTCTTCTTAGAGGCTGAATCAATCTCTGGTCGGGCATCCAGCAAAAAGGGCAGTCGTGGAATACCGAATACGAGAGTTCGGGAGGGAGGAGAGGCTTGGCGGTCGTCTTCGTTTTTGATGATAATGGGATGTTTTTAACGCCAAAAGATACAAGAAAGGCCGGAACCTCTTCGTGTTGGAGAGATTCCGGCCTTCATTGGACCACGTTGGGCAGCAAATTTTTTGAATGGTGGAGGCGGGGGGAATAAAACGATAAGTATAATATGCTGTATTTATTAGGCGTACTACAAGAGGCAATCAGTTTTTGCCCCCAACTTTGCCCCCTTCGCATTGAAAATGTGGGAACAGAACGCGCGTCCCGGTTTGGACGCTTTTGGGGGGGCGTCTTGGCGCTGTATGTATTGACTGTCTTACAAGAACGGTAAAAACATTGCTACTGACCTCGTTTTTTTAATTCAATCACTTTCCTGATAAACTCAACTTCGGTAATTTGGGGAGTCATATCAATTTCTGATAACTCATTTTGAATCGTCTCAAGAATCCAGTCCATTTTTTTAGCAGCATCTGGTGCATTTACTTTGTTTTCTTCTGCTGAACGCCTAACTGTAGCAACAAATGATTTCCCGTCTATGCCAAACTGCATGCCTTCTATGCCGTAAAATAAATTAGCGTAATACTTGTCATTGTTTAGAAGTATAAAAGGGCGAGGGGATATGTATTTATTAAGATCTATCTCTTCTCTAATGTTTTGCTCATAACTGTAGAGCATATTCCCTAAATCGTTTTCAAGAAGTATTGTTGGATTTATAGCGCCATCTTTGGAACACTCAAGAAGATAAGCAGACTCAAGGGAGGGACCAAAGCATCCCAAATCATCATAGTATCCATCACCAAAAGAAGCCCCACCTCGTATAAAAAAACCAGCATTCATAATTTTCCATACTGGAATTAGCATATTTTTTACGCCCTGATAAAGCGCATCTATATCCATTGTTTCAAGTTCATTTTTTTCATCTTTAAACTGATATAAAATATATGCACAGTCAGAAAAAGAAAAAATCTTTCTGTTCAATCTACGATTAAATACAGTATTTTTTTCACGTTCTTCGACTAATGCTACTTCTGAATGAAAAATATCATGAATAAGTTTTTTCTTAGAAAAATCTGTTCTATCCTTAGTTCCAAGAACATCGATAAAAATAGACAGAGTTTTTTTATATCCACTCATAAATTTATCCCCACAGTGAAAAAACATTTAATCGGTATATGTAGCTAGTATATTACGACAGTTTGAACGCTATGCATTAAGTATGCATCCTCTTTTATTTAGGACAGGCACACCCGCTGATGCTAAGGCTTGATAAAGAGCATCGGTTTCAGTTTTTGTCGATGTCTGAAATCTTCCCCGATTACTCATTCTGCTATCAGAGTATGTAAAAATAACTTCTTGGATTGCACGGGAGAACGCGACAAAAAAGCTCCGCTTTTCCTCATCCTGTTGACGTCTAAAGTTCCACCACTCTGCATCTTCAAGCCCTAAAAAAATGACTGTCTTAAATTCCAATCCTTTACTTTTATGAATAGTCATTGCAGGGATGGTATTTTTTCCCAAAAAAGAATCTAAAGCTTCCGAAAGTCCAGAGCCAGTATCAACTTTACTTTGTATATCTTGAGTAAAAGATGTTATTATATCTTCAAGGTATGTCCCTCTAACGTATTGTTTATGCTTGCTCCTTATGGAGTCTACGCCTATATTTAGAAGAATATGGGAAATGACTCCTTGCACATCCGTGGGGGAAATGGTGGATGGAATCGTAACAACATTCTTTACTCTGTCATTAAATATATTTGATATATTTGTGTTTGAATATCCCCATAAAGAAAGAAGTTCATCTCTTAGCTCAATATATTCTTTGGGCGCTCGGCTTTTTGCAATGACATTCAATGCTAATATAATTAAATCTATAGCAGGTTCAGCAAGCAAGTCCTGAATCAAACCTTCATCTCTTAATATAATCCCTTTAGTATTTAAACTTTCTTGTAAAGAGGAAATCATTCTTGGTGTCTGTTGTCTTACAATAATGCAAAAATCTCTATGCTTGTGAGTTTCTGACGTTAATGCATTATTTATATATTCAGAAATCCAAGCAGCTTCTTCTTCCTGTGATGAAAACTCTATTATAGTACATGCTCCATTTTCAGTCATACATTTTGAAATCCAAGCATCTTTTTTTCCATCTATTGCAGCTGCAATATTGTTCTGCATCTCATCCAGTTCATGGGCAGACCTATAGTTGTGTATTAAACCAATCTCGTCTGCCCCGAAATCATTTTTGAAAACATCAAAGGCATTTGGCATTGCCCCTGCCCAAATCATTATCCTTTGCTTCAAGTCTCCAACAGCAATCACAGACAATGACTCGCAGTTACAAACTTCCTTGATAAGCTCATATTGAGAACTAGTTGTATCTTGAAATTCATCTAAAAATACATGGCTATACGTTTTTCTCAAAAGAGATGAAACATCTTGGCTGTTTCTGACCAAATAGGCAGCTAGTCTATTTATCATCGGAAAAGTCAAAACTGGCATAGGAGTACGAGTTAGCCGTTCACTCCAAAGCGCCGCAGCTAATTGTTTCCACACAGGATAGTTGTCTAAATCTTCAAAAGGGATAGAGTAACCATGTGCTAGCTGGGCCAGGGTTAGCTCTGGGGCATACATCATGCGGTCTGTTCGTGGAACAGAATGTCGTAATAACCATTCTTCTGCTTCTCTTGAACGGTACTCATTAAAAAGAATTTCGTAATCACCTATAGGTTGCCATTCGATAGGAAGGGTCTTGTAAAAACGGTCAAGAAGAAGCTTCGCAAAAGAGTCAAGCGTGCGAGAATCAAACCGGTTTGCATATTCGGGACACCGACTTTGAACCCGTTTGCCCAAATTGCTTGCAGCATCACGCTTGAAAGAAATTGCCAAGATTCTTTTGGGCGGCGGGCAAGCACGCGTAGTCAAAAGGAAATGAGCCTTTTGCGCTAAAAGTTCAGTTTTTCCTGCTCCAGGGCCAGCAGTTACAAGCGTATTTTTTGCTTGTTTGACAGCCTTCAGTGCTGCATCTTCTAAGCCTTCTACACCTACAGGTACCCAGTCATCGGGAGAAATGTAAGCCATGATCACTCGTCCAGCTTGTTTTTGACTTCATTTACTAACCCTATTAAGCAGGTAGGCCAACTTTCTTCCCAGTTATCTGCTGGGATGTCTATCATTGCCTGCATATGAGTTGCAGGCTTAGACCCATCAATGAATAAATATTTATACCAAGGAAACAACTCTTGCTGTTCCGAAGTATAAAAGTTTAACAGTGGTTCTTTTTCTTCCTCCTCGCAATCAATAACTTGCCACATGCGTTCCTGATATGCTGCTTCATATTCGTCATCATTTTCATCAGGAAGGCGTGGCCCTTTCCCTCCTCTTGTAGAAATCAATGACTTGTAGTGTGCAAAAAAGCTATCAAGCATTGCAAAATCAATATCAAGCGGACTAGAGAAAAATACTCCAAACTTGTTGAAATAATTAATCCATGATTCTAACGGGCTATCATCGTTCATTTCACTGAAAAAAGTATCGTATTTATCGTCAGCTATGCTTTCTACACGTCCATCCGTAAAAGTTACTTTAAGGCAGTCTCCGCCATGCGGATAAAATTTAACTAATTGGTTACGGACATACTGTAATTTTTGCCACCCACCATGCTCTTTTCCAAAATCCAAATCTAAAAGCGTCACATATGGAATTTTTAGAGCCGATAAAAGCTTCCAGAAATGATTAACATGCCGCCCACCCAATGGAATGACAGAGATAAAGTTTGAGTCTAAATCTATGCCTGCGATATCAAATAATTTACGTAAAATAATTTCTTCTGATGGACCTTCGCCCAAAACCACTAACCTCGAAAAATACAATTCTGGATAACCCCGCACGGCTTCTCGAACAAACTTTGCAGCTTCGGTTCCATCTCTTTGGCAGGGGAGAGGTAGCCCCTTTACCAAGCTACGCGTGGACTTCTCGTGCCCACAACAGTAGCGTACTTGTTCAGGAGGTATACGAGCCAAAACCGCTGGTGAGTGACTAGTAATGAAGACTTGTGCTGTTTGTCCAGATGATAACTCAATAAATTCATTTACAATTTTTCCAAGATAGTGCGGAGATAAATGGTTTTCAGGCTCTTCCAGAGCAATGATAGTCAAGATTGGAAAGTTATCAGCAGTAGCTGGGTCAAAACCTTGTTCTTCTGGTTTTTGACTAATTTTTTGGTACATCTTTTGTATCGTCGCCACAAGAGAAATAGAGAATAGTGAACGCAGGCCATCACTCAATTCCGAAACATCAACAAGTTTCGATTGTTCATCAGGATAAAAGAAAGGAGCCAAAAGTTTTAAAAGATTCTGTGGCCTATCATCAATAGCCTGCAGTGAGACTTCGCTTAAAGATTGACCATCATAAAGATTATCCCATTCTTCTTGAATGGCTTCATTTATGCACATAACTCCAGAAAGCGAATTTAGAGTATTGCGCATAGACTCCATTGAATTTTTTAATGACTCCTCAGCCACATTTAGCTGTATGAATTTGAGTAGTTGCCCCAATCCATAAGCAGTTAGTGAATGTATTTGTTGCTCCGGGTTTCGAATTGAAGGGATATAGGCAATTCTAATTTTTCCACGAGTATGAGCGTCAACAGAGTGTGATAATTCTCCTTCGTCATCATCGCTTACTTTTGTCACCCATAACAATTTTTGTTCAATATATCCTTCTTGCGTTCCATTGTTAGTCCATTCCGCTTCTAACCGTATTCTGCATACCATTTTGTTGTTTGGGCCAGAATAACACATTTGATTAAAAACTTCTGGTATAGAACTACAGTCTTCTTCTCTTTCTAATTCTGGGAACTCAAAAATGCACTCAATATGCAAATTCCTCTTATTTTTATCTCGTAGGTTTTCATTTTTTCCGACGTAAAAATCCGTATTTTTAATTTGACGAAGTGCACTTGTTTCACCAAACATCTTAACAAGAGCTTGTAATATAGCCGTTTTTCCTGATGCGTTCGGTCCGACAAAACTTAAAAATGGGGAGCACTGAATTTTAATACCTTCATCATCGAAACAACGGAACCCGCAGATGTTCATTTGAGATATGTGCATAGGTACCTCGATTTGACTGGTGGCAAGCAGGTTTCTCTTCAACTTGCATAAATATTGACGTTGCTCGATAAAATGTGGACTCACTCCACATTTTCATCCTGAAAATATTCCGTTCGCTTGGCTTACGCCAAGATTTCAGACAAATCCGCCACGCACTCCGGCGTGTTTTCATCCTTGCCGGAGCGTTTCAGGAAACGCGCCTGCATACCGAACTTTTTTGGCGTGTTGTAGTCGTTCTCTAGCGAATCTCCCACCATTAGGACAGACGAAGGCTCCACGCCCAGCGCCGTGCAGGCATGGCGGTAAATCTCTTCCTGCGGCTTCCGGTAGCCCACGGCGAAAGACCACGCGCAGGCGTCCGGGGTGAAGGGGAGCAGCTTCAAGAGAGGTTCGGCGTAGGGTGTTGCCAGATTGGAAACGATGGCCCATTTCAGGCCGCGCTGTTTGATGGTTTCCAGTAAAGCGGGGACTTCCGGGTAGAGGCACATCGAAGCGATTTCCGCCGCAATCCCTTCTTCCATTTTCTGGATGGCCTCCGGAGTGCATCCGGCTTCCCTGGCGAGTTCCGCAGGGGAGCTATCCCTCGTCATCAACGCTTGATAGGCGTCCGCCACGCCGGAAGGCCAAGCCTTTAGAATCGGCTTGTAGGGATTTCGCTTTTCGCGGATTTCGCAGAGCGTACCGAAGGCATCAAAGAATATAGCTTTTATCAAATCAAAGCCTTTTGTTTACGCCAAAAAGAGAAGAGTTGCCCTGTGCAAATGGAAAATGGCTTTGACGTAGTATAGCGTAAGGAATTGTGGAACACAATTTGTTACCCTGTCAGCTTCATCTTTTTTCTTTTATGGAGGAATCTATGAGGCCACTGTCATTCGCCCAGGTGTTAAATCTTGGATTGCAGCCCCGTGAATATGGAACATCCGTGCCGGAAGGGCAGCTTATTGCACGTCTGGATTTCAGGATGTGGGGAAAATCCGTAAATTTACGTTGCTTTTTCACCCACATGGAAACAGGGGAGAAATTCAGCCTTTCCGCCTACCGCTCGCACTCCGGTAAAGAGCATATCATTCAAAGGCCGGATGGAAAGACGCACCACGCATATACACCGGAAGACGGCGTTTTTGATTTTGCCGAAGGCGATTTGGGAGGGCAGCGCTTTCGCCTTGTGATGCGGCAGGGAGCGCGGGGAAAGATACTTTGGGAAAGCGCGGAACTACTCCCTGTCGATGAATCCAGAACTGGAGCAATTGTATGCCCTTCACGGTACTCCGTATCCAGAAGCTAAAGACGTGGGGTGACATTGCCGGGGCGGGAAAGCACAATCAGCGTGAGCGCGAAACGCCCAATGCCGATACCGCAAGAACAACAGCCAATCAGCATCTTGTCGGTACTCCGGGGATGGACAATGTTGCCACCGTCAAGCAGGTCATCGGGACGCAACGGGTCAGGAAGAATGCCGTACTTGGCGTGGAAATGCTGCTTTCCGCCAGCCCAGCCTATTTCCGCCCGGAAAATCCAGGGATGGCGGGAACCTATGACACCACTCGCTTGCAGAACTGGAAAGAAGCAACAATGAGCTGGCTCAATGAAAAGTACGGCAACCGCATCGTTTCCGCCATCCTGCATGTGGACGAGGCCACGCCGCACATACATGCTTTGCTCGTACCGCTCGATGACAAGGGCAAGCTAAATTGCCGTTCTCTGTTCGGTGGCACCCGGCATACGCTTTCCCGACTACAAACGAAATACGGCGAAGCCGTTTCCAGCCTCGGTATTGATCGGGGCGTGGAGAACTCACGAGCCACCCACCAGAAGGTCAGCCAGTTCTATACCCTGACGCAGGGGCAAGTCGCGCCGGAAGTGCCGCTCGCGCAAAAATACACGCCTCTGCAGATGCCCGGCAAAGTTGCCCGCATGTCGGATGACTCTTTGAAGAATTACGCCCGAAATGCAGCCGTGAGTGGTGCCAAGGCCCAGCAGGAAGCCGTGAGCGAACTGGTTTCCGCCGTCCACAACAAAAACGCCATGCTTGAACGCGAAGTTCTGCGGCTGAAGCAGGCAAACTCCAAATTGGCCCAGGAGAAAACCGAACTGCAAAAGAGAATGGACGTTCTGCGCGGCGTGGAACCTGGCGCTGTCCTGTCTCGGATGTTCAACGCCAAAGGGCCGTATAAGAAAGAGGGGCAGCAGTATTTCATTCTGCCAGATAAACGTGAAGTCTCCGTCAACGACTCCCGCTGGAATGTGGACGGGCGAAGAGGAAAAGGCGCCATTGATTTGGTGATGACATTGCGCGGCTATGGGCAGCATGAAATGCGTAAAGTCGTAGGCGAACTGGCCCACGTTTTTGATAATGAGCGGGTTGTTGGAGAGGTTGCCGGAAAGGCTTTTGATGAAGCGGCCTTCACTGTAAAAAATGCCGCCAAAGAGTTTGCCCCGCAGAAACGGGACAATGCTGTTCAAGAAAAAGGGATGGGACGATAATGAATTAAACGCTATGTGGGCTTTTTATCTTGTTTACGCGGCCTTCCCGGCCCCTTTGTGGGGGCTTGGGGGCCGCGTTCCATTTCCTGCTCAATGCGAATCATTAAATCAGACGCTTTGAGTTTCAACACATCCGCTATTTGCATCAGGGCATTGATGGAGACTCCGCTGTTCCCTTGCTCTACCAGAGCAATATACGAGTCCGACAGCCCGGAAAAGCCAGCCAATTGCCCTTGGGTAAGCCCCGCCTGCTCTCTGGCCTCTTTAAGAACGTGTGCCGCTGCCCAAGCTAAGGTTTCAATTTTATCCATTATTCATGATTATCCGAAGCCTTGATAAAATATTATTAGTATACTAGTAATATTTGTGTGTCTGATTCTGCTGACTCTCCTTTTACTGGCACTACCACAGCCCTCAATGGCTGCAATAGTGGTGCGAATTATCGATGCTGACACGTTGATTTTGGACAGCGCGATAAAAATTCGTCTTTACGGGATTGACTGCCCCGAACGAGGACAGCCGGGAGGAGTAGAAGCCACGGAGGCCGCAGTAATCCTTGCATTGGGCCAAAGTGTTGAGGTTATGGAGCAGTACCAAGACCGCTACGGGCGCACTGTTGCCATCGTCATTCTGGAAAGCGGAGACACGCTGCAAGAGGCGTTACTCCAAAGGGGAATGGCCTGGGTCGCTCCCCGTTACTGCAAACGCCCCGAATGCGATTCTTGGCGGGATTTGGAGCAGTCGGCCCGTCTGTCACGAATCGGTATCTGGCAGGATGAATATGCCGTGCCGCCGTGGGAATGGCGCAAACAAAATCGAGATTCAAGAGGTTCACGATGAAAAAGATTGTAGTGGCTCCCCTCATGGCATTGATGATGCTTTCCGTCACCGGATGCAACGCCGAGGAAACACGCACAGCAGAGTGGTATTTGCAGCCGGAAAATAAGGTCGCATGGGAGGCCAAGCTGGAAGAGTGCCGGAACAACCCCGGCGAACGGGAGAAGACGCCCAATTGCGTCAACGCCCGACAGGCTTTTGACCGGAATTTCAGGGGAGGCGAATTTAAGCCCACCAGAGAGCCTACATTCGGGTTTGGGAAAGAGTAGCTTCGTAATTTTGCAATTCTTGTAATCTTATTGAAATATTTGCGTATTCCCGATTACAAACAGAATGTGGAAAAGTAATCCTGCAATCAGAAAGATATTCCGGTTGCAGGATTACTTTTTTCTTTTTGGCGTAAAAACGATAATGGCCCGTAATGTCTGTCGATTACAAAATTACAAGATTACGCAGCATTATTCATCAGCATCCAGAATATTCCCGTTGATGGTGTAAAATCGGGTCGCTTTGCCCAGGCGGGGCGGGTTATGCGTCTTCATGAAGTTCCCCTGACTGTCCGCCTCAAGGTATCCGGCCTGTGCCAGCACGGCGGCAACGGTTTTGGGGTTTCCACCAAGGCAAAGTTCATTACGGAAGGCATCCCGCGTGACCATGAATTCAAGCACCCCATCCTTGTCGCGCCGGAAGCCCACGCTGTTATGCACGACCTCCGGGCCTTTATCCCGCTCCCATTCCTCAAAGCGGGATGTGCGGTTCGCGGAGATAAATGCCCGGATTCTGCGGATGGCCTCCCGCGCCTCCAATGCACCGACACCGCCACGGAACGCCAACCAGTCATGGAAGCATGTCTTGGCTGACTGGACAGCCGTGCCAGTTTCCCAAGGGAATACGCCAAAAGAAATAGCCAGCTCCCCGGCGGCGGCGAAGAGTGCGAAACGTTTTGCCGCCCGGTTGATTTGACCGTCATTTTTGTCCGAGCAGAGCATACGTTCAACGTCCTCAAGACAGCACAAAGCGGTTTTGCGATGTGTTGCGTATTTTTGCGTAAATTGCGACAGAAAAACGCGAAATGGTGAGCCATAAGCGCGAAGCGCTGCATGGTGCAGATGTTCCGCAAGTGCCTTTCCGTCTGGAAAACCATGCAGATTTTCAAATATGCCGTACCCGGCCCCGGCGTCCGCCGGAATGTCCAAAATACGCACCGCCTGCCCAGCCATACGCCGTCCTTTATCTTCCTGAATCTTTTGTTCCAGGGATAATTCCCCGTTGCTCAAAAATGTAAGCAACCATTCCGGCATGGGGCGCATCAAACCATCTTTTGACGCCCTGGCTTTGCCTTGTCCGTTTGCCAGCATGTAACTGACGGAAGCCGCCACATTGGGGGGAATCTGTCCGATTTCGTCAAGACAAAGCAACGCATCGTTGTGAGCGAGAGCAATGGATTCAAGCGCGTATCTGTTGCCCGCCAACGGCGAAGAAACCCGTTATTGCCACCGCCGCCCGCCACACTGCCGGCCACCAGCAGCAGAATGGACTTGCCGATGCTGCTGCTCCCCAAGAAATGCACTCCGCCGCCTTCCATGCCACAGACGCGAAGTAGAGGAGCGGCAACCGCTGCGCACACGGCAAAGGCTAGGCGGGAATTGCCGGGGCAGTATTTTCCGATCTGTTCTTGCCATTCCGTGAGCGTTCCCCGCGCTCGGAAAAGGGATTCTGACGCCAAAGATTGTAGGATAACCTTCCCGGTATTCTCGCCAATCGAACCGTCCGGCAGAACATAGGTTTGCCCGTGCCAGCCGATGGAGGAAACGCATC
>ENA-OQNO01001409-OQNO01001409.1-human-gut-metagenome-genome-assembly--contig:-NODE-1409-length-16240-cov-2.078694_pt1 | contig 16240 bp, 12 predicted proteins | sample MGYA00242629_ERZ504880 | MGnify/ENA primary metagenome ERZ504880 (study PRJEB26092, sample SAMD00036377) | human gut metagenome | host: Homo sapiens | study: EMG produced TPA metagenomics assembly of... | reverse complement strand
CCGCAAAATTTTTTCTAAACAGGAGATCAAAGCATCTGTATTATAACAAAAAACAACCCCGGTTTCAAGGAAACAGCTGCCAATCTTAAAATTGGCGGCTGTTTCCTTTTTGTCGAAGTTTTTCTTTAGAAAGGATTGTTGGTTGATCGCAGTCTGCGAAAAATTTTAACGGTCTCCGGTAAATCTTACAGGCTGGCTCTGCGTCTGTGTCAGCGGCACTGCTTGGGCTGGAAGGACTCGCAGTCGGTGCACTGGCAGACAGTGGGGTTCGCCTCGTGGGTGCCTACGGTAATGCTTTCCAGAGCGCAGTAATCCTTAGTGTCGCAATGGTTCTTACACTGCACAACGCTGCAGCGGATGCTTTCATTTGCCTTACAATGATCCATTCGTTTCACCTCAATCTTTATTTCGAAGGACAGTCGCTTTTCTCCATTGCGAAGGGCCTATCTAGCTTCCGGTCCTTATGCATTAGAGTTTTTCTGTCCAAGCTTAGTATGCCTTGTTTCCCTTGGCTTATGGATTGTAAAAAATGGAAAAATTTTATCTTTTGGCCTATCCGCCTCCCACGCTATCACAAACGGCGTACCCTTCGGGGCACGCCGTTTGCTTTAAAAATTTATTTTTTAAAATCCGAATTGATTTAGCCAATCCCTTAGGGAACCTCCCTGAGAGTCCTCAGGCGTCTGCTGGGAATCCTGGCCGCCGCTGCCCTGGCCGTTATTTCCGCCGGCAGTATTTTCGTCATTGGACGAGGTGTCCGGTTTATTTTCCTGCAAGGCAGCCTCCACAGTCATGGTCTTGCCTTCCCGGATAATGACAATGGATAAGGTATCCCCCACCTTGTGGTCTTGAATGATGGATTTTACCTCGTCGGCAGAGCTGACGGCGGTTCCATCCACGGAAACAATGCAGTCGCCCGCCTGTAGGTTATTGGCTTCATTGGTGCTCTTGAGCACATACACGCCAAGCTGATTTACCCGGTACATCATTGCCGTTTGCTCGTTGGTGATATCCACCAGGTTTACTCCCAGGCTGGGCCTTCCGGTCACATAGCCGTTAGTGGAAAGCTCCTGAACCACTTCCTTTACATCATCAATCGGAATGGCAAAGCCTAAGCCCTCGATGGTGGTGCCGTCAGAGGTGGTGCCGCCGGATTTGGCCACCACAATGCCCACCAGTTCTCCCTTATCGTTAAACATACCGCCTCCGGAGTTGCCGGGATTGATGGCCGCGTTGGTCTGCAGCAGAGACATGCTGTTGCCGTTTAAGGTAATATCCCGATCCAGGGCGCTGACGATGCCGCTGGTAACGGTACCGCCTAATTGTCCTAAAGGATTCCCGATCACTACCGCCGTATCGCCGACCTGTAGGTCAGAGTAATTACCCATTACCACTGCCTTCAGGCCTGTGGCCTCTACCTTCAGCAGGGCTACGTCGGTTTCCGAATCGGTACCGACCAGCTTTGCTTCATAGGCTGTGCCGTCCTTTGTGGTAACGGTGATCTTTTCCGCGCCGTCGATAACGTGGTTATTGGTAACGATATAGCCGTCCTCGCTGATGATAACGCCGCTGCCGGCGCCGGTTTGGACGTACTGCTGCATGTAAATGTCGGTGGTCACCGCTTCTGTGGTAATCTCTACTACGGAGGGAGACGTCATAGCGGCAACATCGGAGACGCTCATGGAATCGCCGGTATAATTGACCGCGTTTGTGTTCTCACCGCTGGAGGGCTGCACCGTGGTAATATTTACGCCGCTGCCGGAGCCGCTGCCCTTGGCCAGCTGGTAACCCAGGATGCCTCCCCCTACGCCAAGCCCTCCGGCCGCAAGGATCACCAGCGCCATAAAGACTGCGGCTGCTTTCCGGCTCAGGTAGCGAGGTTTCTTCTCCTTCTTTTTGGAGGGCGGCACCGGGGCGCTTCCCGTTACCGGGGTCGCCGTGGTATTTACTACGTTTTGATAAGGAGACTGATAGGAGTAATGATAAGTGGAATCCCCTTGCGTCTGGCCGTGATACGGCTGGGTGTTTTGCTCCTGCCCGCCCCCCTGGCTGTAGGTAGATTCTGTCCCCTGCCCGTTTATTGTATTCTGCGGATCCCCATAGCTTTGGTTTTGATTCGGATCATATGGGTCATAGTTATTCATACTGACTTCCTCCTTGAATCTATGCTGAATGATCTTTTTTGATCTTGCCTTTATGATAAACGTGAAAAGTGATAGTTTTTTGATGGACAAATGAATAAAGCTTAAAAGCTTCTGTAAAAAAATGTGAACAGCTTCACAATTTAATAACATTTCTATTCCGTCCCGCCGCATCCCGGCTTCCCAAGAGCCGATACCATGTCCTTACAGCCCCTTTTTCTATTCTCCGCATCCCATCGGTTCACCGTATATCGAAGTTTTCTCCTCTGTCCTTCAGAAAGCGTGCATGCTGCGCCTGCTATCAATATCATCTTCGTTCCACGCCGGTTCCCCCTGCTTATTTTTATGCCGCAATCCAAAAGAATTATGCGGAAGCAATGCCTTTCACAGAATCAAACCCACTTGCAGGCCAGCGCCTTGAGCGCTCCATAGAGGTTAGCACGGCCGCCCCCTGAGAAGAGGCTCAAAAAATATCGCGGCACCGCCCGTCCTACAGCTGGTAATCCCGGAAGCCGCCTGTGTTTAGAGCTTATCGTATTTTTGATTCCGCACATTTTCTTGTATCTATTCTTTTAAGCAATATGGATGAGCTCGATTTCTTCTGCCACACTGTCATCTCCCCGCTTATTTATTTGCCTGCCCCGCTGGAAACGGCGGCTTCTTAAGCTTATAGGCGGCAAAAAGAGCCTTTCCCGGATTCAAGGGGAAAGGCTCTTTTTACTATTGAAAATCATGATATCGAAGCCCACATGGCTATTCAAAGGTAATGGAGCCGCTGAGGGGCACACAGCAGACATAAACGCTGCCAGGAGCCATAATCAAAGCTTCTCCTGCCTCCGTGGTATAGTAAAAGGGCGTATCGTAGCTGTCCTTATGCCAGGCAATAGGGATGATTTTTCCCCGGCTCATATAGTAGCCGTCCCCGCTTCCGATCAAGTCCATCTGCTGCAAAAGGCCTCCGTCCGGACTGTAGGTGGGAATATACAGAGCCAGCACATTCTGCCGGGCAACTTGGGTGTTATAGGCGCCGTCCATCTGGGCTTCTCCAAACTGACCTACCAAATAGGCCTGCGAGCCGGCGTCATAGGTAAAGGCAGTATCCTTGTAGGAAGAGAAGGAAGCGCATAACCAATGGGCCCTCCCGCCTGCCTGTACCTGGGATTCGGTTTCGGAAAACATCTGGCTTTCCGGGGACGCGCCCTCATAGGTTCTCCGAACGCCGCGGCTGGCGATCCCGTTTTCCAGCAGCTCTCCGGAGGTTAGAACGCTGTGCTCGTAACCCAGGTTTTCCCGTCTCCATTCGTCCCGCCACATCATATCCGTATCCAGGTCAAACTCGTCGATGACCCCGCTGCACAGCAAGGCATAGGCGTCCTCACTGCCGCCGGAATGCATATACACCGCATCCATGCCCTGGGCGATCCGAATATAATAGGGCCTGGCGCTGCGGACGCTGCCGATTTCCGCAACCCCCGAGGGGTCCTTAAAGCAGGCCATAATCCTGGTGATTCCGCCCTCCGCCAGACATTCGTACATTACGTCGGATTGGGACACTCCCATGAGCGGCTGGGCGATATCGATATTATTGATCATCACCGCCAAGGGACGGTTATTTTCCTTTGCCTCATCCATGGGCATCCCCGTCAGATCGTTTATTCCCTTTAAGGCCGGTTCCTCCGGCTCTCCCTTCTCGGGAACTGCGCCGGCACTGGAAGCCTCTTCCCGGCTGGCAGTCCGGGACTCTGTTTTCGGAAGGTCCGCTGGGGCGCTTTGCTGGCTGCATGCTTGGAGCAGGCAGCCGCCGGCCAGCATCACCGCCACCAGCGCCGCGCTGCAAGCCGCTTTCGTACCTCTTTTCATTTTATCCATCCTTTTAATTTTTCACTCGCCCTATCTTTCCGGAAAAATCCAGGCCTTTAACGGCGGGGGTGAGCATAAGGAAAGCCGCTTTTGGGCTGATCCGTACCTTTCGTTCCGCTCTCAAAAGCGCAGGGCCAGCCTGAAATCACTTTCAAACGCTTATTTCATACTGTTATATTATAGCAGAAAAAAGTGTGAAAATCATCTGTTTTCTTCGGATCGCCGGGGGTTTTGGTTGAATTTTGCTTTGAAAATGGTATAATAACTTTATATGATTTTTGGGGAGGTAATTTTACCATGGATCAAAAGACCTTTTATATTACCACGCCGATTTATTATCCTTCGGGAAAAGCCCATATCGGCCACAGCTACTGCACGGTGGCTACCGATGCGATTGCCAGATACAAGAGAATGCAAGGCTATGACGTCATGTTCCTTACCGGCACCGACGAGCATGGCCAAAAAATCGAGCTGAACGCCGCCAAGGCCGGGGTCACGCCCAAGGAGTATGTGGACGAGATCGTAGCCGGCTTTCAGGAGCTTTGGAAGCTTCTAAATATCAGCAACGACCGGTTTATCCGCACCACCGACGATTACCATGTAAAAGCGGTGCAGAAAATTTTCAAAGAGCTTTATGACCGGGGTGAAATCTACAAGGGCAAATATGAGGGCTGGTACTGCACCCCTTGCGAGTCCTTTTGGACGGAAACCCAGCTGAAGGACGGCAAATGCCCCGACTGCGGCCGTGAGGTAAAGTGGGCCGAGGAGGAAGCCTATTTCTTTAAGCTGGGAAACTATGCCGACAGGCTGCTGAAGCTTTACGAGGATCAGCCGGACTTTATCCAGCCGGAGAGCCGGAAAAACGAGATGATTCAGTTTATCAAAAACGGCCTGGATGACCTGTGTGTATCCAGAACCAGCTTCACCTGGGGGATTCCGGTGGATTTTGACCCCAAGCATGTGGTTTACGTTTGGCTGGACGCTCTGACCAACTACATCACCGCCATGGGCTACGGCTCCGGGGACGCCTCCGCTTCCCGGAAATACTGGCCGGCGGATGTCCATTTCATCGGCAAGGAGATCGTACGGTTCCACACCATTATTTGGCCCGCGATCCTGCTGGCTTTGGATCTTCCCTTGCCCAAGCAGGTCTACGGCCACGGCTGGCTCCTGTTCGGAGACGGCAGCAAGATGTCCAAGTCCAAGGGCAATGTGGTAGACCCGGTGATCCTCTGCGACCGCTACGGCGTGGACGCCATCCGGTATTTCCTTCTGCGGGAGATTCCCTTCGGCGCCGACGGTCTTTTCACCAACGAAGCCTTGATCAACCGCATCAATTACGACCTGGCCAATGATCTGGGCAATCTGCTTTCCCGGACTACCGCTATGGTGCAGAAATATTTCGGCGGCTCCATTCCCGCCCAGCGTCAGGCCGAGGATCTGGATCAAGACCTGGTGGCTATGGCAACCTCCCTGCGCGGGCGCTATGAGGAAAGCATGGACGGCTTCCAATTTTCCAACGCTCTGGCGGAGGTATGGAAGCTGATCGCCCGCTCCAACAAATATATCGACGAGACTATGCCCTGGGCCTTAGGCAAGGCTCCGGATAAGGCGCCTCGCTTAGCGGCGGTGCTGTACAACCTGTGCGAGTGCCTGCGGATCGTCTCTATTTTGATCACTCCCTTCATGCCGGAAACAGCGCCTAAAATTCAAGCTCAGATCGGTGCCGGCGCTGACGTCTGCAATTGGGACAGCGCCGATCAGTGGGGCCTGCTTCCCGCTGACGCTGTCGTCAGCAAGGGCGAAACCCTGTTTCCGCGGATCGACGTAGCCAAGGAAATTGCCGAGCTGGATGAGATCCTGATTCAGAAGCCGGCTGAGAAAAAGGCGGAGGCGCCGAAGCGGGAGCAGCCTGTCGAGGGCGTAGCTATGATCGGCATCGATGATTTCGCCAAGGTTGAACTGCGGGTGGCGGAAATCGTAGCCTGTGAGCCGGTCAAAAGAGCGAAAAAGCTTCTGAAGCTGACCCTGAACGTTGGTCAGGGCCAGCGGGTCGTGGCTTCCGGCATCGCGAAATATTATACTCCTGACCAGTTGGTGGGTCGGCACGTTGTTTTGGTAGCCAATCTAAAGCCCGCTGTGCTGTGCGGTGTGGAGAGCTGCGGCATGATTTTAGCCGCCGACTGCGCCGGCGGTGACGTAAAGGTGATTTTTGTGGACGAGATTCCCGCCGGGAGCAAAATCCGATGAATGGCTTGATTTTTGATTCCCACGCCCATTATGACGATAAAGCCTTTGACCCCGACCGCGGCGAGCTTCTCGCCGCCTTGCCCCAAAACGGCGTAGGCGGCGTAGTCAACTGCGGCGCTTCCCTGGAAAGCTCACGGACTGCCGTTGCGCTGGCCGAAGCCTATCCTTACGTTTATGCTGCGGTGGGCGTTCATCCGGAGGAGGTCAAGGGTGTTCCCGAGGATTATCTGGAACAGCTGGAAAGGCTTGCGGCGAAGCCAAAGGTGGTGGCCGTCGGCGAAATTGGGCTGGATTATTATTGGGAGGAAAACGCCTCTCCCGACGTTCAGAAGCGTTTTTTTGAAGACCAGCTTCTGCTGGCCAAAAGGCTGTGCCTGCCCGTTATTATCCATGACCGGGAGGCCCATGGGGACACCATGGAGCTGCTGCAAAAGCACAAGCCCAAAGGGGTTCTCCACTGCTTTTCGGGCAGCATCGAGACCGCCCGCCAGGCGGTAAAGCTGGGACTGTATCTCGGCTTTGGAGGCTCTGTAACCTTTAAAAACGCCCGCCATCCGGTAGAGGCCGCCGGAGCTGTCCCATTGGACCGCCTTCTGCTGGAAACCGACGCGCCTTACATGGCGCCGGTCCCCTGCCGGGGAAAACGGAACGATTCCTCTCTGATTCGTTATGTGGCGGAAAAAATCGCTGAAATCAGAGGGATTTCCGCCGAGCAGGTGCTGAACGCCTCTTTTGAGAACGCCCGCGCCCTTTTCTCTATTTGAACCGCTCAGCCGAAAGCCGGGCCCGCCCGGTGCTGCCGCGCTTCCGATTTGACCGGCCGCCGGCCCTGCTTCAAGGGACAGCCCCGGCGGTCCTCGAACTGAGAAACAAGGCTTTGCTTGTTCCGCGGCGGTCTCCGGCGCTTTTGCGCTCTCGCCAGGCGCTGTGCGGCCCCGCAAAGGAGCCCTTCGCTCTCTTTTGTTCTTTTCTGCCGTTTGCGCCTTGCTTTTTCCCTTTTGACAGAAAATTTTACTTTTATTCTGATCTTTTCATTAACTCAAAGGACTGTTTTATTTTGACGATTACTTATACTTTAGGCGGAAAGCTTTATGTGAACCTGACCAACCGGTGTCCCAACGCCTGTGATTTTTGCCTGCGGACTCACGGTCCCGGCGTAGGCGACGCCGAATCCCTGTGGCTGGACCGGGAGCCTACCAGAGATGAAATCTGGGAGGATCTTTCCAAGCGGGATCTAAACGCCTACCCAGAGCTGGTATTCTGTGGTTATGGGGAGCCTACCTGTCGGCTGGAGGATATGCTCTGGCTTTGCGGCAAGGTGCGCCAGGCCAGCCATATTTCTATCCGGGTGAACACCAACGGCCTTTCCGATTTAATCAACGGCCGGAAAACCGCTTCTGAATTCGACGGCCTGGTGGATATTATTTCTATCAGCTTAAACGCCTCTACTCCCGAAAAATATCAGGAGCTCTGCCACTCTCCATTCGGCCTGGACGCTCTGCCCGCTATTCTTTCCTTTACCCGGCAGGTCAGCGTCTATGTTCCTCAAGTGGTGCTTTCCGTAGTGGATAAGGATATGTCTCAGAAGGAGATCGCGGAGTGCGAGCGCCTGGCAAGGCAAACCGGCGCTTTATTCCGGATACGCGCCTATATTGAGGATTAATATCTCCCGCAAGCCCTTTCGGAATAAATTCATCAGGCTCTGAAGTAATTTCAGAGCCTTTTTTTACTTGACATATATCACGACGCGATGTATACTGTATATCACAACGTGATATATTGCTGCTGTGAAAGCAGCGGGCAAAGCCGGCCAAAGCTTCCAAAATGCTTTTTCTTGATAAATTGTTCAAAATGGACCGATGACAGAAAATAAGAGGCGGTAAGAGTGTCCCTCTGGAAAAAAGGAGCCTGCCGCGTGCTGTGGGGCAGGAGCCGCCAGCCGGAATAAACCCCGGCGTTCTTAAAACAGATACGGGAGACGGCCACTGTTGGACGAACTCGGGCTATCGGCTGTATCGCTAATAAGGAGTACCATCAAATACTTTCCGGCCGGGAGGTGATCATTTGACGGCGGACGGCTTAAAAAAGAAGCTCCTTCCCATGAGCGAAACCATGTTTTATATTCTTTCCTCTCTTCGGCAGGAGCGCCACGGCTATGGGATTATGCTCCATGTAAAGGAAATTACCCAGGGCCGTATTGTGCTTGGGGCCGGCACTATTTATCAAACCCTGCAAAAGTTGGAAAGAGACCGGTTGATCCGTCCCACCCGGGAAATCGACCGAAAAAAGCAGTATCTCATCACCGGGCTCGGGGAGGAGCTGCTCAGAGAAGAAGCCCGGCGCATTATAGCGCTATCAAAGCTTGCGGAGGAATTGCTATGAAAAACACGAAAACCGTTTGGTTTTCCGCTTATCGCTGGGTTGTTCCCGCGGACTATGAAGCTTGGCTGGAAACGCTGGCAAAGCAAGGCTGGAATCTTCAGCGGATCCGCCAATGGGATTCTATCCGGATGACCTTCCACAAAACGGAACCCAAACAGTACCGGTATGTCTTTGACCTGAACGCTTTTCCAAAAAAAGATTATAAAGCCACTTATCAGCAGTTTAGCTGGGATTTATGGGCCAAATGGCAAGCTGCTTTATCTGGAGAAAGGAATATACGGGGGAACGTCCGGAATCCTTTACCGACCAGGACAGCCTAACCCGAAGAAACAAGCGGGTGCGAAACGCTGTTCTTGCCTGTTTCCTGATAGCCTTGCTTGGACTGATTGGTGCAGCCGTAGGAATGGCCGTACACGCCGCCTTTCAGCAATACAGGGGCCTTTATGGGTTAGCGCCGGCTTTCCTCATCTGCCTGTTTTTCGTCTTGTATCTAAGCTGGGTGCTGCGTAAAATCTCCAGAAACCTAAGCCGCTAGAGGCTCTGGTCTTGCCGAATACGATGAAGCTTGAAGCCCCGGCCGGCGGACATCCCAAAGCCGGACGGCGAAGGCCCCAGCCCGAACTCTTACCGCGGCTATAAACAGGCTGCCCTTCAGCAGCGCCATAATGCCACAGCTTTCCCGTAAAAGCCGGTGCTCAAGCTGATCCTATCAGGGCTATCCCCGTCAGGCGTTTCAGGGCACGCTGAATTTATTTCCGTTGCGGCGCTTGCTTTGCCTTCCAGAAAGGCAGCCGCTTTTGCTAATGACAGCTCCGGTGATTTCCTGCCGCTGTCAGCTTGCGCTGCCCGGCTTACGCCGCGGGTGCTTTTGCGGGCGAACGTCCTATTCACCGGCTGAGCCGGGGCTGCCTGCCCAATGGTTAAATTTGTTCGTAAACCAGCGGGAGGCTTAAAAATATCTCCCCATCGCCCGTCCTACAGCTGGTAAATCAGCCAGCCTTGATCGTTTTTCATGCTTACCGCAATTTTTTATTTTCTCCATCTCTCCTAAATCTTTTTATTGAGAAACAGGCTGCTTTTATCCCGCTCTGGCTTGAACCTATTGATCTGCCAAGGCCTTTTTTCTATCTTCTCCTGTTTTTTGGTTTTGCCGTGGAGCCTCTTCCTGAACAAGAAAACAGGCCCGGAGCCGAATGGTTCCGGGCCTGTTGCTTTTCAGATGAGTGCCGGCATGGCTGCCGCCAGGGCCTGAACAATCAATGTGGAGCCTCAGCCACTCCAGTCCATTTTTCTCATTACAGAAAACACCGCCCGCGCTGTTTTACCGGCTAACCGCCTGCTGGCCAAAGCCTACTGGCCAAAACTGATGTTTAAGGAAGGATCTGAATGGTCGCCGCCAAAACCGTAATATCATCGTCGTGCCCGTCCTTTCTTTTCTCCCTGGCTAATTCCACAATCCTTTGGGCGAATTCCTCCTCTCCCTGATCCTCCCAAGTGAGAAGTTCTCCCTCCAGCCAGGCCTCCCCTTCCGTCAAAACGCCATCGGATATCATCAGAAGCCGATCTCCCTCCTGAAGCTGATAGGTTTCCTTGGCGAAGCTGATTTCCGTCAAAATTCCGGCGGGTAAGGACGGCAGGTCCACCCGGTGGATTTTTCCCTTTCTCACCACATAAGAGACCGCTGCCCCGGCCTTGCAGAATTCCGCCTTACCGGAAAACAAATCCACTCTGGCCACATCTAAGGTTGCCAGCGATTCGTCTCCAGACTTTACCAGCAAAGCGGAATTGACGATCCGCAGAGCGCAGTCAAAGCTGATTCCCGCCTTCGCCAGCTTGGCTAAAATTCCTGCGGCCATAGCGCCGTCTACCGCCGCGCGGCCGCCGCTGCCCATGCCGTCGCTGACGATCATCACCATGCGTCCCAGGCCGTCGTTAAAGTAGGTGCAGTGATCACCGCAGAGGCTTCCGTTATTGCACACATGCTGCGCTATCGCCAATTCCGCCTGGAACGCCGGCTTTTCACTAAACTGAATCCGGCACCGGTCCGGCGCTGTGCTGATACAGGGTGCATCCATTTTTCTTCCGCATACCCGGTCAATCTGCCGCAGAAGATCCTTTTTGAACAGGGCCGCCGCTTCCTCCTTAGCCGCCTCAATCTCTACGGAAAGCCGGTTGTAGCGGTCTACCCGGCAGTTCACGTCGATGGGCAGCACGCCGGAGGCCCGAAGCATCGTGCTCAGCTGCTCTCCAAGGGCAAAATCATATTTTTCATACAGCTCAAGCTCTTGAGCCATATCCTCTAAAATTTCGCTCATACCGCAGAACTGGTCGTAAACCACCCCCCGCACCTCGCTGATCCTTCGATCCGCCGCCGCGTTAGCCTGGTAGCCGGTATAATATCGGTTGACCGCTCCCACCACCTCAGAAAGCCTATTGCACCTTTCCCGGAAATGCTGCGGAAAATCCTCTTGAGTGATTTTATGCTTCCCTTTTAGCGCCTGGGTCAAATCGTTAAAGGCGTTCATGGTGTTGGAGTATTCCTGCTGCCAGCACAGCGCCTTGAGGCCGCAGCGCCCGCATACCGACGTAGCTGTTTTCTGATACACCTGATTCAGGTCGGAGACAGAAATCTGCTTCAGCTTTTTCGACACCTCATCCACACAGCTGGATACGTCCGATAAAGTCTTTGAGGCGAAATCCAGCCGCATAATTACGCTTCGCCGCATACCGTCCACATTTGGCTTGTCCACAGGCGTGGTAAAAATCTGCGCCAGTCCCTGGGTCGCGGATTTTGGAACCAGCATATATAATAAGGTCGCCGCCATTACCTCGTAGACGCCGGCTACTACAGTAGCAGTGTTTCCCGTTTGCAAGGCGACAATTCCATTAGAGAGGATAAACGCGCCCGCTACGGCAATTCTTCCCAATGGTGAAAACAGCCCGGCGATCAGGCCGCCGAAGGCGTAGGCGCCGGCGATATAGCTTAACGAAGCGGATGACAAACTGAAAATGATGCCGGTAGCGATACCTGAAACGCTGCCGCCGCCTACGCCGCCGTATTGAGCGCAGTAAAGCACCGCCAGCACCGCTAAAATTCTTCCTACGGAAACATAGCCGATCATTACATTGGCGAACGCCAGGATGCCGATGCAGCCGGTCAAAGCCACGCAGGCCAGCTCCTGCTGGCTTAAGGCGGCGGCGCCTCTGCTTCCTGACAGGACCTTGACAGTCTGAGTAAAGAAATACGCCGCTCCCGCGGACAACAGCGCTTCCGTTAGGTTGGAAACGATGGTAGTGGATGTAATCAGGCTGGCGGTGCTCATCGCCATACCGGTAGCGAAGATCGGTACAAAAGCCACAATAGGAGCATACAGCTGGCTTTTGTTCAGCCTTTTTAGATCGTTCAGCGTCCACCGGATAGCGGCTGTGGCTAAAATTGCCGCCAAATAGCGTATCCCCTCGTTTACCGCGCCTGGCAGAAGGCTTCCCACAATTGTTCCAGCGGTCACCGCGATTATATTAGGGAACGGTGCCGCGGCCGCCAGCGCCACGCCAAAGGGCGAATAGCCGCCGAACACCGTTCCCCGTGAGGCCAGCACGCCCAAGCCAAAATAAACGACCTGCACCAACAGCTTTGCCAGCGTCTGGGAGGCCAAGGTTTCCCGCAGAATTTCCTTGGAATGCCGTTTTGTTCCTAATGCTCCAATTGTTACCCCTTTGGTCCTCAAAATCATTCACCAACCTTTATCATATGCCCCCATTATAAGTCTTATTCCATATTTTTCCTGTCGGATTTTGCGGAGACCGATAATTTCTCAAAACTTGTTGTGTAAATAAACCACACCTAGCAGCAGGCTGAATCAAATCAAACATGAAAATAAGGGGATGATGAATAAAAAAGAGGCCCCAGCGGGGCCTCTTATAAAAACAGTGTGACGATTGATAAATAAAACTTAGGAAGAATTTATGGAACCGCAATGGTTGCAAAACGATAAAGCCCCCTAATCTTTTTCTAAAGATATATCGACGGCGTCAAGCGTCAGCTTTTCTCCATCGCAGGAGGCGATCACCGTATGCTGCTGATCTGTGCGGTAAACCGTTACGTTTTTCCGGTCCAGCCTTTCCAGCGTCTCCTGATGAGGATGGCCGTAGGAATTATCCCTCCCGCAGGAAATAACGGCATATTCCGGCGACACACGATCCAAAAACGCCTGGCTGGTGGATGTGGAGCTTCCATGGTGGCCGCATTTCAGCACATCCGCCGTTACATTACCGAAGCGCTCCAGGATTTCCTGTTCAGAGTCTGATTCAGCGTCTCCCATAAATAGGAATTTTCTTTCTCCATAGGTTAGCAATACCACAATGGAATAGCTGTTCAGCTCGTCGTAGGCGTCACTATTAGGCGCCAAAAGCCGGGCGGAAAGCTCATCTCTTTGGAACAGCACTGTTCCAGCCGCACCCCGGTTTACCCTCAGCCCCTTCTGATCCACAGCGGCCAGCACGTCCTCGTAGGTCCTGGTGGTTGGAACCTGGCTGTCCGCCACCTTAGGAAGATAAATCTCCCCAATGTCAAAAGCCTCGATCACCTTATCCAGCCCGCCGATATGATCCTCATGGGGGTGCGTGCCGATCAAAAAATCGATCCGCTTGACGCCTTGCTTCGCTATGTATTCCACCAGCCGGTCAGCCGTAGCGTTGCCGCCGGCATCAATGAGCATAGTCTGCCCGTTGGGCAGGCGAATCAGCGTCGCGTCTGCTTGCCCAGCATCTAAGTATTGAATTTGCAGCTCGCGCCCCTTCTCCGGCGCGGGGATAGAAACCGCCTGCCCTTCCCCTGTCTGAGACTCTGTTTTCTGATCGGAAAGCTCCGGGCCTCCCATAAAAAAATAAGTGCAAAGCGCAGCGATAGCCACGATGACTGCGGAGAACAAAGTGCTTTTCCGCCTTCTTGACATTCTTCTCATTGTACTTCTCCCTTTATATAATACAATTAGTATTTATTTTAAAATTACAAATTGTAATATTAATTCCGTATTATACTATTTTGACTATTTCTGCTGCCAGCAATCCAACTTCATCCAGCTTTTTGCTTTTTTTAAAAGAAGCTCCTTTTGGTTTTCCAGCGTCTCATCCAGCACCAGCTGGAGCAGCCGGTTGAGCGCTTTTCCGATTCCTTTCCCCTCAGGGTATCCCAATCGGATCAGGTCTTCTCCGTTGACGGACAGCTGGCTTAAGGAACAGCACAGCCCCTGACCGCGGATTACCTCCAGCCATTTCAAAAGCTCTGGTTCCTCACGAAAACGAAGAAGCTCCTCCGCCGTTTCCATTCCTAAGAGGAAAACTAATTTTCTCGCCTGTCTCCTGTCAGTCTCAAGGGGGACTTGTCGGTACCGCTCTAACGTCGTGACTGTTCTGATGGTTTTTCCATCATACCGCAGCCTTTCCAGCGCCCGCGCGGTCTCATCGGGAGTACAGCCGGAAAAGACGCCGGCCAGCCGGAGCTTTTTTTCCGCCGGCAGCCAGCTCAAGGCACTCCGGCGCTGGCCCGCCTCCGGCAAAAACACCTGGAAAACCGGGAGATACTCTGTCAGCACCTGTTCCGCCCACTCTCCCAGGATCAGCTTGGAAAATTCCGCCTGAAGCCTTTCCGGCGCGATCTTTTTCAACAGCTCCCGATGCTTCAGCAAAGCCTGCCTTGTATCCTCCTCTATGGCAAATTCCAGCGCCGAGGAAAAGCGCAGGCACCGGAGAATCCGTAAGGCATCCTCCCGGAACCGCCTTTCGGGCTCTCCAACACACTTTAACATTCGATTTTTTAGATCTTCCTTTCCTCCAAACCAGTCCACCAAGCCTCTTTCCGGATGAAACGCCATGGCGTGCACCGTGAAATCCCGGCGGGAAAGGTCTTCACTGAGCGACCGGGTAAAGCCTACCTTATCCGGCCTTCGAAAATCAGAATAGCCGCTTTCAGTCCGGTAGGTCGTGATCTCCGCCGCATGTCCGTCCACCACAGCGGTCACGGTACCGTGCCGCAGTCCGGTATCAAAAACCGGCACGCCGTTCAGAGCCTGCTTTGTTTCGTCCGGCAAGGCTGAAACGGCGAAATCGTAATCCTCCGGTTTTTTCCCAAGAAGCATATCCCGAACGCATCCACCCACCGCATAGGCCTCAAAGCCCTTCTCTTCCAATCGCCTGATCAGCTTAATGCCCCAATTTGGCAGTTCCATGCCGCCCTTTAACACCTCTTTCTCAAAAACAGCGGGTCGTTCGGATCGCGGAAAAGTCTTTTGCAGCGCTATCTCACAAAGGAGATTCACTCTATTTTAATGGCGCACGATAGACCCGCGCCTATCAAAGTCATTCCCATTACTTTATCAGGACATGACGCGCGGGATTTCCCAGCCGTTTTTCCTGATTTCTATCCTTTCGCTTCCGCAGCGCAAATTTCTTCCTCTGCTTGCGGCGCTTCCTGCTTCACTGGGTCCAGCCAAATCTATCTTGCAGCCGAGAAGCCCGCGTTTTTTATTTTTCGGCTCTCAAAGGCGCCGGACAAAACGCTGTTCTGATACACGGCAGCTCCGCACAAACGAATTCCGTTTAACAGCGGCCGCTTACAATTACCACAGCTTACTCTCAGCTTCCTTTTTCCGAGGCCCTTTTTTAAACAGAGCCTTTCTCCACCGTCAGCTCCGGCAGGGCTTTATCGCTTTTAAGCCGGCATTAAAAAATCCCCAGCTCAGTGAGTCGGGGATTTTTACTCGGTCAGCGGTATCTTCCATATTTTCCGCGATAATACTTATCATCCAAAAGGCGCTTTTTCCCTGTACGGCTGCTGCGGCGATGATAGCGTTTCCGGCCCACGTTTCTGTTTCTGGGACCGCCTCTGCGGTTGTTGCTGAACAGCACCACCAGAACGATGACAATGCCCAGAGCAATAAGAACCCAGGCCAAAATTCCTAAAATCTTTGTCCGCTGGTCCACCTTGGTAACCTCTACGCCGGAGCCGAGCAGGTCGGGAATGGAATAAACCTTTGAGCCCACCTCCGGCATGCTGACAGCGCTGGAAACCGGCTTTCTGGATGAAGACGCCCTGGACGAGGAGGAAGCCCGCGAGGAGGACGCTTCACTAGAGACGGCGGCCGGTTCCTCATAATACGCAGGCTCGCTGGAGGATGGCTCCGGGGTTGGTTCCGGGGCCGCGGAGGACGCTGGGGGCGCAGGCTCCACTTGTTGGGTGGAAGACGGCGCCGGAGCAGGCGTCGAGGATGCTTCTGAACTGCTGGAAGCCGCAGAAGGCGTGGAGGACGGCGGTTCCTGAGAAGTCTCCTCGCTGACCGCCTGGCTGGAAGACGATGAGGCGCCCTCGCTTTCGTCCTCCGCCCAAGCGGGCATGGCACAGACAAAGCTGAGCATCAATAATATTGTAACGCATAACGCAGTCCACTTTTTTACGTTCACGCTTTCTAACCTCCAAGTTACAAACCCCTTATTTTAAATCCATGCAATCCTTGATTTTAATCAAAAACAATCCCCTGTATTTCACCGTTATATTCTAGCACAAAAACGACGCAATGCAACAAACTTCCCAATTGTTGACAAAGAAGTTT
>ENA-OQNO01001397-OQNO01001397.1-human-gut-metagenome-genome-assembly--contig:-NODE-1397-length-16397-cov-54.811002_pt1 | contig 16397 bp, 19 predicted proteins | sample MGYA00242629_ERZ504880 | MGnify/ENA primary metagenome ERZ504880 (study PRJEB26092, sample SAMD00036377) | human gut metagenome | host: Homo sapiens | study: EMG produced TPA metagenomics assembly of... | reverse complement strand
TTCTATGTTCTTCCGCATTATCTTACAGCACCATTTAAGAAAGTTACCGAGAAAATAATGACTGAGTTTTCGGATTTGAATCTATGCCCAATTAACAACCGTCAGGGAATTGTAATTGATGGTGAAGGTTCAAAGGTTATTTGCAAAGACTAATTTGAAAATTCCCATTTATCGAGTGATGAAAACAATACATCCTTCAGCGGATGGCCCCAAAACAGTTGCCCGTTATTTTTATACTCACGCGGCAGGGGAAAATTGCCCTGCAAGACCGCCATGGGCGGCGCATGGAACGGTCAACGGGTCAACAGCTCAAAATGATTCCGCTTTGTGACCAGCAGCCCTTCCTTTTGCAGCTTGGAAAGCTCCACCGACATGGCGGCACGTTCCACGCAGAGAAAATCTGCCAACTGCTGACGGTCAAAGGGAATGTCAAAGGAGAGGGAGGACTGCCGGATGGATTCGGCAGACAGGTAGGACAGCAGCTTTTCCCGGGTGGTGCGCTTGCTGACATGGGTGATCTTATCGTTGAAAAGCAGTATTTTGTTTGCCAGAACGCTGACCAGATTGCGGATGAGCTTCTGGTGATGGTCGCAGGCGGTGGGGCAGGAGGTGAGCAGCCGCTTGACGTTCAGCAGCAGGATCTCGCAATCCTCCTCTGCCACCACGCTGATGTTCAGGATGGCACCGGGGGTGGCGGCGTAAGGCTCCCCGAAAAAGTCCCCGGTGCTGCACTTGGACAGGATATTACGGTGTCCCCAAAGATCCTCCTGGATCACAAGGGTGGAGCCGGACAGCATGAGCCCCATGACCTCTGTGGAATCTCCGGCACGGAAAATATAGGAGCCCCGGGGGCGGGTGATCTTCGCTGCACTGACGCAGTGCAGGATGGACAAGATCTCATCATCGGTAAGCCCGGTAAAGAAGGGGCAGCTCCGCAGAACAGGCAGATATTTTTGCATAAAGACTCTCCTTGTTGGAATTCAAACAGACAAGATGGCTTTAGTATACTATAATAAACCTGCAAATGCAAAAAACACCCACAACAGGAGAGTATAGATATGATTCGGAAGATCATCCATATTGACGAAGAAAAATGCAACGGCTGCGGGCTGTGTGCGACCGCCTGCCACGAGGGAGCCATTGATATTATCAACGGCAAGGCAAAGCTGGTGCGGGAAAATTTCTGCGATGGCTTTGGCGACTGTCTGCCGGGCTGCCCTACCGGTGCCATCACCTTTGAGGAGCGGGAAGCCCCTGCTTACGACGAGGCGGCGGTGCAGGAGAACAAAAAGAAAAAGGAACTGCAGGAAAAGATGAAGCACCTCCACGAGGGCGGCTGCCCCGGCTCCCGGATGCGGATGCTGGAACAGCCGGAGGCGGCCGAAAGTGCAGCTTCTGCCCCCGTGCAGCCGGTCTCCCGCCTGCGCAACTGGCCGGTGCAGATCAAGCTGGCTCCTGTCCATGCGCCCTACTTTGAGGGCGCAAAGCTCCTGATCGCAGCGGACTGCACGGCCTATGCCTACGCCAATTTCCATCAGGAGTTTATGCGCGGCAAGGTGACCCTCATCGGCTGCCCGAAGCTGGACGCTGTGGATTACAGCGAAAAGCTCACGGAGATCCTGCGCAGCAACGACATCCAGAGCGTGACCATCCTCCGCATGGAGGTGCCCTGCTGCGGCGGTCTGGAGATGGCGGCAAAAAAGGCGCTTCAAGCCAGCGAAAAGTTCATTCCGTGGCAGGTGGTCACCATCTCCATTGACGGAAAAATTCTGGATTAAAAGCACAGGGCAAAAAAGAAACCACCGAGAAAACACAGACCCGCTAAACGAATACCGCCGAGGAGCTTCCCAGTTGGGAGGCATCCTCGGCGGATTTTTTAGTTTATACAGCAGTTTTGCGGAGCAATGCGCCTGTTGCCCGTATATTTTCCCCACGATCTTTCCGCATCGCAGGACGACTGTCTATACCGATAGCCGGACTGTGGAAAAGTACAGGGAGCAACTTGCGTAAATTCTCACGCAGAGTGGCCTCTCTTTTTTACACAGCCAATGCCAATTAGCGCTTGAAATCGAAACGCTGCGCAAGTAGACTATACTAGCTATACTGTACAAGCTTGATCACAAATCAGTATGCCAGTTGACCATAAAAGACATATCAGAATTGAAGCGTGCGGCGGGATCAAAATCCTACGAGGATGAAAATGAAATTCGATAGAAGACTTACAGATAAAATCTACACTTCCGATACGGTAAGGCTGGGGAAATTGGTACGTTTTACACTGTGACGATTCAAAAAACAAAGGAGAGATATTTTACTATGATCTACAAAAAGCGATACGGTCAACCGTTTGATACCGAAAGTGTAGTGGGTTCTTTTTTGCCCATGATGGAAACGATACCCTATCTGACCAAGGAGCCGGATGGTTTCTCCTATGCCATGGAACCGCAGGATGTCCTGTATGGTCTTGGCGAAAACGTCCGTGGCATCAACAAGCGCGGGTGGGTGTACGAAAGCAAATGCTCCGATGACGGCAACCATACCGAGGGCAAATCCTCGCTGTACGGTGCTTATAATTTTATGATCGTGTCCGGCAAGGATACATTTGGCTTTTTTATCGACTACCCGGGCAAGACTTCCCCGATATGCTCAACCCGGAAGCCCGCGCCTGGTTTGGCAGTCAATATAAAGTTCTGCTGGATCAGGGGATCGAGGGCTTCTGGAATGATATGAACGAGCCTGCTATCTTCTACGCAGAGGAAAGACTGAAAAAGACCTTTGCTAAAATTGGGGAATACAACAAGCAAAACCTGGATATTTCCAGTTTTGCTGCTTTTACCGGCATGGTGGCAGAGCTTTCCAACAACGAAAACGATTATAAGCTGTTCTACCACAACACCAAACAGGGGCGTATGCGGCACGACATTGTACATAATCTTTTTGGTTATAACATGACCCGTGCTGCAGGCGAGGCTTTTGAGCGGCTGAAGCCGGACAAGCGCATTTTGATGTACTCCCGTTCTGCCTGCATCGGGATGCACCGGTATGGCGGCATCTGGACCGGCGACAACCATTCCTGGTGAAGCCACATTCTGCTTGCGCTGCACATGATGCCCTCCCTGAATATGTGTGGCTTCCTGTACGAAGGCCCCGACATTGGCGGCTTTGGCAGCAATACCACGGAGGATCTGGTGCTGCGCTGGTACGGCATGGGCATCTTCTCTCCGCTGCTGCGGAACCACTCTGCCAACGGCACCCGCCGGCAGGAACCCTACCGCTTTAAGAACAAGGCCGCCTTTGCCGGTATTTTACAGCTGCGCTACCTGCTGCTGCCCTACATTTACAGCGAGTACATGAAGGCTGCCCTGCACGACGGCATGTACTGTATGCCGTTGGCGTTCGCCTTCCCGGAGGACGACTTTGCCCGCCGGGTGGAGGATGAGGTGATGATCGGCGAAAGCCTGTTGATCGCCCCGGTATATGAGCAAAACGCCCGAGGTCGGTATGTTTATCTGCCGGAGGAGATGCTGCAGGTGCGGGTAAAGTGCAGCGAAAGCAACCGCATCGAAACCAGCGTGCTGCCGGCAGGCCATCATTACATTCCGGTGGAGCTGGATGAAGTGGTGTTCTTTTTGCGCAAGGGACACCTTCTGCCCCTTGCCAAGGACGGCAAAAAGATCCAGAGCGTTGCCGATGTGGACTTTGCAGATCTGCGCCTGCTTGCCTATGCTCCCGATGGTGCATCCTATGAATACTATACCGATGACGGCGAGACAAAGGATTACGACAAACCGGAACATTTTGTGCATATCACGCTGGATGCGGATGGAAACGCAAAGAGCGATCGTGCTACGGTCAAAGTAGAAGGATAATCGTAACCGCCCAGTGAAAGCACGTCCCCAGAAAGACAAGAGGCACCCGACTTAGAATCGGGTGCCTCATTTTGTTATGCAAAGTTTTCCTGAATGAGCTTTCCCCGAGGGAGCATCTGGTCGAGATGCTCCGGGTGAGTCTGGATCTCCATGTCAGGCAGATTCTCAAAAAGAAACTGGATATGATCTCTGGGCGCAAGGTTGTTTGATTTTGCCGTTTCCACAATGCTGAAGATCACTGCGCTGGCCCTTGCCCCGGCAGGTGTATCACTGAACAGCCAGTTCTTTCTGCCGACAGTAACTCAGTCCTTCTTCTCGGCGGTGCGGGCAAAGAAGTTGGCGAGGACGGCACCGGAAATGTTATGCCACACAGAGAACACAGCGCCGGGGATGGTTGCCAGCGGATACTGTGCAAAGTGGGCGGCAGCCAGAGAGGTGGCCAGACCGGAGTTCTGCATTCCGACCTCGATGGAAATTGCACGGCACTTGGTGGAATCCAGCTTCAGCAGCTTGCCCACGCCGAAGCCGGTGAGGTAGCCCAGCAGGTTGTGCAGGATGACCACGGCAAGGATCAGCAGGCCGCTGGTCATGATCTTGGCGGAGTTTGCGGACACAACAGCGCAGATGATGAGCACGATGGCGGTGGTGGAGACCAGCGGCAGCACCCGGACGGCGTTCTGGGTGAAGGCATGGAAGAAGTGATTGACCACAAAGCCCAGTGCGATGGGCACCAGCACCACCTTGACGATGGACAGGAACATATTTACAGGGTTCACATCCACGCGCTGGCCGGCATACAGCAGGGTGAGCAGCGGGGTGAGGAAGGGCGCCAGCACGGTGGAAACTGCGGTCATGCCGACGGACAGTGCAACGTCGCCCTTGGACAGATAGGTCATCACGTTGGAGGAGGTGCCGCCGGGGCAGGTACCCACAAGGATGACGCCGATCGCCAGCTCGGTGGGCAGGTGGAACAGCTGCGTCAGCGCCCATGCCAGAAAGGGCATCAGGGTGAACTGCGCAATGCAGCCGATGATCACGTCTTTCGGGCGGCTGAACACTACCTTGAAGTCCTCCGGCTTCAGGGTGAGACCCATGCCGAACATGACGATGCCCAGCAGGGTGTTGACCCATGCGGTCTTTACCACACTGAAGGTGCCGGGGAACAGCAGAGCCAGTGCCGCCACCACAATGACGATGGCGGCCATGTACTTGCCCACAAAGTCGCTTACTTTTTCCAATGTTTTCATGATAATACTCCTTTTCTGAACACTTATTTTTGCGGATGCAAAGGCAATGAAACATCCGGAAAATGGCTTTCCCGCAAACAAAAACGCCTTTGTCCCCTACGGTTCGTAAGAGACAAAGGCGTATAAACTCCTCTGCGGTACCACTCTTATTGCCGGTGCAAAGCCCGGCCCCTCAGTGCGCATCCAACAATGCGCGGCCCGTGATAACGGGGGCCTGCCGTTCCCGCTTACTGGGGCGCATACACCGCCCATTCAGCCGGAAAGCTCGGAGAGGATCTTCCCACGGACGCCCTGCACTGCCTTGCACCATCCGGCAGCTCTCTGCAGCATTCTTTCCGGGTACTCTTTCTCGTCATAGCCGAATATTTCACTGCCACGGAGTATACTCCCACGGAGGGTGGAAGTCAAGAAAAACGACCCTTCTAGTTTTTCATCCAGCTCACGACAAGAGTGAAGCTGGTTCATGCAATGGCTGCTTGCGTGACCCAGTCACAGAAAATCTAACTAGGAAATGTTATCATATAGTCACAGAAAACACCAACAACATTCCGATGGAGGATTTGAATATGAAGGCAAAGTTTTATATCTGTGAGCACTGTGGCAACCTGGTCACCACCATCCACAACGCAGGCGTCCCGCTGGTCTGCTGCGGCGAAAAGATGAAGGAGCTGCTCCCCAACACCGTGGAAGCCAGCGGCGAAAAGCATCTGCCGGTGGCAGAGCTTTCCGGCAGCACCCTCACGGTTACGGTGGGTGCGGTGGAGCACCCCATGGTGGATGTACACCACATCCAGTGGCTCTTTGTGGAGACGGAAAACGGCGGACAGCTCCGATACCTCGCCCCCGGTCAGGCACCCAAGGCGGTGTTTGAGCTGGGCAGCGAAAAGCCGGTGGCGGTCTACGCTTACTGCAACCTGCATGGTCTGTGGATGACGAAACTGTAAGAAATAAACAGGCTCCTGCCAGTGGTCAAACGCTTGCAGGAGCCTGTTTTGCGTACGGAATCTTTTCTGTGGGGAAAAAGCGTGGTATACTGAATCCAAAGTATAGCAGTTTGCGTTTTTGATGCTCAAGCAACATCCGCAAACTGCATATCGCAAATATGCCGTTTTGATCGGCACTATTTTTGAAAATTGCGATAATAAACAGGGAGGTACCGTTATGAAGTGGGGAATTTTAGCGACCGGCACCATTGCCAAAAAGTTTGCGTCTACGGTGGAACAGATGAGCGCAGAAGGAGAGCAGCTTGTTGCCGTGGGGTCACGGCATCTGGAAAGCGCACAGGCGTTTGCGCAGCAGTACGGCATCCCCCGCTGCTATGACTCCTACGAAGCCCTTGCCGCCGACCCGGAGGTGGAGGCTATCTATATCGCCACCCCCAACACCCTGCACTACGAAAACTGCAAGCTCTGCTTGGAGCAGGGCAAGCACGTTCTGTGCGAAAAACCCTTTACCATCAGCCCGGAGCAGGCGCAGCAGCTGTACCGTCTGGCAGAGGAAAAGCACCTCTTTCTCATGGAGGCGTTCTGGATCTGGCTGCTGCCGCTGTACGACCGCCTGCGCCAGCTTCTTGCGACAGACACCATCGGGGAGCTGAAGCAGATCACCTGTCAGTACGGCTTTGTGGCCTCCGGCGCCCGGAAGGATCGCAAATTTGATTCCGGTCTGGGCGGCGGTGCGCTGCTGGATATCGGCATCTACAATTTGGGTTTTCTGCGCATCCTGACCGGACAGGACCCGGAGAAGGTGGAAACCAGAGAGGTCCACATCAACGAGTACGGCACCGACGATTACAGTCGCCTTGCGCTGACCTACCCCGGCGGCTGCAAGGCGGAGTCTGTTCAGACCATCGGGCAGGAGCTGGAGCGCAATGCCCGTATCGTTGGTACCAAGGGCAGTATTTTCCTGCCGGATTTCCAGCACGCCGAGACCATGACGCTGGAAGTGGAGGGCAAAGAGCCGGAGGTCATCCGCTGCCCGGTGGACATCAACGGCTTTGAGTATGAGATCCGGGAAGCAAGCCGCTGCGTCAAGCTGGGGCGTACCGGCAGCGACCGCTACACCCCGCAGGACAGCCTTGCCCTGACCCGTCTGATGTACGACACCCGCATGAGCTGGGGCATGAAGTTTGCGGGCGAGGTGTAAGCACACACCTTGCACAGGGGGCTTTTTATGTGCGGAAACCATGGGACACTAAGAACGACAACTCGGAATTTGCACAATTCTTGAACTCAACACAAACTGCCATCAGTGCTGTTCCGTTGCCCGTTCTTTGCTGGTAGAATAAAACCATCAAATGAAGGAGGCAACAAGCCATGAATACAGATAAAATCTATGCAGAACAACTCGCAAACGAATATGCACTCAAGGACACCTCCAAGGTGATCGCTCTTCGCAAGCTGGATGCAAAAGCAAAGCTTCCCGCAACCGTTTTTACCTACACCTTCGGCATTATCACTGCGCTGGTAGCCGGTGTTGGAATGTGCCTTTCCATGAAGGTCATCGGCAGCGGTAGCACCACTATGTTTGTCCTCGGCGTGATTGTCGGAATTATCGGGCTACTGGGCATGGGCGTTAATTACCCCATCTACAAAAAATTGCTGGCACAGGGCAAGCAGAAATACGCTTTTGAAATCATGGAACTGGCAAAAGAAATCAGCGAGATGTAAACAACAACACGAATGAAGGTGAGAACGATTGAATAGATCGGAAAGCAGATATTTTGCTACCGCAGCCAGAATGGACGAAGCCTTTCTGACACTTCTGGCAAAAAAGGATTTTGAGTATATTACAATCAAAGAAATCTGTGAAGTAGCAGGGGTCAATCGTTCCACCTTCTATCTGCACTATGAAACGATGTCAGACCTGCTCTCGGAGAGTGTCGGTCGTATGAACGAGCAATTTCTTGCTTCTATGGAGAAAGATTCGGATGCCTTTTCTGCAAAGCTGCGGAATTGCCCGAGGAATGAATTATATCTAATTACGCCGGATTATTTAACACCATACCTCAGTTACATTAAGAACAACAAGCGACTGTTCCGCACGGCAACAGAAAATGCGGCGGTGTTGGGGATGGATAAAAGCTATGATAGGATGTTCCGTTATGTGTTTACGCCGATTCTCGACTGCTACGGTGTACTACAGCAAGATCGACCTTATATCATGGCCTTTTATATTCGGGGATTGATGGCAATTATCTCAGAATGGCTCAAGAATGACTGCGCCGATTCCATTACATATGTTACAGGTGTGATTCAGCAGTGTGTAAAAATGCCACAAAGCGAAACAACGAACGATGTTTGACAACTTCCAGTTTGCCGGGCAGACTGGCATCTGAAAAACAAAAAATGAGGGAGCAGCCATGGTACTATATTTTTCGGGAACCGGCAACAGCCGGTATCTGGCACGGCGCATTGCCGAAGGGTTGGAGATGCCGCTCTACGACCTGAACGCCTGCATCAAGGCAGGGGATACCGCCCCGGTGCAGACCGGGCGGGATGTGGTGCTGGTGACGCCGACCTACGCATGGCGCATCCCCCGGGTGGTGTCGGAGTGGCTGGGCAAGACCGCGCTGATCGGGGCAGAGCGTATCTGGTTTGTGATGGACTGCGGCAGCGAGATCGGCAATGCGGCAAAATACAACCGGCAGCTCGCGGCGCAGAAATATCTGCATTATATGGGGACTGCCCAGATCATCATGCCGGAAAACTACATTGCCATGTTCAATGCACCCCAGAAGGAGCAGGCCCGGAGTATCGTGGAGCAGGCAGAGCCTGCGCTTCAGAAGGTGCTGGCGCAGCTCAAGGCCGGGCAGGAGTTTCCTCCGCCGAGAGAGACCCTCTACGACCGCCTTATGAGCGTCCCGGTAAACCCGGTGTTCTATCGCTTCTTTGTAAAAGCGGATGCCTTCCGGGCAACGGATGCCTGCATCGGCTGCGGCAGGTGCGTGGAGCTGTGTCCCCTGAACAACGTCCATTTGAAAAACGGAAAGCCGGTCTGGGGCAAAAACTGCACCCACTGCATGGCGTGCATTTGCTATTGCCCCAAAGAGGCCATCGAGTACGGCAAAAAGAGCAAAGGTAAGCCCCGGTATCACTTTGAAGCACTGGAAAAGAAGCAGGACGTATGAGGGAAAAAAGGAAAACCGACGATGGTGAAAAACAGATGAAGTATTTATACTTGCATGGATTAGGACAAAAGCCAGACAGTTGGGATAGAGTAATAAAAGAAACGAAGGTCTCGGACAGCAGCGTCAGCTTGAGTTTGGCAGAGATGCTGGAAGGAAAAGCGGCCACTTATGGGGAGCTGTATACTGCATTCTCAGAAGAGTGCGACAAGGAAAATGACGAAATCGTCTTGTGCGGGCTTTCCTTGGGTGCTGTTCTGGCGCTTAATTATGCGATAGACTATCCGGACAAAGTAAAGGCGCTTGTGCTAATTGCGGCACAATACAAAATGCCTAAAAAATTATTGAAATTCCAGAATATGCTGTTCCGCTTTATGCCGAATACAATGTTCAAGCAATTTGGCCTCAAAAAAGCAGATGTGATCAGTTTGTGCGACACGATGGCAGAATTGGATTTCAGAGATTCGTTATGTAAGGTGTCTTGTCCTGTATTGATCGTTTGTGGGGAAAAGGACAACGCAAATAAAAAAGCCTCAAAGGAACTTGCCGGTTATTTGAGTGATTCCTGCTACCGTGAACTTCTGAAAGCAGGTCATGAAGCAAACATAGAATCTCCGGAGGAATTGGCAGCAGTGTTACAGAAATTTTATGATAATGTCGAATAAACTACGGTTCATCAAAAAAGAGGACTGTAAAATGAACATCGGAGAACGGGCGGCGCAACGCCGCCGCCAACGGCCATGAAACGCTGGATACCGATTCCTCTGCGGTGGCGGAGGAAAAGGGTGACCTTGCCTGCGAGCGCTATGTTCTGGACAACGACAAGCTGCAGGTGGAGGTGCTTGCAAATCTGGATAAAGTGCAGCCTGCCGGTGCAGTGGTCATCGTTTCTTATCCCCGCATCGAAGGCGCAACCGGTCTGCCCGCGCGGGTCTGGGCCATTACCGAATAAGAGTGGGGAAGTGGGAAAATGTCCTTTGAAAAAGCAAAAGCAGACCTGGAGGAAAAAGGTTTGGGAGACCATGTCATTGTGCTGAACGAACCGTGGCAGAGGCAGCTCACGCACTGGGCGTAGAGCCTGCCAGCATCGCCAAAACGCTGTTGGATGGATCCTTTTGTGATTCGCAGAGGAATGCCGGCAATATTGATTCCGTCTTGCAGACGTAAAAACTGTTGACTCTGCGATTGGGCTCCATCTGCAATAACAAAAGGGCAAAGCCGCCTGCATGCAGGAGACCTTGCCCTTTTGTGTTATATTTTACAATAAATTAGGCAGTCTTCCGCAAACTTACAGTGCCACGCTGACCGGCAGAACATACACGCCGTCGGCGGTGTAGAAGGTGATCTGAGTGATCGTCTTGCCGATGATGGATGCAAAGTAAGGATCATCGGCATTGAGGCCCAGCTTGGTGCCATGCCAGATGTTGGCCAGATGACGCAGGCCGTACTCACTGCCATCGGCGGTGGTCAGAACTACGCCGTAGACCTTGTTGGCCTTGTAGTCCAGATCAAAACCGGAGATTTTCATCTCGTAGGTGGCGTGGTGACCGTTGGTATTCAGCTCCACAGTGGTGCCCTCTACGGTGGTCTCGGTGGCGTGGACCTTGCCAAACTCCCACTTGCCGCTCAGCAGGTTATACCATGCGGTGATGTAGTAGGCAGGGGTCTCACTGAGCTTGTAGTAAGCGTAGCTCTCGTTCTCAAACAAGGCATCTGCGCCGGTGTAGGTGGTGGTGGATTCCTTGCCCTTCAGGGTAACGGTAATGTCGTAGCTGTCGGCATCGGTGACCTGCTTTGCGTTCTTCAGCGCCCACGGGGTCAGCACCTTGACCGGGAAGGAAACGCCGGTGATGTCGGTGCCATCTGCGTTGACGTGGTAGGAACCGGCGGCAAGCTTGCCTGCACGGGGCTTGTTCCTGGTGGCGCTGGTCACAGCGTCGATCTCAGATGCGTTGTCCACACCGGCAGCCTTGTAGAAGTCGGCGTAGGGGATGTTCATCTGGACATAGCTGGAGGTCAGGCAGTTTTCCTGTTCCACCTCTTCCGCAGCGAAGGCCGGGACTGCCACAGCGCATACCAGCATAGCGGCCGCAAGTGCACCTGCAAATACTTTTTTCAATCTCATGATAACACACCTCTATCTCAGTTTTGGAAAAACGGTTAGCATTGCCTAACAATCGATGCAAAAAAATGCAGGGGAAAAGCCCCTCAGATGGTTAGGCAAAACAAATTTACAAAGTAAAAATAGCACTCCCACCGGGTGTTGTCAAGCAGAAACCGGAAAGTTTGCAGAGGTGAATTTTTCGATGCAGGAAACGATCTGCATCCTCTATACCGCAAAGCCCTTGACCTTTTTGCCGGAGCGCAGTATACTTTTTATGTGGTTAGTTATATTTAACCACAAGGAGGTACTACATGATACAAGACGCATTCTGGGGGATCTTGATCCCCTTTCTGGGCACAAGCCTTGGGGCAGGCTGTGTGTTCTTTTTGAAAAACTCTCTGCGTGACGGCATCCAGCGCGCCCTCACGGGCTTTGCCGCCGGGGTCATGGTGGCGGCATCGGTGTGGAGTTTGCTGATCCCGGCCATGGAGCAGGCAGCAGATCTGGGCAGGCTGGCGTTTTTCCCGGCGGCAGCAGGTTTCTGGCTGGGCATCCTGTTTTTGCTGCTGCTGGACCATCTCATCCCGCATCTGCACCAGAACAGTTTGCAGGCCGAAGGGCCAAAAAGCCAGCTCCAGCGCACCACCATGATGGTTCTGGCGGTAACGCTGCACAACATCCCGGAGGGCATGGCAGTGGGCGTGGTCTATGCCGGGTATCTTGCCGGGACTACTCAGATCACCGCCGCCGGGGCGCTGGTACTTTCCCTTGGCATTGCCATCCAGAACTTCCCGGAGGGTGCCATCATTTCCATGCCGCTGCGGGCGGAAGGAATGAAAAAAGGCCGGGCGTTCTGGGGCGGCGTACTGTCCGGCATCGTAGAGCCCATCGGGGCAGTGCTGACGATTCTGGCGGCAGGCATCGTGGTGCCAGCTTTGCCCTATCTGCTCAGCTTTGCCGCCGGAGCCATGCTGTATGTGGTGGTGGAGGAACTGATCCCGGAAATGTCGCAGGGGCAGCACTCCAACGTCGGCACGGTGTTTTTTGCGGTGGGCTTCAGCGTGATGATGGTGCTGGACGTAGCACTGGGGTGACGGTTGGAGTCCCCGAAAACGAAATCTCTTTCAAAATCTCCGGAAATGCCTAAACTTCTTGACAGAGGAGACGGCAGGGCGTATTATTTTGGCAGAAGGACCGCTGAGAAGCGGCTTTTTATAGAACAGAAGGTTAGCTTTATTTAACTTTCGGCACGAGGAATTGCTGGCCTGTCACCCGGAGCAGTGGGTGTATCTGGTAAAAAGCATTGCATTGTGAACGTAAATAGAAAGAGGGTGGCGTTATGTCCTTTTTTGAAAACACCCGCAAGCCCGTAGGCCTTGGCGGGAAGATCATGGTCGCCATGATGAACTTTGGACACAGCGCAATGGCAGAATGGGGGCTGCGCTTTTTACAGCCTGCCCCGGATGCCATGGTGCTGGACTGCGGCTGCGGCGGCGGAGCGAACATTAGAACGCTGTTGAAACTGTGTCCCAAGGGCAAGGTGCAGGGCATCGACTACTCAGCCGTCAGCGTGGAAAAAGCGCGAAAGGTCAATGCCGGAGCCATTGCGGCAGGACGGTGTGCCGTGCAGCAGGCAAGTGTGGCAGAGCTGCCGTTTGAAGCGGAGCAGTTTGAGGTAGTGACCGCCTTTGAAACGGTCTATTTCTGGCCGGAACTTGTGCAGAATTTCAGAGAAGTCTATCGAGTACTGAAGCCCGGCGGAATCTTTTTCATCTGTAACGAAGCGAACGGCGAAACGACAAAAGACGACAGATGGACACAAATTATCAATGGGATGACTATCTACACGGATACTGCATTGAAAGAGTATCTGGAACAAGCAGGATTTTGTCAGATCCAAAGCCACAAAAATAAAAAGGGCTGGCTGTGCGTTACGGCGCAAAAGCGGTGAAGTAGTGCAACCGTAACACTTGGAACAGTGAAGGGCATGGCGTGGTTTGTCTGCCGGAAAGCAGAATAAGGAGAACAGGGAGGAACCTATGAAATACAAAATCGAGAAAAACACCGTGCAGGAGACGCTGATCCTCCCACTGTATTCCCGGAAGCTGTGCACAGAGCTGTATCCGAACCTTTATCGGGACGAAACAGCGGTTCGGCTGCTCGACCAGATCGACTACGACTTTTCAGAGGCAGAGAAAAATGCCCGTAGCCTGATGCAGCGCTTTGGTGCGCTGGAGGTCGCCATGCGGCAGAATGACCTTGCCTTTGAGGTGCAGGCGTACCTGAAAAACCACCCCTGCGCGGCAGTGGTCAATCTGGGCTGCGGGCTGGATAACACCGGCAGAGCCTGCGACAACGGCAGATGCAAAATTTACAATCTGGACTTTCCCGATGTCATTGCCTTGCGGCAGCAGCTGCTGCCCGCCGGGGAGCGGGAGCAAAACATCCCCTGCGACCTGAAAGACCCCGCATGGTTTGACAAGATCGATGCCTCCGGCGGGGCGGTGTTCTTTGCCTCCGGGGTGTTCTATTACTTCCTGACCCAGCAGGTCAAGGCGCTGGTGCAGGGGATGGCAGATGCTTTTCCCGGCGGGGTGCTGGTGTTCGATGCCGCCAACCGCACGGCGGTAAAGATGATCGCCAAAACGTGGCTCAGGACGGCGAAAATCAAGGATGTGGGAGCATATTTCGCGGTTTCGGATGCCTGCAAGGAAATCGGCGCATGGGACAGCCGTTTGCAAGTATCCAGTAGGGGCTATATGCTGGGGTACAACGATTTGAAAGATCCTTCCGTCAGCGGCTTTTTCCGATTCCTCGCAAGGGTCGGGGACAACGGGATGAAAATGCAGATCGTGAAGATCGGATTTGGAGACAGACAATGAAATATGCCGGGATGCCCGTTGGGATGTGGATGCTGTTTGCCGGTTCCTTTCAAAAGCAGCTGACCGCTTACGATTTGAGCCTTGTAGTGGTTGTTTTGCAAAATTTTTATTCTTTACTTGATAACTGCATACGATAAAACCAAAGGGAGCTCTGCACGGACCTTCGTCCGTGACAGAACTCCCTTTTTTAGCTTTATAGAAAAACCATAAGTCATCTGCCACGCTCAACGGAGCAAAAACCACACGCCCAGCAGGAGCGCAAGGAAGATCAGGTTGGATAGGGTGAACAGCCCAAAATACTGCTTCTTTCCATGTGGCAGCTCCCGTGCGATCTGTCGGTAGGAAATAAGACTGGCCATGGATGCGATCAAAGTGCCAAGACCTCCCAGATTGGTGCCGATGATGAGGGCTTGTGTCTCTGCCGTGAACCCGGACAGCAGCAGGGCGGCGGGAACATTACTGGTGACCTGCGAAGCAAGAACCGCCACCAGAACTTCCCGGCCGGTCAGAAACTCCTGCAGCCAGCCGGAAAAAGCGGGAATGCGGCCAAGATTGCCAATGAAGATGAAAAAAGCCACAAAGGTCAGAAGCAGGGAATAGTCCACCGCCCGCAAGGTGCGTGGGTCTGCAAAAAGGGCGCAGACGAGTACAGCGGCAAAGGCAATGCCATAGGGCAGCACCCGGATCACGGACAGCAGGCAGACGGCAAACAGAACCAGATACAGCAGAATGATCTTCTGATCCCCCTGAGACGCAGAAGAAGAAACAAGCTCGTCCACGGAGAGGGCGGCAGAGGCTTTCCGGCAGACCAGCGCTGCCCAAGCCAGCAGCAGGAGCAGAGAGACCAGGCTGTAGGGCAGCATAAGAAGAACGAAGCCCCCGATGCTCATGCCGCTTTTTCCGTAAAGATAGAGGTTCTGCGGGTTGCCGATGGGGGTCAGCATGCTGCCAAGGTTTGCCGCGATGGTCTGCATACAGACCACCGGGACCAGAAGGGAGCGGCGGACATCCGCTCCCAAACGGCTCAGAACCACGAACGTAAAGGGAACGAAGGTCAGCAGGGAAACATCGTTGGTGATGAACATGCTTCCGAAAAAGCACAGCCCGACCAGTACCAGCGTCAGCTGAAAGGTGCTGTGGGTACGGGACAGCAATGCCCGGCCCAGTCCATCAAAAAAGCCCTGCCGCCGCAGCCCGGCCATGACCGTCATCAGGGAGAACAAAATCGCCAGCGTGCGCAGGTCGATGTAGCCGAGATACTGCGCATCCGGCGGAACAAAGAAGGCGGAGACAACGGCCAGCACGGCGGCTGCGGTGAGGACCGTTTCCTGTTGAATGAATTGTTTGAGTTTCATAGAGACACATCCTTGTAGTTGTAAAGGCTGCCCTGCTGCGATGCCGGGCGGCCTTTTTTCGTATTTCAAAGCAGCAGCTCAAACGCCCCGATCATCAGCGGCATGGTCAGGATGGAAAGCAACGTGCTCAGGACATAGATCGCGCTGGAATGAGAAGCATCCCGGTCATAAAGCTGTGCCATGGAGGTGACTGTTGCACAGGCGGGGGTAATGGCAGAAAGGTAGACCGTCATCAGGATGGACTTGCCGTCCGGGATCCAGTGGGAGGCTTGAACTGCCCAAAGCAGCAGAACGATGACCAGCGGAACACCCAGCAGACGCAGGAACACCGGCAGATAGTTGCGCGGGGTGCAGAAAACCTTTTTCAGGGGGACATCCGCAATGGCCATGCCTGCCAGCAGCATTCCCATGGGGCCGATCATATTGCCGACACTGCTCAGTGTGCTGGTGATCGGGGCAGGCAGCGAGACGTGCAGCAGGTACAGCAGCGCACCGGCTGCAATGGCGATCAGGTTGACATTGGTAAGGAGCTTGCGCCATTCCAGCCGGGCAGAGCCCTGCAGGCAGGCACTGGCATGGGTCCAGAGCAGCACCAGCTGTACAATGACAAAGGCACAGGAGTAGACAACATATTCCTCCCCCAGCAGGGCCTGCACGATGGGGATGACCAGCGCGGCGGCATTGCTGTAAATGATATTGACCTGCTCCACGGCGTCCAGCTTGAGAGCTTTGCGGAACAGCGCATTCAGAAGCAGAAATACAACGTGCATTCCAACGGCGATGCCCATGGAATAAAGCAGCCCGGTGCGGATCT
>ENA-OQNO01001387-OQNO01001387.1-human-gut-metagenome-genome-assembly--contig:-NODE-1387-length-16490-cov-3.674693_pt1 | contig 16490 bp, 17 predicted proteins | sample MGYA00242629_ERZ504880 | MGnify/ENA primary metagenome ERZ504880 (study PRJEB26092, sample SAMD00036377) | human gut metagenome | host: Homo sapiens | study: EMG produced TPA metagenomics assembly of... | reverse complement strand
CAGCGTCCTTGTCCTCGTCGTTTCGGGGGCGGGGTCGGCCATGATGCTTCTCGCCTGGCTCCATAGCCTCGTAGCGATACCGTACCGCAGCATCATTTCCATCATTGGCGGAAGTTTCGTCTTTTCGACCGGCATCAATAGCTTCATACATTTCCATCCAGCGACGGCGATGGCCCTTTGCGTCATTTCCTTGAGCATGAGCCGCTTTTTGCTCCCGCATGTCCAACAGCCGGAAGAAACCCCCGAAGAAAAGAAAAAATCCAATCTCCCAACCTTTTTTTACTATCAGCGCATGGGGAACTTGAACCTTTTGATCTGCGCAGCCTGCGGCATCAGCTTCAGCGCCGGATTTTTCTACAACCTCGTGGTATTCCTGCGCCCGATGGGCGAACCCACTCCCCTGATATTGACGCTGCTCTTTGGCATAGGGGGGCTTCTTGCCATCGTCTTCCTAAAGCTCCCGTTGGAAAAGGACATCTACCAAGCCTTCCTGCTTGTTGTCCCGTTCCTGCTTTGCGGGTATGCCGCTTGGCCGATCCTGCACAGTGAGTCTCCGGGCCTGTCCCTCGTTGGGCTACGCCTCGGTTTCGGCCTCCTCGCCGTGTACCTTTTCGTGGCCGTATCGGCCATGTCGACGCGCCTCCAGAAAAACAAAAAGAAAAAACTTTATGCTTGCCTAGGATATATGTACCTCGCGTTCTGGGCCGGATCCCAAGTCTGTTCACTGCACTTTTTCGGCGTATATGGTATCCAAGAATTGGATATTTTGTTCATATTCTTGCTTATCGTATTGTTATCCAGCTGCGGTGCCTGTACATTCTGGCTCTACCAGGCACGATGTTCTATCCAGTATATAGAAAAAACATCACAAAAAAATAATATATTGATTAATTTTTTTATGTCTAAAGGCCTCACTCATCAGCAGTCTATCATCTCAATCCTACTTTCCCAAAAGATATCTGAAGATATTATATGTGATATACTATCCATATCGCCTCTTACGTTAGAGACACATATTAGGAATATACTTAAGCGTATGAATATCAATAGCAAACATGAGTTAATATATATAATAAGGCAAAACAATAAAACTATCATGCCGTACGATAATAAATGATCCTCGCAAAGAAAAGGAGTCCTCCTCAATCTGGAGGGCTCCTTTTTATCCTGCGTGTAGGATTCTGTGCGGTTTAAGTCTATCCAGACAGTCCAAAATGCACAGAATCCCGCACGTACATCAGGATTTTTTTACAAGAGGAGGAACCCATGTTCATCGATTTCCGCGTTCGCCCGCCCTATAAGAGTTTCATGCGCGGCATTCTGTACGAAAAGTAGCCCGAACAGACCGATCCGCTTGGTCTGACATCGACAAGGAACCCGTTGTTTCCGCACAGAAACATTCCATCAGGCTGTTCATGGAGGAAAGCGGCATCAGTCGCGCCGTCGTCATGGGTCGCAAGGCCGACGAATACGGCGAGGTCGACAATGAGGACATCCTTGAGCTGGCCCGCGCCTATCCACAGACTTTTATTCCTTTTGCCGGGCTCAACCCTTACGATGCCGATCTGCCGGATCGCGTCGATGCCTTGGCCCGGCAGGGCTTCCGGGGCGTGTGCCTAGACGGTGGCTGGCGGCGGTCCTTGTATTACGACGATCCGCTTCTGGAGCCGATCTATACGGGATGCGGCACAGACTCATCGTTTCGCTCACGGCGAGTTTTTTTGTGGGCCCGGACATGACCTATTCGGATCCGGATCAGATCATGCGGGTCGCCCAAAAGCATCCCAAGATGAAGATCGTCGTCCCGCACGCTTGCTGGCCGCATGTAACCAAGGCGCTGGCCCTTTCCATGCTCTGCCCCAACGTCTATCTGTGCCTTGATCTGTATGTACATATCAAGGACGTCCCCCAGGCCGACGAATTCGCGTATGCGGCCAACCATATCCTCAAATACTGCATCATCGACGCCAGCTCCTACCCAGTGCATAACCTTGCCCAGAGTCTGAGCGGCTTGAAAGAGCGCCCCTTCACCGATGAGGCACTGCGCAATACGCTGTGCGACAAAGCGTTGAGGCTGCTTGGAGAGAAATAGCGGATAAGGGTTTCCCCAAAACGATGGAGGCGGGGCGCACAGTGAACGCGTTCCGCCTCCATCGTTTTTCCGTGCCGTGCCGTGCCAAGGAACCCGGAGCACGGCTCAAACGAGCATTTTGAGGAAAAGGCGCAGGGATTCCTTGGACTGCGGGGAAAGGCGACTTACGAGCATGCCGAGTTCCTTGTCCTACTCATGGATATTGTCCTATTCCGGGGTCTTCAGGCGCTGTGGGAGCAGGTTATACCGTTTGACTTGTACATGGTGCTGAGGGGGATATGCAGGAATGACGCCGTATTTTTGATGTCTCCCCCGTACTGTTCAAGCGCTTCGGCGATCAGCTTCTTTTCGAAGCCGCTCTTCTGAGTTGAGAAGTCCTCGATAGGGACAGCGGCGTCCTGCCGGGCGGGGCCAGCGGCGGGATGACGATGGACGCGCCTTCGGCAAGATTGACGTGGAGCTGGATGCAGTTCTCAAGCTCACGGACATTGCCGGACCAGCCGTATGCGGCGATATGGGCGACAGACTCTTCCGTGAGGGGGAGGGGTGAGACTGAGTATCCACAGGTGAAGAAACCGGAACGCCGCCATACCGCAAAAACGAAGCCTCCCTCTGGAGCGCCGCCAGGGGGGGTATTGGTGAGGCGCTATAAAGCTGAAGCGAAAGCAGGGCATGGAGGTGTTCCATGCGTACCCTGCTTTATCTTTCCGAAAGCCAGATGGATCTGATTCGTTCTTTTTCCTCGTTCCTACAGTGTGTCCCGCACCAATGGCTGAGGATACCGATGTCGAGGAGTTTGATATCATTCGGCAGCGAACAAACGCCTGTGCGTGCGGTGCGTTGTGCGAAGAAATTCTTCTCCTGCGGCAGATGTATTTTGGACACTCCGAACAGATTTAGACCGCACAAAATGGAAATGGGCTCAGTGTATCAACTGGTGACCTTTTCCCGTTAGTCGATATTTTTGTGCCGGACTGTTTGGTTTGTCAGGGATGGTACGTTCTAGATATCCTTGGGAAAGGGCCGGATTCAGGTAGTTTCGGCGAAACGTGGGTTTATGACTGAGTCCTAGTGCTTTCATGGGGTTTGCGATTCCCTGTTCAGGTTTTTCCCGAAATACGTAGAGAAGCTTTTGAACTGGATCGGTATCAGGGTCGGTGTGTTCCACATCCGAGGAAACGACTTCGTTCAGAGCCACATGCAAAGCGTCTAGCAGGAACTCCACAAACGGAGTGGATTCACCCGCGCTGTCTGCCTGAGCTAGAGCTGCATAGTATCCTTCCTGACGCCCACGGATAACGGTTTCGACCGGCAAAAATGCAAAAAGCGGTTTCCAGCGGCTCAGTATGAGCGTTTGCCACAGTTTGTCACCAAAGGATGATCATCGGATGCTGCGAGCCACGTCAAGAGGTTGGCCATGTGCTCATGAACCAAGTGAGCTGGACGTGCCATATGCACTACACGGCTACCTTGAAAGACACCAACGCCTCCAGTCCGAAACTGTCCCGAATGCTCCACAAGTCCAGCCATCAGCATGGCATGGGCCGCAAGAATGTCGCTTTGCGAGGAAGGGTTCCATGTTTCCAGATGTTCATATGCAATGAACGCATTACGAACTTCTTGAATTTCACGAGGTTGACCCAACACATGTTTTCCGTTCAGGACCGCTGTGACCTGCTCCAGAGTGAGCGTGTTGTTTTCAATGACTAACGAGGCATGGATGGTCCGAATCCGGTTTTCCCTACGCAGGAGAGAGGAGGTCGAACCCGAAAGGGCTTGAACATGACCAACAAGCTCGCTGATTTCACTCACGAGTCGAAGGATGACAGGAGTAATGGTAAAGGGAGGCTTGTATTTCACGTTTGCATTCCGTTTCTGCAAGAATATAAGCCAGATGAGTGCATTTAGCAGATAGTTGAGAAAAAGGGTATCCGATGGTATTCGGATACCCTTCTGTCGGACTAGCGTGTTTTTGTAAGGAGTTCTTTGATGAGGCTATCAGCCTCCCATCCCTTGAGGTCTTGTAGGCGTTTGCCAAAGCGGGAAGCAGCAAGCTCCTCTGGATTTTTCCCCCGTTCCTGAGCCTTGTTGCGAATGAGGGAAAGTTGACTCCGGCTGGCAGGCTTGTCTCCTCCTCCCTTGAATCTACTTTTATCATCCTGAGAGCCATCTTGAGATATGTTTCGATGGTTTTTGATATAGGGTTCGGCTTTTTGTTTAATGGAGTTCATAACCCTGTTTTTAGCGATTTCAAGAGTATCTTCGTTTTCAAAAGGAGAACGAGGAGATTCGGAACAAACATCACTTATGACTCTTCCATCTGTCATAATAATATTTGCAGACACAATTGCAGTTCTACCGTTTTTATCATTGGGAAGTTGAAGAACATGGACATTGATTGCATCGGAAATCTTAAGCATGGAAAACTCCTTTTCCTGTAAAAGTGTTGAAAAAATAACACCATTCATCTAATCAAAGTCAAAACATTCTGAATGGTGTTGAGCTAGGCATATAATGGAAAGTGTTTTCTTTTTTTACATGAGGAGCATTATGTTTCATTTTTCCTCGTAGCCATTGAAGGAACGAATCTCTTTCATATCCCACTTTCTTGCCAATGTTGACTTTCACAGAAGGACCAATTCCAAGAGCATCAGCATTCGACATGCTTTTTGCAGAAAAGATTCTTCCAATCTTTTCTGAAGCAAATTCTCTTGTAAAAACTGGAGGCAGTTCCTTACGTAATTGATCAAAAAATACGTCATCTCCAAACATGAGTTATCTCCTTTTTTTAGCCTCTAGAAAGCCTTGAATATCCATATCGCCATGCATGTTTCTCAAGACCATCCTTGCTGAATGTTTTGGCAAGATAGCTTCCAGAGCGGAATGCAGCATCTCTTTTCAAGGAAAAGCCATCTTTGTTTCTATCAATGATGATTCCATTATCGTATTCAGGATCTCTTTTTTTGTTCAAACAATAATGAACAAGACCATCTTCATTTGTTTTTAAAGTATTTTTCCATGCTTCATTTGCTATATAGAAAATGGTAAATTTATTTTTTATGGCATTTGCATTAATCCAAGTAAGGAAATGATAATGGGGAAAAGAAGAGTCGTTAAGCTCCCTGACCCAAAGATACAAAGGATCAACTTTATGTGTTGCTATAACCTTTCGTCTCAATCTCCGTGAAAAGTTATAGCTAAAAACAGATATGTCATTAGAGGAAGGAAGAATAGAACCGTCAGAAGGATAGTGAAGATCAAAACGAATTTGCATGACTTTGCTATGTTTTGCTATCGCAAATTTCATGAGTTCCTTTTGCTTCTCTAAGATGTCGATGAATTTACCTTCAGTGTCGTCTCTTGAAGGAAGGATTTGCAATCCATCAAAAACATCTTCGAATGTAATTTCTTTTTTCATGAGAACTCCTTTTGTTTAATTTCATATTCTCATGAAGATATGTTTAAAATGAAAATGATCTTCTTTGGAATGTTTGATCTCTTTATCTCACCACCTGTGGTGGTTGGTTATGAGCAGCTATGCTTTTATTTCTCTCACACCTGTGTGGTGTGAGGTTAATATTTTTCTTATTCTTTCTTTTTATATCTTTCTTTGTTATTTATTATTTTCTGTCTTTTTTTGTTATCTTTTTTGTTATCTTTTTAGTAATACAATCAGACCTAGAACAAACATACAAAAAATTTGATGGCAATTTCCATTGTGCGCATGTCCTTATCGTGAAGGATTATGGTAAACTGGGCATATTATATGATGAAAAACTTGGCGGATTTATTTGGTCCAAAAAGAAGGCCTACCCCCATAATGGGAGGCAGGCCTTCAGTGATCCATTGAAAAATGAATGCTATTGACAAAAATTATTACATATCAGCTCAATCCGAAAAATCGTTCAAAGAAGGCACGGAGCTTGTCCAGTACGCTTTGCTTCTTTGCAGCGTGGTTATTGTTTTTGCTGAACCGTGAAACAGGCGGAAGTATCTTTGTGATGGCGGTTCCGGTGGCTGGGATGGCTCCGTCGCGGAACGCGTTGGCAACAAAAGTTTCCGTCTCGGCAGGATTGAGTTTCTCCTCGGCAATAATGCGCCCAAGCTCTTCCTGCTTCTTGGTTTTGATGTAGGCAAGCCACGCTTCATCGATTTTTTCCGTTATGGAAACGGAATCAACAAACTGTTCGATGAGGTCTTTCTTGTTGCGCAGGCTGGGACTGGAGTTCACGGCCCGTGCGATGCTGGAGCGGATTTCCGTACCTTCTTCGGACCCCTTCTTCTTGAGGTAGGCCTCCACCAGCATCAGGATGTAATCAACATTGATTTCAACTTGTTTGATAAGTTCGATTTCAAAAACCACATCGTCGTTGATGGCTTCCCTTTCCGCTTCGGCTTTACGGCGAAATTCCGCATGTAGGTTGAGATACTGGCTTTGATAATCCTGAAAGGTCTTTCCGCTGAGAATATTGTTTTCTGTAAAGTCGTCAAAGGCGACAAGAATATTTTTCAGCCGCAAGATGGAGCCAAAGAGCCGGATAAAGTCCTTCTGGGCGGTTTCTCCCGTGATGGGCGTATCAAGCGGGAAGAAGGCCAGCATGTCCTCCACCTGCTTTTTATATTCCGTGTAATACTCGGTATAGGATTTCAGCAGAGCGATATTCTTGGCGTCCTTGTTTCCAAAAAGAGCCAGAGCGTCGTTGGTTTCCTGTTCGAGGTTGCGGAATGAAACGATGTTGCCGTAGGTCTTGACGGAATTCAGGATGCGGTTGGTACGCGAAAAAGCCTGAATCAGACCGTGGGCACGCAGGTTTTTATCCACCCAGAGGGTGTTGAGGGTAGTGGCGTCGAACCCCGTCAGGAACATGTTGACGACGATCACCATATCCAGTTCACGGTTTTTCAGCCTGAGTGACAGGTCTTTGTAATAGTTTTGAAATTTGTCTGCCGAGGTGTCGAAATTGGTACTGAACATCTGGTTATAGTCTTTGATGACATTTTCCAGAAAGTCACGGGAGCTGGCGTCCAGTCCTTCGGTGCTGCATTCTTCTTCACTCAGTGCTCCGTCCGCTGTTTCTTCGTTGGCGGCAAAGCTGTAGATCAACCCAACCTTGAGACGTCGGGTGGGGGGCAACTTTTTCTGCTGATTGGAAAATTCAAGGTAATAGCGCTTGGCGGCCTCAATGGAGGCGGTGGCGAACAGGGAATTGAAGCCGGACAGCCGTTTGCCTTTATGACTGTAGAACGTGGTTCGTCTGGTCTTTTGATCGAAATGTTCTCGGATATACGCCACAATCTGCGTAATGCGCGCGGGAGCAAGCAAAGCCTGTTCCGTATCAATGGACGAAACCTGTTTGTCCCGGATATGTTCCGACGCCTTGATGGTGTTGATGTAATCCACACGGAACGGCAGGACATTCTTATCATTGATCGCATCGACGATGGTGTAGGTGTGGAGTTTATCGCCAAAGGCCTTTTCCGTTGTACAGAGGAGTGCCTTGCTGCCTCCGGGAGCGTTTTCCGAGAATATAGGTGTCCCGGTAAATCCGAACAGATGGTAGCGTTTGAAGGCGTTCGTGATGTCCCCATGCATGTCACCGAACTGACTTCGGTGGCATTCGTCAAAAATGATGACGACATGGGCGTCATAAATAGGATGCTTTGGATTTTTGCCTATAAAGTTTGAGAGTTTTTGTATGGTTGTAATGATGATGCGGGCATTAGGGTTTTCCAGCTGCTTTTTGAGGATGGCGGTGGACGTGTTGGAATTTGCCGCGCCCTTCTCAAAGCGTTCATACTCCTTCATGGTCTGGTAATCCAAATCCTTACGGTCGACCACAAACAGCACTTTGTCGATGGCGGGCAGGTCTCGCGCCAACTGAGCGGTTTTGAAACTGGTGAGGGTTTTGCCGCTGCCCGTGGTATGCCAGATGTAGCCGCCCGCCGCCGGTGTGCCCACCCGTCTGGCGTTGGTGCTGGTCATGATGCGTTGCAGAATCTGTTCCGTAGCAACAATCTGATAAGGCCGCATGACCAGCAGCTTGCGATCCACATCGAACACGCAGTAGCGGGTGAGGATACTGAGGAGGGTATGCTTGGCGAAAAACGTCTTGGTGAAGTCGATCAGGTCCGTAATGGGCTGGTTTCGGGCGTCGGCCCACCAGCTGGTAAAAGCAAAGCTGTTGGAATTTTTCTGTCGGGATTTTTTGCCCTGCTGTTCGGCAAGGTGCCCGCTCCGAACGGTATTGCTGTAATATTTGGTCAGCGTGCCGTTGCTGATGATGAACAGCTGCACATACTCGAACAGGCCGCAGCCCGCCCAAAAGCTGTCCCGCTGATAACGGTTGATCTGGTTGAATGCCTCGCGAATGTCCACCCCACGCCGTTTCAGCTCGATATGCACCAGCGGCAGGCCATTGACCAGCACGGTCACATCATAGCGGTTGGCGTAGTTCCCCACCGCTTCATATTGATTGACGACTTGCAGGCTGTTGTTGTGAATGCGTTGCTTGTCGATCAGATAGATGTTTTTGGTCGAGCCGTCGTCACGCTTGAGGATTTGGATATGGTCTTCCTGAATGCGGGTTGTCTTTTCTATGATGCCGTCATCATTTCCTGCAATGCAGGTACTGAAAAAGGTTTCCCATTCCGCATCGGAAAAGGTCATGCCGTTGAGCTTTTCCAGTTGGCGGCGAAGGTTGGCGACAAGCTCCGCCTCGGAAGTGATGGGAAGGTATTCGTAGGCCTGCGCCTGCAACTGCTTAATGAAGGCCTTTTCCAGCGCGGCTTCACTCTGATAGGCGTTGTCGTCGTCACGTTCCCGCACGAATTCGGCAACAACCGTACTCTCTTCAAATAGGGCAAGAGGTTCACAGTGCGTGATAGGGCGAGATTGGCTCATTGCGCCTCCTTGAAGGTCAGCAAGCGGTCACGGTAATACTCATACTGCTTGCGGCGAGCGGAGATCTCCGCAGGTAGGCCACTGGAAAGGTCGTTGACCAGAGCATCAAACTTGTCGAGAATGGCAACGATGCGGGTTTGCTCTTCAAGAGGGGGGACGGGGATAGGAATTTTGTTAAGATTAGCCTGATTAAGCTTTGGCTGCGCTCCACCACTAATGTAAGGCGTTAAGTCAATAGAATTTAAATAAATTTCAATAAGTTTACGTTCTGTATATGAATTAAATTGTAGCACATGTGCATGGTTGTTGACCCATGTTTTACCTGAAATAGAAAATGCTATAGGCGTTGAACGTGCAATTAAATTTGCTCCGTCTTCCGATACAAGCAAAAAATCACCATCAAAAATATAATCACTTACATAATCAACAATACCTGAAGCTCCATAGTAAGGGATTTCTCCCTTATTTCGAGCTGACTTGGTGACAGGACGACGTTTTGAATCCTGATTTATTGCAACCTCCCCCAGCGTCATCCATTGCACATCATCCCGGCCCTCAAAATTGAGCAATTGGTCACGGTAGTAGTGATACTGCCGCCGCCGTGCCTCCAGCTCCGCCTCCAGCTCCGCCTCCAGCTTGGTGAAGGTATCCAGCACCTTCACGATCTCGCGCTGGATTTCAAGTGGGGGGATGGGGATAGGAAAATTCTTTAAAGTTGCCAGTACAATGTATGTCATTGCTGCGCTGTTTGTCCTATCTTCAAGATACTTTTTCAAATAACTACTAAGTATAAAAAACAAAAATCTTACGTTTAAATTACTTATAAAATTTGTTAGCACGTAAGTGCGTTGGTAGGCATCAAATTTTCCAATATAATGTTTCACCTCTCCAACATTTGCATTTCCTGATATCAGTAATGCCTCAGTATCCCAACGATATTTATCAATCTTACTTGGCTTTTTAGCAGTAGTGAAAAACATAAAGGCGCCATTTTCAACTGCATCATTTGCGTTAAGTTTTCCTGTTTCAATATTACAAATATCTCCCAACGTCTTATATTCCACCCCATTCGGGCACAGCTTGGCAATCAGATCGTCAATTCTGCTCATGCTACCCCTCCAGCTCAGCGACAATGGCATCAATCTGCGTTCTCAAAGCGGCCTGACGCTCGACAATTCCAGCAATCTCCGCATTCAACTGAACAATGTCTACCGCCTCGCGTTCGTCCTTCTGGGCAACGTAGGAAGAAACCGCAATGTTGTAGCCGTTTCCGGCAATCTCTTCGGCATCCACAAGCCGGACAAAATGCTCAATGTCCTTGCGCTCGGCATAGGCATCAAGAATTCTCTGCTGATTGTCGGCGGTCAGCTTGTTCTTGTTGCCGTTGCGGACAAACTCGGCGGAAGCGTCAATAAACAACACCGCATTGTCGCGTTTGGATTTCTTCAGAATGATGACGCAGGTGGCGATGGTTGTTCCAAAGAACAAGTCAGGCGGCAGCTGGATGACCGCATCAACGTAGTTGTTGTCAATCAGATACTGCCGGATTTTTTGTTCCGCTCCTCCACGGTACAGCACGCCGGGAAATTCGACGATGGCCGCCGTGCCGTCCACCGCCAGCCATGAAAGGATGTGCATGGTAAAGGCCAGATCCGCCTTGCTCTTGGGAGCAAGCACACCGGCAGGGGCAAAGCGCGGATCGTTGATCAACAATGGATTGGCGTCGCCTTCCCATCTGATGGAATACGGAGGGTTGGAGACAATGGCCTCAAATGGTTCATCATCCCAGTGTGCCGGATCGGTCAGCGTGTCCCCGTGGGCGATGTCGAACTTCTCAAAATTGATGTCGTGCAGAAACATGTTGATGCGGCACAGGTTGTAGGTGGTCAGATTGATTTCCTGACCGAAAAAGCCCTGCCGCACATTGTCCTTGCCCAACACCTTGGCAAATTTCAGCAGCAGAGAACCGGAACCGCAGGCGGGGTCGTATACTTTATTGATCTCAGTCTTGCCCAGCACGGTGATGCGCGCCAGCAGTTCGGAAACTTCCTGAGGTGTGTAAAACTCCCCACCGGACTTCCCGGCAGTGGAGGCGTACATCTGCATGAGGTATTCATAGGCATCACCAAACAGGTCAATGGTATTGCCCCCGAAATCCCCGCCGTTCCCCAAGGGCAGATCGCCGATGGCTTCCAACAGCATCACCAGCTTTTCATTACGCTTCTTGACGACCGCTCCCAGCTTGTTGCTGTTGACGTCCACCTCCGCGAACAACCCCTTGAAGTCGTCTTCGCTGTCCGTCCCGATTGCGGAACCTTCAATGCTGGCAAAAACACGGCTCAGGGTTTCATTGAGATTGCCGTCCTGCCGGGCCTTGAACCGCACATTGTTGAACAGCTGGGAAGGCAGGATATAGAACCCCTTTTCACGCACGACCTCTTCGCGCCCGTATTCCGCATCCTCGTCACTCAACAGCGCGTAGTTGAAATCTTCATTCCCGGCCCGCGCTTCCTCGGCATTCAGATAACTGGTCAGATTCTCGGACAAAAACCGATAAAATAGCATCCCCAGCACATAGCTCTTGAAATCCCAGCCATCCACGCTGCCCCGCAAGTCATTGGCAATGCGCCAGATGGTCTTGTGCAGCTCAGCCCGTTCAATCTCTTTGGTATTGCTCATGAAATCTTCCTGTCTGGTTATGCTTCCCACCTGCCGCCCCGTGAGGCGGGCAAGTGCCGCTCGATTGTTTCCCCAATGAAGAAACCGGTTTCTTCGACGCGCAGTTATCCCATAATGCCGTTTCCGGCGTGTTTTTATACTCCCAACTGCTGTCTTAAAGCAACGCATATCCCATGCAGCGGGATCACGCTGGGTCGCCATGAAAGTTCATCGCTCGTTCTATTGTCCTGAAGGGGAAGCCCTTGGCCTACGAAAAGCAGCATGATTCTTCTAGGAAACAGAACAACTTCCCGTAAAGTCATAATTTGGGATGCTATTCACACTATCTTGCTGCAATAATAGCGACTTTTCGTGTGCGTCATGGGCTCCGCTCTTGCCGCATTCCAGTACAGCCCCCTTCAACATTTGATATGTGTACGGCCCCTTGCCGCACAGCTCGGCAACCCGTGCCAAACATATCGTTTTTTGCCCTTTCACAGTTTCATTCAGGATGGCTGTAGAGACGGGATAAAAATCCCATTGCTCCAAATCGAGCGGATTGATGGTATCCTGTTCCTTATGCTTGAGCACGCAAAACACATAAACATCAGCCTGACGCTTTTTCTCCTTGGCATAGGCAACGCCATCCCAGTACAGGCTTTCGGCAATGCTGAACCCTATCTTGGAAAAGCCTTTTTGTTCCCAGGACTGGATGTAGGCCGATGCCTTGACCTCGATTTTGATGCCTTCAGGCGAAAGGAGATCAAAGCTTCCCCATGTGGGACTGGTTCCTCCATCACAGCCCATCGCCGTCGCGACGATGTATTCCGCCAGCTTGCCGCGCTCCGTATTGCTGACCAAATCCGAAAAGGCCCAGGCCCAAAAATCCTTGAGGGTGCGTTCACCGTCCATTCCTTGCAAGCACTCTTTGCCACTCTTACGTATCACCTCTATAGTCGGGAGCCGTGCAGTCATACTTCCCCACTTTATTTCAGCCAATCTATCTGCCGGAATATTGTTTACACCATCTACTCAAATCCGAGAATACCCCCAAAAAATGGCTGCCAGCAACTCGTGCTGGTCAGCCTTCCTTTTGCATTAAAAGAATAGTCTTCTCCACAAGGTGTACTGTCTTACTTCTGTTCACGGAAGGATAGAGCAAAGATTAGAAGAGAGCTGTCATTCTTCAGGACCTTCTCCCGATAACAGCATGTTTCTGGCAGCGGAGGTTTGTGATGCAGCCTAGTTGAGGGGGGCTCTGAAAGTCAGAGGGATGACGATCTGCATATTTCCCAAGAAAGCCAGAAATGGAGTGTCTTCTTTCGACAAGACTTTATTATAACGTAGAAATCCCATTGAAAGCATATTTAGTAAGCTGAGAGACTAACGGCATGTCGCAAAATGTCTACCCGCTGTGGCATACCTCTTTCTCAGCCATTTACCTTACTGTTTCTGTTATTTTCTATCTCATTTAATGAATTCTGACCCTAGTTATGTGTTTTTTTTGTAGAAAAAAGTCGCACTACTTCTGTAACTATATTAACTAATATCTCTCGTTCTTCTGGTTCAAGAGTGCTGATTAAAGCAGCTATAGTTTCTGCTTGTACTTCGGCATCTTGCGAAGGTTCTTTGAGTAAATCTGCCACAGGACATCCAAAAAGTTCTGCAAATTGCTGAAGCCGTTCTAAATTCAAAGAAATTTTACCACTTTCCATACGGGAGATACTCTCTTTCTCCACTAAGATTTTATTTGCTACTTGTGCCTGAGTCAGCCCCAATGCCTTGCGACGGAGTGTAATATTTTGGGCTGCCACTGAAGCGATGCTTCGATTTTCCATATGAATCCATCCCCGCTAAAACAGATTGAGTAAAGCGGGTAGGATAACAGGATTTTTCTCTTAATAAAATTGATGTTGCATATCCTTTTAAGATGCGTAAAATGCACCTCAAAGAAACAGTCTTTTTATTCAACTCCACAAGGACAAATCTGTTGGGCAGACAACATGAGCTTCATCACCAAACTGTCGTGCCCACCGGATAACCTCCAGAGGCTCTGCGACCTGAACGGTAAACAGTACTCCTCCATTTCCGTCATCTTCCAGTACTTGGCTCGGGTGCCATTGGCGCTCCTGAACGTAATGTCGGGCCTGCCCGGTAAACCTGACCGTAATAGCATGAGTTTTGTCCCCGATAAAAGCATCAAAGGCATTTCGTTGTTTGGCAAGAAAACCGTCGTCCTCATCGGTGCGCCAAGTTATGCTTATTCCAGTAAGCTGAATTTGTTCAATCCGGCTTATGCGGAATACTTTCCATCGGTGTGGCTTTTCATCAACTGTCCGGGCATAGAGATAAAGGGTGCGTTGGCGCATGTATATGTGCCGGGGATCAACTTCACGCCATTGGGTATCCCACGTCCCACTGCGGGTATACAGAATCCGTATCCGCCTGCCTTCTGTAACGGCATCTCTGATGATGGTAAGTATTTCAGGCTTTACACCAAAACCGGTGTTTGTCACCTGCTCATCAAAACAAGCCAGCAGTTTTTCCTTGAAGGGAGAAGGCAATCCTCCAGCCAGTTTTCTCCCCGCATCTATGGCAAGTGCAGCAAGGGTACCGTCACCGGTGGCGCTCAGTTGCTCCAAGGCAAACATGACCACAAGGCGATCAGACAGCCCCAGTCCCGTGATAGGTGTCAATCTGTCTTCAACAATTTGGAATCCTTTAGTTCTATTATATTCAAACTGAAACCCCACTTCAGCAAGAGCTGCTCTGTCCTTATAAAATTGGCTTTTTCCTATACCAAGGCGAGCCCAGAGTTTAGTCAGAGGCTGATGGGGATCTTCCCGGATAGACTGTACAATACGGAGCAGACGGGAGACTCGCGAAGAGTCCACTTCAGTAGAAGTCAGTATTTCACGAGCAGAATCAAAAGTGGCTTTAGGCACACACGTTCCCCCACATGTTTTTCACTATCATGCGATAGCACTACCATCCCGGCAAGCGTTTTTTCGATGAGAGTCCATAGCAGTGTGGAAAAGTATTTCTAAGATATAGCGAATCCAGTCCACACAGTTGTGGAATCTGAATAAAATTTCAGTTTACCCGGTATTTAAATAGATTATTCTTACTTTGACATACGACTAATTGATATATGAAAGATTAAATAGTTAATGATCGTAGGTAGCTAATGTTTTTTTAAGAAGGTGGAATTCTTTCTTGTGCTGCTGTGCCTCACACCCAATGCCTATGCAGGTTCAGGGACATTGTGCCCCTCCAAAGTACTCGACAGCGGAACTCTCACGGGAGTCTACAAGGGCTCACAGTGCGGAGATATGTGTTACGGCGCATTCCAGCTTGATTCCGGAGAATCCGTTTTCATGATTGCCGATCCGGATCGGCTTGATCGGGAGCTGGGAGAGGAGGGCAACCGGGTTTCAGTAAATTATGATGTCCAACAATTTTGGAATGTATACGGTGAAGAATGTTCACGGATGGAAGTATCAAGAGCGGGCATGTCATAGAACCGCATACTAGAGAAAACGCTTCTGCGCAGGATTCCCTGCTCAGTGCGGAATACGCCCAATGCATGGAGAAAAGCGGTGGTGTCACCGTTGCCATGCAGGATTGCTTGGCTGCGGAAGATGAACGCATAGAAGCTCTCCTCAACACCACCTATAAAAAAACAATGCAGGCAATGGATGAGAAGCAAAAGACCTTGTTGCGTGATTCCCAACGGGCTTGGCTCAAGTATCGGGAAGGTTCATGCGACACGATGATGTCTGTCCTTGGGGGAACTTCCGCTGGCCTTATCACGACAGGCTGGTGGCTCGAAATGACGGCACGGCGTGTGAGCTGGCTCAAGGATATATTGGATACTTTTTAGAGGCATAAATAATCTGGATAAAAATATCTGGAAATAAAATTATCGAAGATTAATGAATTCAAGATAATTTTTGCTATTGAATAACAGGAGTATGATAATGACATACCTTACACAAGTTGAACAAGGTTTTTACCCAAATTCAAAGGATAATGTGTACAATAGCTTGTTTGGACAATACGAACGTATACTATTTGAAAGCCTCATCACAAGTTTTGGCTTAGATGTTTTTATTCGAGATCAGCATGGTGGAGACGTAGATACTATCCATAATGTACGCCAGATTGGTAAAGATAAAGATATGTATTACAAAAGTAAAATTCATCAACAAGATTATAAAAATAAAGGAGAGTATAACCCTAACTCATACCACTCACATGCAAACTATCGAAAAAAGAATAAAGAAGTCAGTAAACAAAAGAAAGATGGACAACTTATCGATGCATACACAGGAAAATCTGTTGCTTGCAATGCTAAAATAGATTTGGATCATACTATTTCTGCTAAGGAAATAGATGACGATCGTGGTCGTGTATTGGCTGGGCTGCCAGGGGAAGATTTGGCAAATAGCAGTGAAAATCTTCATCCAACCGACAGCCATATAAACCGTAGTAAAAAAGCCGATAGCATGTCTGAGCATTTGGCGAAGCACAGCAACGAATACACAGAAGATGAAAAAAAACGAATGCGTGCAGCAGATACAGCCGCACGGCGTGCCTATAATGCCAAAATAGCGTATGCCTATTATACTAGCACCGACTTTTGGCAACATACGGCAATGGCATCGGGCAAGGTTGGTTTTCAGATGGGGATTCGTCAGGCTCTTGGCTTTGTACTGACTGAGGTATGGTTTAGCGTACGCGAAAAACTCACCGGAGGTAGTGGTAATACCTTAAAGAGTATTCTTTCGAATATTTCTGAAGGGGTACGTTTAGGAATTCAGCGTGCCAAGGAAAAAT
>ENA-OQNO01001386-OQNO01001386.1-human-gut-metagenome-genome-assembly--contig:-NODE-1386-length-16492-cov-5.979591_pt1 | contig 16492 bp, 19 predicted proteins | sample MGYA00242629_ERZ504880 | MGnify/ENA primary metagenome ERZ504880 (study PRJEB26092, sample SAMD00036377) | human gut metagenome | host: Homo sapiens | study: EMG produced TPA metagenomics assembly of... | reverse complement strand
AATGATTGTGCTTCTGCCGGAGAAAATCAGATCCGAGGATGCTCATTGTCAAGGGCAATCGGAGCCATAACACCGCAGCATTCACAACACCTTATAATTTTTGTCAAAAAAAGTGTTGCCATTCCAGTATTATGGGATTGATAGAGAAGACATCCATGTTTCAATTTCAGGATCAAAAGGTTATCATGTAGACTTGTATTTCGACAAAGTCATTTCTGAAAGCGAGCTTATCCCTTTTTATGAAGAAGTTTTGGAAATTCTTGGTGAAAGTTCTCGAAGAATAGAACGAAGACCCACTAAGGGACATGGAATAAAATTACCTTTAGGAGTTCATCGTAAAACTGGGAGTACTTGTTTTTATGTGGATAATATGACCTTAACCCCGTTGCCAGTTGACTATTTTCTAAGCATTGTACCAATGTCATTAGAAAATTTTAAAGAGTATATTTTGGTTGATTTTGAGTCTGAAAACGAGAAGGAAATTGGAACGAATGTATCTCTTAGGGGAATAAAAAGCGTGGATACCAGTAAGATAGATGGTTTAGCTGTTAAAAGGGAAGTCCTAGCATTTTTAAGAGCAGGACATCTTCTTTCAGCAAATACAAGAAATGATATGACTTTCTTTTCAGCTATTTTCTTAAAATCACAAGGACATTCTTTAGTGGATACAAAGATCATGATTGAGGAGAAAATCTTAAATACTTACGATAATCCTAACACTCGTAAACTAATTGATAAAAAAATGACTAGGGATAAACTTATTAAAGAGACAAAAAGGGTAATAGAAGTAGTGTATGAAAAAAATTATAGTATTAGATTTAATACTAGACCAACAATTATTTTCTATCAGTCTGAAATTCAGTTAATTTTATCTTTACCTGATAAATGGCTTCAACACCTACTTTTTAGCTTATTATATATGTCGAAAAAATATAGTAACGAATCTGGAGAATTTTATTGCGCTTATTCTGTATTGATGGAGCAAGGAAATGGAAAGAACCGAGGGCGTATATCTGGAAGACTCCAAACATTAGAAAAGCTTGGATATATAAGTATTTTAAGCATAGGAAGACTTATGCCTAATGGACTAAATACTAGCAATGTTTACAAGGTAAATATAAACCCAGATGAAAATAAGGAAGTTTGTAGCTACCCCTCTCAAGAATTTATTTCTTGGGAAGAGGTTCTGGAACAGTATAGTATGGCTAAAGATATGGTTAGCTAATAACAAAAAATGAACTAGTGAATCAGTCACTTTTATATAAAGAAAAACACCTTTTCCTTTCGTGAAGAGGTGTTTTTTGTAAATTAGTGTGAGGTAGTGTTTGGTACTATTTAATAGTTCTCAATTCTTTTTTCTAAAAAATGGAACAGAGGAGAGTGTTGTTTTTAATTTATTATGCTTTTTTATTGCTAATAAACAATAGTTTAACTCTGTTGTTAGAATTTTATTCAAAGTTTTGTCTCTCAATTTCTTGTCTCTTTAACAATTTCATGTAGTCGAATGTTTTCTTCTTATCTTCAAGGCTTAAAGAGCCGTATAAAGCGTTAAATTCTTCATCTACTGTAGATGTATCTCTATCTATGAAATGGCTTAAAGGAACTCCTAGAGCTTCTGATAGGACTTTTAAGTTATCGGTTCGGGGTTCGGTTACTTCGTTTTCCCAACGAGCAATAGCTTGCTGAGAGGCATGAATTTTTTCAGCAAGTTGTTTTTGAGTCCAACCTAACTTTTTTCTGTTTTCTCGTATGGTTTTAGCATATTGTTTCATTTAGTCTATTCCTCCGATAATTATACTATACAACGAACTGTTGTTTATTCCTGCTAAAAACGATGTTTAATCACATATAATTGTTGAAATACTACAAAATGATGTATATAATATTTGTGAGGAGGAAGAAGATTATGAAAGAGAAAAGAAGACTTAGTTTGTACAGAGAAGCAAAAGGGTATTCTCAAATTGAAATAGCTGAGAAGATGTCTGTCACTCAGCAGTCAGTTAGCTCATGGGAAACTGGTAGGACAGTACCTAAACCTAACCAAATGAAACTATTATCGCAAGTGTTAGAAGTTGATATGGATGAGCTGTTTTATGAGATTTTTAATATAAAGTAGGGAGGAAAAAACAAATGTATTGTAGAAATTGTGGAAGTCAAATGGAGGAATCAGCAAAGTTTTGCCCATCTTGTGGCACATCTCAGGAAAATAAGGAGTTATACACAGAACAAATAAGCCCTAAGATAGAAAAATCTCTTAGTGAAGTTAAAGATCAGATTAGTAAGGGAAAGCAAAGTGGAAATCTGTATAAGATTGCTGGGTGGCTTTCAGTTGTCATCTCACTCCTATTTATTCCTGTATTATTTGGTGCTATTGGAGTTATTATGGGATATTTGTCTAGAGAGCATGATGAAAAGCATGGGACTATTTTAATGATTGCAGGAGTTGCAGGTGGTATTCTAGGAACACTTCTGGGCTTATCATCTGGATACTGAGGAGGTCAAAGATGACAAAAATATTAGGTGGAATAGGTCTTGTTTTTTTCGGAATTGCAATAAGAAAGCTTCTCAAAACGCATCATCATCCAAAAGATAGAAGAATAATACTGATAGTGGGGGGCTTGCTATTGTTAAGTTGTTTTTCAATGCTATTTAGTTCGGATGGTCTATCAGAAAAAGAATACGTAAAAGAAGTTGTGAACATAGTTGTTGATAGTGATGTGAAAATCAAGCAGACAGATGTCTATTCTGATGAAGGCATGCAGGATACAGCAGACTATTTAGGTAAACAAATGAACAAATTGAAAAAAATCAAACCTCCAAGTACTTTACCTCAAGATATTAAGGATTCTCATGAAACTCTTTATGAGGGCATAGATAAAATAAGAACAGGGATATTGGAGCAAGATATCGAAAAAATTCAGGCAGGGCAAACGATTGTTTCTATGACAACGGTGCTTTACAATGATTATATAGAGAAAAATCAAGATAAATTTAATAAGGAGTAAAAGAATGAAAAAAGCGTTGATGTTGTTAGCTCTACTGCCCACTATTTTGATGGCATCCTGTCAAAATAAAAAAGAACAATCTACCTCATCTACCTATAGTGAAACTACTGACAGTCTTAGTTCTGTAAAAGAGAGCTCTGTCAGTAATTCTTCGATAGAAGAAAAGAAAGCTAATGAGATGTTATGGAATGATGATAAAGATAAAAAGCTTAATGACTTTATGAATACTTGGGGACAAACCATGAGTCAGGCGTATAAACAATACAGTCCGAATAATAATGTTGATTTATACGGTTTACAACTCCCTGACTCGGTTCTGAATAACAATAAGTGGCAGGTGGTTATTGGTAACACGCCACTAGTTTTAAATTGGTCAGAAAGTGGCGAGGAAGAATCAGGTTATTCTTTAGTAGCTGTTTATTCGGATGCAGAGGCACAAGATCATTTATCGAAGCATGTTTATTTCTTTACCATTAATTCAGGAGTACCCAAAGTGTTAATAACTAGTCAGAATCAAGGGAATCCTAATAATTACTTATACTTTAAAGAAACAGAGAATAAAGAGCTTAGAGATGGTTTTAGTAATATTGTGAATAGTAGTGTAACTTTTGATGATGTGAAATCAAATTTTACCCAAGATGAACAACTCAGCTACTTTATCAGCAACTATGGTCAATTACCTTATAAAGGCTATCTAACGACTGAAAATGATGGCAATGGTACAAGGATTACTTATTATGTTGATGAGTCTATTCCAAATGATAAGCAAGCTATATCAGAAGCAATTGAACGTCTGAAAGAAATTAGTCTATTTGTTCAAAAGAATGTTGGAGAAGGGATAACAGTTAGCTTAAAAGAGCCACTGGAAACGGAGTATACCCTTACTCTAATTGATGGACAACCAACTCAAGCTAATCATATCTTTGGTAGAATGATACAAGGAATTGAATAGAATAGAGAACCCCACCCCGTTGTTATTTGACCGTACTAAGGGTACCCTTTAAATGAGCTACACGGCTCACTTGGGGTACTCTTTTTTTGCAATTTGTAAAAGGTTAATAAATTTTTATACATGAAACGAAATGAAACAAAGCTTTATAAACATTGATATACAAGGGTTTTTATGTTTCATATGTAAATGAAACGAAAAATAGTTTTTGGCTGAAAATTCTCAAAAAGTTCTACATAGTTGTGGGAGTTATTGCAGATGAAACAGACATACAAATATTACATATAGTTTCATTGTTATTTAGTATTAAGATGGGAGTAAAATGACAGGAATTACCGTAAAGAATAATTTATAATACAATAGATTAGTCTTGTAATTAAGAGCTGATTGAAGTACAATTTGTATTAGAAAGGGTGATTAATATGTTTACAGAATTAGTTTTAGAAAATTTTAAGTCTTTTAATAGAATCTCTTTCGATATGACCAAATCATTGAATAATCCCAAGAATCTTTTAGCAATTTATGGTGAAAATGGGTCAGGGAAAAGTAGTATTATTGAAGCATTTGGTATACTAAGACTATCAGTAGACACCGTTAAATTTAGTAATGAGGTGAATAAATTTAACGCTCTGATGGAAAAAAAAGATACTTCTTTGTTAGATGATCAGGTAATATTTTCTAACTTTATTAAAGCTAATCAATTTTCAAATATTAAAAGAATAATAGGTAAAACAAAAACTATAGGTACAAAAAGTAATATGCAATTAGAGTATTCTTTTTTGCTACAAGGTAAACGAAAAGGCAAGTATATATTAACTTTTGATAATGAAAATACAATAGTTAAAGAGCAACTTGATTATACAATAAATGACAGAATTGGAAATGTTTATACTATCGAAAAAAATAATTTGAATGAAATTAAGTCTCATTTGAATAAAAGTATATTTTTAACGTTAGATGTAAGAAAAGAATTGGAAATCAGGTTACAGAAGCTTTGGGGGAAACATTCGTTTATTTCTATATTTAAGGCAATGGAAGAGGAACTCAACGAATCTTATATTAACAAAAATATTAAGAATCGACTTAAAGAAGTTATTGGTTTCTTTTCACGTATTTCTGTTTCTACTGGGGCTTATACAACCATTTCACAAGAAGATTGTTTACTTTCTGAGTTTTCAAAAGGTAGTGTAAAGTCTTCAGAAGAGAACAAAATTGATAAAACAGAAAAAATTTTATATAAATATTTTTCTAGTTTATATGTAGATATTAAAGATGTATTTTATAAAAAAATTACAACAAATGATGAAATTGAATATAAATTGTATTTGAAGAAGAGTATATATGGTAATCTCGTAGATGTGCCATTTAATCTTGAATCGAAAGGTACAAAGCAACTTTTAGAAATACTTCCATTCTTTTTAAATGTTGTTGATGGAGGCGTGTGTTTCATAGATGAAATTGATAACGGAATACATGATATATTGATGAACCATTTGTTAGATAGCCTTTCAGAGGATATTAATGGTCAATTAGTATTTACTACACATGATACACTTATGTTGAAAGAACTACCAAAACAATCAGTATACTTTATAACAATTGATTATGAAGGAAATAAAAAAATAAAAAATCTTCGAGATTATGACAATACAACTTTATCGCAGAATAATAATTTTCAGAACCAGTATCTAAAAGGTGCTTTTGAAGGTATTCCCATACCTCTTGATATTGATTTTGAAGAAATTAATCAAATGATTCAGGAAAAAGCTTATGGGGAATAATACGAAAGCAATTATTATTGTTCATGGAAAAAGTGAGTTAACCATAGCTCAATTTATTAAGTCAAATCTGCGTTTACCTATAGAAATAGTCTCTAGGGATAAAGGGAGATCTAGTATACAGATTGGTTCATTGGATAATCTATTGACAGATTTTAGATTTAAAAATATAAAGAATTTTGTAAAAACTTTTTCTTCTGTTGAGTTTAATAAAAAAGAAATAATAAATTGTAAAATTTTCATGATAATGGATTTGGATGATGCAGATATTAGTGCGCAAGAGTCTTACAAAAATAAAATTATGTTTAACAAATATTGGTTTAAAGAGTATATTGAACCTATATATAATAATAGAAATTTGGAAGATGTCTTAAAAGAGATGGGTTATCCATATGCAAAAACTAAATCAAAAAAGGGAGAGTACGTAACTGTTTTCCCTGTAGCGGATGCTCGTGGAGCTGATAGAAAACAAATAGAAGAATTTTGTGAAGCTTGTAAAAAATGCAAAAATACAAACATGGAGATACTATTGGAATACTGCTTACAGCAAACAGTCAAATATATATAGTTAAAGAGCTAGCCTTGTTCTAAGACTAGCTCTTTTATATTGCTCCCAATTTTAATGCCATTTAAAATGCCAAATGTTGATAACTATTGATGATGTTTGACATAAACATAAACTAAAAACAGAGTTACTATAGACTATTGATAACCCTTGATAATGCTTGGGTTTTTAAAGGTTATTCCCACTCCACAGTAGCAGGTGGCTTAGACGTAATATCATACACAATCCGATTCACATGAGCAACTTCATTCACGATTCGAACAGAAATCTTTTGCAAGACATCCCATGGGATACGTGCGAAGTCTGCGGTCATACCATCAATTGAGGTAACCGCACGGATACCGACTGTGTAGTCGTAGGTACGGCCATCGCCCATAACACCGACTGAGCGGATGCCTGGTAGGACAGTGAAGTATTGCCAGATGTCGCGGTCCAGACCGGCGTTGGCAATTTCTTCTCGGAGGATCGCGTCTGATTCGCGGACGATTTCTAGTTTTTCTTCAGTGATTTCACCAAGGACGCGGATACCTAGACCTGGTCCTGGGAATGGTTGGCGCCATACGATTGAGTCAGGCATGCCAAGCTGTGTTCCTAATTCGCGGACTTCGTCTTTGAATAGGGTATTCAGTGGTTCGATCAATTCGAACTGCATGTCTTCTGGTAATCCACCAACGTTATGGTGAGATTTGATTGTTTGTGCTGTTTCGGTACCAGATTCGATGACGTCTGTATAAAGTGTTCCTTGGGCTAAGAAGGAAATGCCTTCTTGACCAGCAAGTTTAGTTGCTTCATCGTCGAATAGGTAAACGAATTCGTTTCCGATGATTTTGCGTTTTTTCTCTGGATCAGAAACACCAGCTAATTTATCTAGGAAACGATCTTTAGCATCAACTTTGATGATGTTCAAGCCGAATTTTCCGCCAAGTGCTTCCATGACTTGTTCGCCTTCGTTTTTACGTAATAGACCGTGGTCTACGAAGATCGATGTTAATTGGTCACCGATAGCTTTTTGTAAAAGCACCCCTACGACAGATGAGTCCACACCACCTGATAGGCCAAGTAGGACTTTTTTGTCGCCGACTTGTTCGCGGATTTTTGCGACCTGCATGTCGATGAAGTTATCCATCGTCCAATCACCTTTACATTGGCAAACATCTAGGGCAAAGTGACGTAATAGTTCATTGCCGTATTCTGAATGACGTACTTCTGCGTGGAATTGGATGCCGAAGAAGTTACGGTTTGTATCTTGGATCGCTGCGATTGGGCAGTCTTTGCTGGTGCCGACTTTTTCAAATCCTTCTGGTACTTGAGTGACTAAGTCGCCGTGGCTCATCCAAACGGTTTGTTCTTTTGGTGTATCAGCGAATAGGACGGCATTATCAGAAACAATTTCTAACGTTGCTTGCCCGTATTCACGGTTTTTAGCGGGTTCAACTTTTCCGCCTAGGTTATATGTGATCAGCTGCATGCCGTAACAGATTCCTAAAATTGGAATCCCTAATTCAAAGATTTTTGGATCAATGGAGAAGGCTCCTTCGTCATAAACACTATTTGGGCCGCCTGAAAGAATGATCCCTTTTGGATTCATGGCTTTGACTTCTTCAGCAGTGATGCGGTGGCTCAAAAGCTCTGAGAAAACACCGAATTCACGGATACGACGAGTGATTAATTGGTTGTACTGACTACCATAATCAAGTACGATGATTTTTTCTACGTTTGTCATTTCGGCAGAAACGTTTGTCACAATTATTACCCCTTTTCAAGTTTTATTATAAAAGAAAGCAAGCTTTCTTTATAAGCTAGTATTTACGCAAATAGATTTCATCAATGATATGATGCTTTGCCTTGTGCAAGATAATATCAGCTCGGCCTCTTGTTGGCAAGATATACTCTTCCAAATTCTTCAAGTTGACATTTTTCCAGACATCCTCCGCCATGGCAAGCGCTTCTTTGCGGTCACCGATTGCGTAGTCATAATAGTAGTTATCCGGATCTTTAAAGGCGGTGTCCAGCAAGGATTCGAACCGTTCGATATACCAACGCTCGACCATTTTCGGATCAGCATCGACGTAGATCGACAGGTCGAAAAAGTCACTGACATAGATTTGCTGATTGGCTGGCAGTTGTAAGGTGTTGATTCCTTCGACGATTAAAATATCCGGCGAATCGATCAGCTCGTATTCTCCATCCACGATATCGTAGACATCATGGGAATATTTTGGGATGGGAATATTTTCTTTGCCTGATTTTACTTCATTCAAGACATCAATTAGGTTCTCCATATCATAGCTTTCGGGAAAGCCTTTGCGATCCATAATCCCGCGTTCTTCTAAGACAGCGTTTGGATATAAAAAGCCGTCAGTGGTGATCAATTGGACCGTTTGATGTTTGAAAAGGCGGTCTAATAAGGTCTGTAATAAACGAGCGGTGGTACTTTTTCCGACGGCAACACTTCCAGCGATTCCGATGATAAACGGCGGCATCTTCACATAACGGTGCAGAAACAACCCTTTGCTTAACGTGAGCGACTCAAAATCCTTCATATAAAGATGGATCAGGTGACATAAGGGTACATAAACATCGGCCACATCCTTCATCGAGATTTGGTCATTCAAGCTTTTGATATTGTCAAGCTCTGCTTGCGTCAACGGTGTGTTTCCCGGTGTGTAGAAATCTTGCCACTGGTCGCGGGCGATCCGGAAATAGTTCCCTCTTTCGTTCATAAGAACCTCCTTATTCATATTAAAGTAACCATTTTTCAAAAAGCGAAAAATGAATCCTATTTTCATGCCGTATACCATTCAACTAAGTGTGTCCAAAATATACTGATTTAATAACTAAAATGAACGCCAAACAGAGTAAACTGCGAAAAGTTGAACTGGCATCCTTATTCATATTAAAGTAATCATTTTTCAAAATCGAAAAATGAGTTCAATATCATGCGCATTCCAGTCAATTTCAAGTAAAAAGCTGAACTGGCAACTGCGCTTATTCTACCATAAAAACAGTCTTAGAAAGTGTTCTATTTCCAAGAAATCCGAATAATTTCCTAACACAAAACGTTATAAGCCATTTTAGCCGAAAAAAAGTGTAAAAAGCTATCGTAATGATAGGAGTTTCATTGTTTTTTTAGTTGCGAAGGAAAAAACTAGGGAGATGTTAAGAAAAGCCAAGAAACAACCTGAAAAAGTGTATGATAGAAGCAGGAGATTTAGGAAAGCAGGTGGAGAAATGAAGAAACTGGAAGAAATGACGCTGGCGGAATTGTGGGAATTATTTCCAATTATCTTGAAGGATCATAACGTGGATTATGAGAAATGGTACGAGGAAGAAAAGCAGCAGTTAACGGAGTTGTTCGCTGATTTTCCGATTCAACGAATCAATCATATCGGCAGTACTTCAATCGAAGGCTTGATTGCTAAGCCGATTGTAGATATATTGTTGGAATTTCCTGATGGGTATGATGTGGAAGAAGCTTCAGCGAGGCTGAAAAATGCCGGTTGGATCTTGATGATTGAAGATAAGGAGAAACAAACATTAGATTTGAATAAGGGCTACACATCGGAAGGCTTTGCGGAAAAGGTTTATCATCTGCATGTTCGTGCTATAGGAGATTGGGATGAGTTTTATTTTCGGGATTATCTACGAAAGTATCCAGAAGTTGCGCGGCAATATGAAGAATTAAAGCTTACGTTAAAGGAAAAGTTTGAGCACAATCGTGATGCCTATACGGATGCGAAATCGGATTTTGTGCAGAAATATAGTAAAAAGGCACGACAGGAATTCGGCCCGCGCTATTTGCCTAAATAATTTCCGCATTTCGTGCTATGATAAGGAAGAAAATTGTTAGAAGGAGTGTGTATGATGAAAAAAATCGTTTTATTCGGAGACAGTTTATTAGCTGGTGTCATGAATGGTGAAACTAGTGATATTTTAGATAAGTATATTCTTGATGAACTGACGGAGATGGGCTTTCCCGGCTACTCATTAGTCAAGTTAGGCAAGCGCGGCGAGACTTCTTCTGATGGTTTGGCTCGGGTGAGTGAAGCCGTGGATGCAGAAGGTGATTTTGTGGTCATTTCTTTTGGAACCAATGATTCGTTGAAGCAGACAAATTCACTTGACACCTTTGGCGAAAATATTAGAGAAATCATTGAATCCTTTGATGCGTCAAAAGTGATTCTATTGACGACAGGTTACATCAATACAGACATTTATTCAAAGGGAGACAATGAGCGTCAACAGCTCTTCGCCCAAAAAGCGAAAATGATAGCGGCAGAATCGGGCGTTAACGTAATCGATCTGTATCACCACATGACTGTTTATCCAAAACCAAAAGAGTTTGTGCAAACATTCGACGGCATCCATCCGTCAGACGAGGGCTATCATTTCTTAGGGGCCTTGATTGCACGTGATATTAAAGAAATTTTATTAGCAGAAGGGTAAGAACATGGCAAATCATTATTATTCGGAAAATCCTGAGACGGCACACGACTTGCATCAATGGTCGTTTGAATTGGCGGGAAAAAATTTTCAATTTGTGACGGATAGCGGAGTCTTTTCTAGGGACACCGTTGATTATGGCTCACGTGTATTAATCGAGCATTTCGATGCGGAGGAGTTACCGGAGGGAACATTGCTGGATGTTGGCTGCGGCTATGGTCCAATCGGTATGGCATTGGCCTATCAGACTGGGCGTTCAGTCGAAATGATCGACGTGAATAATCGTGCGGTGGAACTGGCGCAAGGAAATGCGAAGCGCAATGGCATCGAAGCAGATATTCATCAATCGAACATCTATGAAACCTTGCATCAAAAAGAATATGCCGCAATCGTCAGCAATCCGCCGATCCGTGCAGGAAAAAAAGTCGTTCATCAGATATTAAGCGATGCAGAACCGTTGTTAAAAGATGGCGGTACACTGACCATCGTGATCCAAAAGAAACAAGGTGCGCCCAGCGCAAAAAGTAAAATGGAAGAAGTTTTCGGCAACGCCGAAATAGTGGCGAAGGACAAAGGCTACTACATTATTCGCAGTGTGAAGGAATAAATTGATCCCGTTCATTCGATATCTGAATGGACGGGTTCTTTGTCTTTAGGGAAAAGGCTTGCATGTGTGGTCGAAGAAAGGGTACAATCACATTGACTCATGTTTTTCACAAATGTGATAAGGAGGTAAGTCTATGCAAAAAGAAGAAGATAAATTATTGGTTCGCATTGCTGAAATGTATTACCAAGAAGATAAAAATCAAAGTCAAATCGCGAAAGAGCTGAATATACATCGCAGTACGATCAGTCGTTTGCTGAAGCGTTCTCGTAACGAAGGAATCGTGAATATTTCCATCAACTATGATAAAGCGGGAACCTACAGTATCGAAAAGGAATTGCAGGAAAAATTCGATCTGGAAAAGGCAATTATAGTGCAAGCGGGAACAGATTTAAGTCGTACGCAAAAGGATAAAATGTTAGCACAAGGGGTCGGTGAATACCTAACAGAGATTATTAAGGATGATATGATCTTTGGCTTTTCTTGGGGCGAAACCATGTCCGCAATACCAGAAGGGCTGACAAATTATGCGGTAGATAATATTCTCTGTGTCCCAATGATCGGCGGACCGTCTGGGCGTTTAATCAGTGATTATCACGTCAATACAATTACCTATGAAGCATCAAAAAAACTAAATGGTCGAGCATTATTGATTGACTCACCAGCTTTTCCCGAAACGGTCGCGTTGAAAAAAGCCTTGATGGAAAATGATTTTAATCAAGAATTGATCGATTATTGGCGCAAGATTGATATTGCCATTTTAGGAATCGGTTCGCCGACATTGAAGGCGAGTGAAAGCTGGAAACAGTTCTATGGCGAAGATGTGCTGGCTTATTTAGAAGGAAAAAAAGTGGTGGGAGATGTGGTGTCACGCTTTTACAATATTGAAGGCGAACACATTGAGAATAGTTTAGATGATCGTCTGATTGGAATCGATATCGCTGACTTGAAGCGAACACCGTATCGAATCGGTGTAGCAGAAGCAGTCGATAAAGCCGACGCGATTGCCAGCGCATTAAAGGGTCAGTATATTAATGTATTAGTCACGACGGAAGAAACTGCGCGAGAAGTATTGAAAAGATAGGGGAGTCCTATCTTTTTCTATTTTAAGGAGGAGCTATGCAGGTTATTCGTTTGCTTCAAACAATCTTGATTTTATTGAGCCACAAGCAAGTTACCGCAAAGGAATTAGCGGAGCGATTCCAAGTGTCGGTCCGGACGGTTTATCGTGATGTCGATGCGCTGAGTTTGGCAGGAGTTCCAGTCTATGCCAATAAAGGGCGAAATGGCGGTATTTTTCTGGATGATGCCTATCATGTCAGTAATGCTTTGATTGATAAAGAAGAGCAGGATGATCTATTTCTTGCTTTACATTTATTGCAATCTGTAGGCTTAGCTGATACGGATGAGCTGCTGAAAAAAATGGGCACGGTCTATGATTGGAGCGAATGGCTGGAGGTCGATTTGAGTCAGACCGAGATCACCAGCCAAACCTTTGAAAAAATCAAAGAGGCGTTATTCAATCATTGTGAGATCAACTGTGTTTACCACACCGAATATGGCCAAACCCGGCTCTTGTCTTTAGCACCAAAACGTGTACTGTACAAGTATCAAACGTGGTATTTGCTGGCTTGGGAATCAAGTAAGCTAGATTGGGGCTTATTTCCACTCAAACAAATTCGAAACGTTGTTTTAAAAGAGCCAATAGACTATCCGTTTCCAGAGGAAGAATTGGTGTTTCCACAGTTGTCTGTTCGGCTACGATTCAGCAAGCGGATCGCTTATAAAAAGTATGCCGAGTTCGCGGATTTTGCTTGGACGGACAATCCTGACAGTAGCTTTGATGCGACTTTGAACTTCACGGAATTCGATGATCTCTATCGTTTTTTAATTCCGCTAGGAAAAAATGTTGAAATTCTTGGCCCGGATTGGATTCGCGAGAAGGTTTTAAATTACGTTGGGGCATTTTATAAAAATCATTTTTAATATGACATGTTCTGGCACTTTTATTCGATACACTTATAGAAAAAGGAGGAGATATCAATGAAGTTTGAACAAATCATGAAACCAGATCAATGGATTCTTTCTCAAACCTTTACCGTGAAGGTCGAAGAAATTCCTCAAGTTATTGGACCAACCTTTATGAAGCTAGGCGGGTTTATTCAAGAGCAAGGAATCCAAATATTAAGTACACCATTTGTTTCTTATAAAAATATGGATGAAAATGGCGGATTGGATGAATCAGCCATTGAGATGGAGGTTGGTTTTCCCGTGGCAGAGAAAGTCAAAAATGCTGCGGAGATCGAAAGCGACAGTTATTTCCTTCCGTCCTATAAGGCGTTATCTGCACTTTATGTCGGGCGTTATGATGATATGACTGAGCCCTATTTCGCCATGATGGATGAGATTAAAAAAATTGGCGGGAAATTCAGCGGGATTTCTTATGAGTATTATTTGAGCGACGAGGAGATACCTGAGGAACAGCAGGAAACGATTATGGAATTGGTTTACGAATAGTATCTATTTAGACGAGTTGGAGAAACTCGTCTTTTTTTATGCCGTCTTGCACTTTTGTGATTTTGTTTTAAAAAAATTGCAAAAAGTTATTGACAACGTTTTCTAGTGCGGTTACTATAAAAGTGCAACAAATGTTAAAAGTAAATCACAAATGTTAAAGGGGTATTTGCTATGGATTGGTTAGGTGTACAAGGAAAAACGGTCATTGTTACTGGAGGTTCATCAGGGATTGGTGCAGCTATCGTTGAAGAGTTATGTGATTTAAAGATCAATGTGGTGAATGCGGATTTACGCGAAGGGACATTTACTCACGAAAATTTAGTTTTTAGTCAAACAGATGTTACTTCTCCAGAATCGGTGGAACAGACGGTAGCGACAACAGTGAAAAAATTTCAAACAATTGATGCAGTTGTCAATAATGCGGGTATCAATATCCCAGCCTTGTTAGTTGACGAGAAGATGTCCGAGGAAGGGAAATTCCAAATTAATGAACAGATATTTAATAAGATGATCGCGATTAATCAAAAGGGTGTCTACTTAATGGGCCAAGCAGTTGGTCGTGTAATGGTCAAGCAAGGCTATGGGGTCATCATTAATATGTCATCAGAATGTGGCTTAGAAGGTTCGGAGGGACAAAGTGTTTACGCGGCAACAAAGGCAGCGGTGAACAGCTTTACTCGCTCATGGGCAAAGGAGTTAGGAAAAAAAGGTGTCCGTGTTGTTGGAATTGCTCCTGGGATTATGGAAGAAACCGGCTTACGTACGATCGAGTACGAAACAGCGTTAGCCTATACGCGGGGAATAACAGTCGAGCAATTACGTGCTGGGTACACGAATACTAAGACAATTCCATTAGGTCGTGACGGTAAATTAAGAGAAGTAGCAGACTTAGTTGCCTACTTCATTTCTAACCGGTCAAGCTACATAGATGGTGTGACTGTTAACGTCGCTGGCGGAAAAACACGAGGGTAATTTTTGATTCTGCTGATCGTGAGAAATAAGCGGTCGGCAGAATTGTAAAATAAAAAAGAACTGGGAGGAGCTTATGAACAAGGTAATTTTGGTTGCGCATGGGAAGTTGGCACACGAAATGAAAAAATCAGCAGAAATGATTTTTGGTACGCTACCGGATTTTGAATCGATCGAATTTTTGAAAGAAGAAGGATTAGACACGATCCAAGAAAAAGTTGCTGGGGCAATGAAGGAAGATGCATCATATCTGATTTTGACAGATCTATTTTGTGGGACGCCTTATAATGCCAGCTGTGCAGTTGCAATGAAGAATCCTGAACGCGAGATTGACGTGATATCAGGAATGTCGCTGCCGATTGTCTTAGAGGCAGCAAGTATGCTAGGCAGCAGTTTAACAGAGATTGTGAATCATGTTACAAAAATATCCTGCGACACAGTGAAAGCGTTTAAACAACAGGTGATTGAAGAAGAGGAGGATTTATAAGATGCAAATCAAATTATCGCGGATCGATGATCGCTTGATTCATGGACAAGTGGCAACAGTATGGGCAAAGGAAGCTGGTGCAAAGCGGATCATCGTTGTTAGTAAAGAAGTGGCTAATGATGAGATTCGTAAAACATTGGTCAAACAAGCAGCCCCGCCAGGAATCAAAGTGAATATCGTGACTCCGGAGAAAGCAGTGAAGGTCTATAATAACCCAAAATATGCAGATGAATCAGTGTTCTATCTATTCACGAATCCAATGGAAGTATTGGAATTAGTCGAAATGCAGGTGCCAATCACATCCATCAATATCGGCGGGATGCAATTCAAAACAGGACGGACACAAATCACCAAAGCTGTTTCAGTTGATCAAACAGAAGCGGATGCATTTCGCAAGCTTGAAGCAGCAGGTGTGGAGTTAGATTTGAGAGTCGTTGCGACCGATCCGAAGGGTAATTTTGAAGAGAAGCTAAAAGAAGCAGGGTTCTAAAAGGAGGCAGGATACTAGTTCCACTTTTTTCAGGTAAAAATTGTAAGCAAGATAAAATTCTATTGAGTACTGAAAAATCTGGTGGAGTGGTATACGTATTGAACATCAAACTCATTTTGAGAAAAATGATTACCTTAATATGAAATAGGAGGACACAATAATGGAATTATCAGCGTTGCAGATTGTACTTATTTTTCTTTTTTCTTGTATTTGCGGGATGGGCAGTGTGTTAGATGAATTTCAGACGCATCGACCGTTGATTGCGTGTACGATGGTTGGTCTGATTTTAGGCGATGTGCAGACGGGAATTATTCTAGGAGGAACATTAGAATTGATTGCTCTAGGCTGGATGAATATTGGGGCGGCGCAGTCACCGGATTCAGCTCTGGCGAGTGTGATTTCTACTATATTAGTCGTTGTTGGTCAGCAGGATATTCAATCCGGAATTGCGATTGCGTTGCCAGTGGCAGCGGCGGGGCAAGTATTGACGGTTATCGCACGGACAATCACGGTAGCTTTTCAACACGCAGCGGATCGTGAAGCGGAAAAAGCGAATTTCAATAAGATTATCTTCCTTCATTTCAGTGCCTTATTCATTCAAGCTTTACGAGTAGCAATCCCAGCTACGATTGTGGCGGCTTTTGTTAACGCTGAGATGGTGACAAATATGTTGAACATGATACCA
>ENA-OQNO01001383-OQNO01001383.1-human-gut-metagenome-genome-assembly--contig:-NODE-1383-length-16510-cov-5.119270_pt1 | contig 16510 bp, 11 predicted proteins | sample MGYA00242629_ERZ504880 | MGnify/ENA primary metagenome ERZ504880 (study PRJEB26092, sample SAMD00036377) | human gut metagenome | host: Homo sapiens | study: EMG produced TPA metagenomics assembly of... | reverse complement strand
CTAATCCTTGGAAGTACCCGAAAAAATTTTTAATTTTGGTCGGGTTTAGTTCAGTGCGCTTCAAAAATTAACTACCTTTAAAAATCTTTTGAAAAATTATCTTGACTTATTACCACTAGACTTTCAATAGTTCTTCTGGTGAATGGATAGCACTTCTTTCTTTTATATCCTCTCCCTTTTCTTTTTTCTCTTCTCGGTATGCTTTTGTATTCGTGGTTTGTTTCATCACCAAATTTGGTACCGGCTTTTTAGGCTCTTCAATCCGATTTAATGTGATCAATAAATCATCCATTTCCAAGTCCATAAACGCATTATTTACTGGGATTTCTTCCCACGTGAGTATTCTATTTTTACGATATTCATAAAATGGAATCATATTCGTATCCGTTTCAATACTATTGTAGATAGGATACTGGTAAATGGGCTCTCCATCTAAATCATCAACATGGGATAATCGTAAAACGATTGTTTCTGATTTTCTTAACCGCTCCAATTCAGACGGATTTAATAACTCAATTCGTTCTGATGTCTCTCTTTCTGAGACTTTTAGACTTAACGGGTCTTGCCGACTCCGATCTTTAGAGTAATTGGTTCTTTTACCTAAACGTTCAGAAACATATTTATTCGTCTCCAAAGAACCCGAACGAATGTAGATTAGATTCCCAGTATTTCCTACAATAGTTTTCTTCACTGGTTCAGAATAGAGAGCTGTAAGCTGTTCTAAATCCTGTAAGACTAAATGAAAGAAGAACCCTTGGCCCAAGCCAGAAGTCCATTTATTTGTCAAATTTTGAATCGCAACGCCTAAGTTCCCCGCCTCTTGAATAATAAAATGGACATCTCGGTAGGTTCTTGATGGTGTTTCCAAGGTGCAGCGCTTTTCATTCACTTGATAAGCCTGTTCTAAATACAGCATTCCTAGAGCATTATTACTTTTCTCTGTTTGACTCATCACGATAAAACAAGCTACCGGACTATCACCAAAGCCGATAGTCTCAAAATCAAAACCATCATCGGTCGCAGACATTTTTGCATTCGCTTCATTCAAGAACATTTCCATATCGCCATCAAAATGTGTAATTACATTTCCCATCGTCACTTCTGCTGGAGCGCTTGCTAGAATCGCATAATAGTATTTCTTAGCTGGATGGTTTCTTGGAAGTTCTAGGAAGAACACGTCTAATGCCGACTTGCCTTCATACTTTTTGAGTAACTTCCTCCGTTCGATTGGATCATCTGTTAATGAGTAGATGTATTCTGGATTGTTCTCATTGATTCGAATACTTTGCATTTCATTGACAATGTTATAAATCGCATAGGGATTGAATTTCACAGGTTCATTATTACGAACTGCTTGATCAGCGATCGCTAAACCAGTAGACATGAACAAATTACGACAGGCTTTTACCCAAAACTCTCCATTACCGCTACTCCTAGAAGAATCGGATTGAAAGAAGGTAAAAGCACTTCGTTTCAACTCATTTTCTGCTTCAGTTAGAAAGCGCGTGCTTTCATGACGATTAACTTCTTTTAGGCTCACGTATTTTTTGTAATAGTTAAATACAACCGACAACGGATTATACGGATCAGAGTAGTATTGCCGTACCGTATTACAAATACGAATTAAGTAACCACGACGTTTTAGGGTGTCATACCACATTCGCGGTTCATCACCTTTTGTGGCTGTCATAATAAACGAGGGGCGATCCTCAATACGCTCTGCGCGTGACAAAATATCAATGAATGGATTGATAAAATAGACATCCTTACCTCCACGAGTCAGCGCTAGAACGATCGAGTTTGAAGGTTCTTGGCCTACTAGATAATAAAACTTTCTGGAATTTGCCTCTGGTATATGGAGCTCTTCAAAAAGTTTTATTGCAGTTTTTCCATTGATCTTTGTTTGTTGCTTTCTCTCGCGTGCTTCCATCATCAAACCTTCCAATGATTGATTAGTTAAATCTTTCTGCGTGAGTTTCATTTTTTCTGTTGTTCTATTCATTTTCTTCATGACAGAATCGTCTTCAATGTTGATTTTGTCATATACTGTTTCTTGTTCTCGTACTTGATCCACATTATATGGAACTCTACTAATAGGAAATCCCGGCTTCCCCACATAATAATCTTGTCCATCACATAGTGGATGAACTGGCACTGCGTAGTATTGATTGACCAAGTTGTTAACTGATTCCCATTCTAATGTTCCTTGAACTAGCTTATCCTCTAATGGCGCGAAACTCGTCCTAATTCGATAAGCTATATAGGTCGCAAAAAGACCGTAGAAGAAAAAAAGTGCCAGATATATTCCTGGCACTCTCAGTATTAACGTTAAATTAAATAAAGAGTGTAGTCCGATGGAAAACTCTTTAGTTCCAAAAATTAATCCATTCTCTTTAATCAGTAAGAATAGCGTCATCAAATAGTTGCATAGGCAGAAAAATATCGCAAAGCACACTAAAAGAACACCTACTAGAATTTTTACTTGTCCTAGATGGCGCAATGGTGATTGATAGGCTTGCTGATAGTTTTTTCGTTTGGTTTTCTCAGATTTTGATTGCCATGAAAATGGCATCTACTTTGTTCCTCCTCTCATTAAGGCTCTCTTATTTCAATTAACGCATCCTCTCCCTGTCTGATTGCAGCTTTCACCTCATCAATGCTTGCTTGAGGGTTTTCATATACTTGTTTAATTATTTTCAATACCTTATATAATCCTTCAAAACTTTCTTTTGAATAGTCTTTTTCATCAAAAACTTCCATCTCCTCGATCACGTGAAATAACACTAATTTGGACAATTCTATATCAGACTTCCTTTCAATTTTTTTCATAGAATCCAATAAAGAAAGAATCTGAGCATCAATTTTTTGTTGTGTTGCAGTTGAATCATCAAGAAGAATTTCCGCTTTTTTCAAATCGTTTGCTAGTTGCTTCATACTTTTAGAAGTATATAACCATGCTTCATACTTTTCTCCAACGTGAACAAGCTGTTGCAATATAGTTATATTGACAACTTGTGGAACTATTGTTAGTATTTCAGGCTTCACGGACTTAATACGGTCAGTCGACACCGACGGTATAATTATAGGTTCTTCTATCATGGTGATTTCTTCTTGGAATGATTCAGCAATTCTTGGTATTTCTGATGTTTCTGTAGAAAAATCAGAAGTTTCAACCGAATATAAACCTTTGGGTTCATTTGTTTTCTTTTCTGTTTCCATTAATAAGTTGGAAATCGCTGCTTTCTCGGTAGTTCGTTGTTTCTCATTTCTTTCTAAATCCTCATCTGAAAGAATTTGAGGCACTAGAAATTCTTTTGTTGCCTCCCTTGATGAATGAGCAACTGATTGATTTTCAGGTATTTGATAAGACATCGATTTTTCATTAAATAGAAATATCTGGTTGATAAAAGAAAAAGTAAGTAAAGCAAAGCTAATCCCACTGAGTCCAACACAAAATCTGGATAGTTTCAAAGTGACTCACCCCTTTTCGCTACAATTTCTTTATTTCTAACTTCGTGTCGTAAAGCCGATCAATTAAACTTAATATCTTATCCTTATTCTTGGAAGGTTCTTTTTCTAACTCTTCAATTTCTTTAGTAAGTTCTTGAATTTGTAGTTGGTAGTGTTTGTAACGAGCAATATATTTTTCTAGCTCTGGACTGTCGATTTCCTGACTGATCTCATCGGCTTTACCCGGTTGATCTATTTTAAGATACGCATGTCCGATTAACGTCCCTCTTAATGAGTCCTTTTGAGCAAGAGAGAATTTTTCTTTTTCGTATTCAACAATTGCAGCGGAATAATCCTCAGTTAACAAAAAAATATCTAGCCTTTTGAATTTTGAAGGAACAGTCTGATAATACTTTTCCAATTGATCAATAGATTCTCTCGATTGAATAATCTTCTCAACAAGATAATCTGCCGTTGCCTTCTTCTTGTTTGGGTATTTTTTTGCTGCTAAAATATATTGCTTATTACTAAGCAGTTGTTCATAGGCGTTAATACTATTTTGAGGGCTTATAGAATGCTTTTCAAAAAAAGAATAGGTAGAAAAAGCAATCGACAAGAGAGCAATTCCGCCAATAAAAAAAATCATAGTTTTATAAAGAATAGGAATAGAATACTTTTCATTTTTTTGTTCATGACTATCAAGCTCTTCCTTTTTTGATGGCTTCTTCGCTGGGTCTGCTTTTAGCGCTTGTTTAATTTTCTTTTGAAACTCTTTCTTCTGTTTCCAGTTGATCTTTTTCTGCTTTTGATAGCTTTCCAGAACAGCGTGAATATCCTCTGTCACAGTTTGATTGACTGTATCTTTTTCAAACGTTCCTTGATAAAATGGTTCTTCGCCATCATACAAGGTAAATTTCAGGTATTCACCAGACTCTAAATCTGAACTGATTTCATGAAAATCTTGATACGAAATACGATCAGCTAAATCAAACTCTTCAAAAAATGCCATGTTTGAACTAGTTATTTCAACAGTAATCACGTATGCGCGCTCCTTTCAAATTTATCTGCCAACATTTCCCCAGATCAAATCACGTAAGAATGTTGCATTTAAAATCACTGCCGAACCTAGAATGGCACTGAAAATTAGTCGCTTTCCCCAGCGTCCTAGTTCAACACCGAAAAATTGCGTTATTCCAAATAAGCAAATACAAATAAACAGAGCAGAATTCCCGATAATCTTTACCAGTTGTTCAGTTCCTGTTTCAGCCAACTTAGCCGAAGATTGGATATCAGCGTATACTTGAGTTCCTCCAATAAAGGAAAAAAGCAATATTGCTGTTAAGCTTCCCAGACAAAATGCGGACCATCGCCAAAAATCTCGCTGATAAAAATAATGACACTTTTCTTTTTTCATTTAGGCTTTTCCTCCAAAGTTTCTTTTCGTTTCATTTTCTATACGTAGTGCTTCCTTTTCGAGAGCCGTATTAATCAGTTCTTCACTATCAGAAATAATTTGTAAATGTGTTTCGTATAGATGTTCTTCATAGTCTTTTCCTAGTATCCGCATAATCAAAATGGCTTTCCGTTTTGCTGCATCACGATCTTTTTTAGAAATTTTTGACACACAAGTGACCTCCTATCTCTTTTTTTGTTGGTAAATCTTAAATCCCATATAGCCACTCATTCCCAACATAAATCCGATTACTACAATTCCTATAATCAATTCTGAGCTCATTTTTTTCCGCCTTTCAATAAAGGAAGTCATCAAAAATGATGACTTCCAACTTTTTTTGAGTGAACTTATCTATCATTGTTTCTCTATTTCAAAGTTCGCTTTTTCTTAATCCAATACACTAGTATTCCCCCTACAACAGCACAAGCTCCCAAAAGGACCAATCCGATTGATTGCATCTCACCAGTTTGAGGTAACGATTTTTTAGAAATTTGTTGTGGTGTATTCCCATTGCTATCTATTTCCACCTCTGGTATCTCCTCTTTCTTATTTGTCATTTCGCATTTTACGATCTCGCCTTGTTCCTTTATTTCAAATTCATGTAATGATTCATCGATCAAATAGCCTTCCGGAGCATCGTATTCTTTAAAAAAGTATTTTCCTTTAGGAAGGTTCTCAAAAGTAAAAACACCATTTTCATTGGTTCGTCCTTCAATGATCGTCTTCTCATTCTGATCTAAAACCTGAATGCCCGTATCTGGAAGTAACTCTCCAGTGCTAACATCTTTTTTGGTCAACTCAAAAATCCCTTTGATTAGATCATTTTTGATTTCAAAAAGGATTTCAGCCTTTTTCAAGTCATGGGTCAGCTCCTCACCGTCCTCAGAAAATGCTTGGATACCATCTTTAGTAGACATGATCTTAATTACTTGATCAGATAGGATAAATCGATCACTTGATGCTTTTTTCTCCTTTAGGTAGAAGGTCCCAACTGGTAGATTTTTCACGGTTCCGATAGAATCCTCGTCAATCTTGATCGTTTGGATCACTTCGCTTTCCTCATCTTCTAAACTAAAGACAACACCTTCAGCTTTGTCCATATGTTCAAATAAGTAACCCTCTTCCGCCAATGTTGCTTTCTCGTTAACCTTCTTAAATTGAAATTCATTAAAATGCAATTTATTGACGATTGGTGTACGGGCTACTTTTGAGCCAATTTGCTTCTTTCCGTATAATACACGATCCTTCCAGATTTCAATTTCTTGATTTACCTGATTATCCCTAGCTTCAAAAGTAAAATCATATTCCGTTTCATCAACTGTATGTGCTTCACCAGCATCTAATTCTTTCACATAGTATTTTCCTTCAGGTAGTTGCAGATCAAACGTCGCGATCCCCTTTATAACTTCAGTGAAACCAACTAGAGAATTTGCCGGAACAGAAATCTCATTACTTAATACTTTTTCGTCGCGAGTAAAGATACCAAAAACTTGACCTATCCCTTCCTCTTCCACGACGCCAGGAAGATTATTCTCCCAAAAATCTACCGCTTCTTGATTTTTTTGTAATTTAATTAAAAGAGATTGAAATTCATTATGAACTGTCAGAGAGGTTGAAGTCAGTTCAACTAATTGTCCAACATATTTCAATTCAAAAGGAATAGGCTTAGTGTCAACAACGACCCCACTTGGTGCAAATTTTTCAACCGCTTGATACTTGCCTAAATACAATGGTGGTGTCATGCACTCTCCTTTTTCGTCGGTCGTCATGGTTGCAACAATATCACCTTTTTTTGCGCGAACTGTTCCATCATTGGTAATAATATCTGTTGCAGCTTCAATATCGAAGGTAACTCCTGGCATTTTTTGATCATCAAAAACAAATTTATAGAGATGACCATATTTTGATTCTTTCTTATCAATACCAAGTGGTTTCTTGACATGTTTGGTTAAGAACGCGACACCTTTTTGTGATTTATCTTTAAACTTGATTTCAATCAAACCATTATGAGACCCGTCCACTTTAAATGGAATTGAATCTTTCGCGATAATATAACCTTCCGGTGCTTGAACTTCGATTAACTCATAATTTCCGTAGGAGAGAGCTTCTGATAAAATCAAAAAGCCTTTTTCATTGGTGAAGAATGTATCAGTCGTACCTTCATCATTTAAATTTGGCATCACAACGAAATCATCCGTTTGTTTATTCTTTATTTTGAAACCTGCATCGCTACGAGGAACTGTCTTTCCTGTTTCTTCATCAACTTTGCTGACTTTAAGTTTTTCCTCAATCACTTTATTTTCAAGTGCATAGTGATGCGTTTCATTTTGAGTTTTTACAGAAATTTTAAAGGGTTTAATTATTTCATAGCCTTCAGGTGTTTTTATTTCTTTCACCGTATAAGTATCATAAGGTAAATCTGTGAACTTCAAATATCCTTCAATATCCGTTTTCCCTATTGCTACAACTTTTTTAGTTGTGTCGCTAGTCACTGAAAATTCAACATCTTTCAATGGTTTGATTTTTACTTTTTTATCTTTCCAATCATAATTTCCAAACTTGATCAGATCAAAACCACCGGTGATGACTTTTTCTTTTGCGATCGTTCGCTGACTAGCTACCTCTACAGTTTGCCCTGCATAAGCAATTTTGAACGGCAATTTCGATTTGTCTAACTGATAGCCTTCGGGCGCAACCTTTTCAATCCAATAGTAATCATCTAATGGAATATTGGTTACTTTAGCTTCGCCATTTTTGATAGTAACCGTCTGAATTAACGCATCATTCACTGCTCTTCGTAGTTCGTAAACGGCACCGTCAAGAGTGGCTGCTCCTTGAGGCTTCTCACCAGTTTTTTCATCTTCTTTTTTAAGAAGCGCTGAACCTTTTTGTTCTTGATCTGTTGCTTTTATACCAGTAAAAGAAATGTCCACGGTTTGTCCAGCATATTTTAATTCAAATGGAATCTTTTCAGTATTTAGCAAATATCCTTCTGGTGCTTTTTCTTCCGACGTATAATAGGATCCTAGTTTTAATTTACCTAAACTAGCTTTGCCGGATGAATCAGTAGTCATGCTTCCAACTTTTTTTCCATCTTTAGAATAAACACCATAGATAGCACCGTTCAGTTTGTAATATTGGTTGAACATTGTTGGACCATATTCGCGACCTACTTTAGTTAGATTCACCTGGCCCAATTGTTCCTTGTTATTAAGTACAATTTCGATTGTCTCATTTGGTTTAATAGTCGCTTCTTTTAACTCACCCTTATTCACGTAACCATTTGGTGCAGTGACCTCGCTTACTTTTACTTTGGTGCCTGCCTTAATATCGTTAATCTGAGCCAAACCAGAACTGTTTGTTGTTACTTCTTTTGATTTGCCATCATATTCGAATTTTAGCTTTGCATTTGGCAACGCAGTCCCAGTGTCCTCATCAACTTTTTTTGCTCGAATATTTCCATCCAAATTCACTTTAATATTCAAACCGAATGAACCACCATTGGATAGTTTGAATGTAGCGACTTTTTGTTGACCAGACTTTTGATAGACAAAACTTTGTCCTATATGTTCATTTCCTGCAATGTTGTATTGAATTTTCCCTGTTTTCTTAGAACTGCTTTGAGCAGTTAATTTCAACGTGTTACCACTTTTCTCAACTTTTAAGTTGGCGGAATTTTCGACTAGATGCTGATAGTTACTCAACACTCCTGAACTGTCCGTTAATGAAATGGAGTCCCCTACGTTTAATTCAACTGATTGTCCATTGAAAGATGGTTTCGCATTATGCTTATTTACTTTCGACAAAATTTGGTTCTTATGTGCTGCATAATTGGGAAGTGTTGTAGAAAGTAATGAGTCTCCTAATTCTTCCCAAACAATATTTTGTGTGACCGCATAATTTAGTACCGTTGGATCAAGCTGATATCCATAATAAGAAATCAAAGATAAGCGATCCTTTTCTGCTATGGTCAATTCAGAAGGAGTAAAATCAGCTCCTCCCCATAGATCAACTCCATGTTCAATACAAAATGCAGTGACACCATCTGCCTTCTTCATCCACACTTGGCTATCTGTCCAATCCATTCCCCCGAAACGATTTAACTTCCAAGAGGAAGAATAATTTGCGACAGGATCATTTGTGACAGTTGCGGCTAAACTGATAATTGGTCCAATAAAAAAAGCAACTACAATAGTCATAAGACTAATCATCGTAGTTGCATTACGCAATTTCTTATTCATTTTTATTTTCTTCTCCATTCATTTATTTCTGATTAATCAAATTTAAAAGGTGGACTTCGATTTTTATATTGCCTTTCACCTCACTTCAGACTTCTGGTGACTAATTAATCTGTACTTTTTAAATTATTCCTTATAAAACATGTTACTAACATTTTATCGGCTGCCTTTGTCATCAGCATCATAGGATTCTAACCTCTCCCCTTTTTATGGCGAGCTTCACAGAAGTATCATTATGATTCCTGCAGGTCATGGCATTAAGAAGACAAACCTTAACTTTCCCTAACAAGTAATTCGCTCATGGCGCTTATTGAAGAATAGCTCGCTACAAGAAATACGTTACCGATAAAACATATTCAATTTTCAAAGAACAATTGCTTCTGTTGACTAATAACAAGTTGCTCTTTGAAAAGGACACATTGAAAATAAGTTGAATGTAGAAATAAGTGCTTTTTATTTTTATTATTCAATTTTTCTTACTCCCAGTAGTGATATACTTATCGTAATTAACTACTAATATTTATACTAAAAGGAGATAAGTATGCTTGAATTTGAAAAGAGTTTAAAAGATAATGACATTGTTATTAATGTAGATAAGGTAGCTTGGGAACAAATTGCTGAAGAACAGCTTTCAACATGTTCAATATCAGATAAAAATATAAAAGAAAAAATTATCATAGAGTTAGGCAAACAACTATATGAGGAGTTCAAAAAGAAAAAAGGGAAAGCACACGTTGTAAATCAAATTAGTTTTGAAAAGAGAAAGAAGGCAATTCGTGATAAATTGGATGTAAATGAAAGTTTAGTTTCATTTCACGGGGAAGGTTCTAATGCTAATATTGATTATTTTTATTCAAAGGATTTAGATGTCAGGATCATCTCTTCTGTTCAGGATGCAATAAACCTATTAGACAGTAAAACATTAGACTTTAATCCTCTTGAAATTAACCAATCAGGAGTAAAATATTTTTTTCGTGGACATGAGCAAGATTCATTTAAATGTATTCCTTCTGTATTAAGAAATAAGAATTATTTCGAAAATGAAGATGAACTTTACATAGAACTTCAAACTTTAAGTCCTCGTAATTTTGCAAATAAAAGCAAGCATCTAGAAATTCTTACAGAAATGCAGCACTACAGTCTTCCAACTAGGTTACTTGATATTACTACAAATCCTCTTGCAGCACTCTTTTTTTCTGTTTTTTCAACTGACCCAATTTCATATTTTTTTGATGGTGAAGTTATAGTTTTAAAAACAGAAAAAAATAGTATTAAAAATTTTTCTAGTGATATTATCGAACTACAAACGTCTCTTGCTTTTTTATCAAAAGAGAAGAAAGCTCGCATTAAGGAGCAGGCTGTGAAATATAAATCGAGCACTATCAAAGATGGTCGTATTACTAAATTCAATGAAAATGATTGTGTAAAGCAGCTTATTCACGAAGCATCTAAGTCTGGCATCCTATTCCAAAATGAGATTGATCCTAAACATCTTTTTGAGATTTATCTTTGCCTGCCATTAAAAAACAATGAAAGAATTTCAAGCCAGAGTGGGGCCTTCTTAAGCTATGGATTTTTAAATTCTAGAAAAAATGAAAATGACTTTTATAATAAAAGCGAGGAGGATTATTTAAGGAAGTTGAAAGGATTATTTTATAATTCCTCTAAAGGAAAAGTCAGGTTTATAATTCCTTTTCAACTAAAAGAGGAAATTCTCGCTAAACTAGATGATTTAGGCATCAATCAAGGAAATATTTATCCTGATATTGAGAAAAGATCTGGTTATATCAAGGGAAAGTATTTAAGTATCTAAAGTGTTTCATCCAATGAAATAACTATTACAATTTGAAGAAACCATATTAATACAGCTTTATACATTTTTTCCTCCAAGTAAATCATGATTTAAGGAATACCTACTACTAAACTAGTTAAAAAACGTTCTTGCCTTTAATGATAATTAGGAAGAAATATTTTATCAAATAAAAATCACACTCATTTCTCCAAAAAGCACTTGCTTCACATGACTAATAGATTTTTTTGAGATAGATAAAAAATGGCCAAAGAAAAATGTTTATTCTCTGGCCAAAAAATTGGTTCTTTCTCAAGTTTGGTTATACAGCCCATTCAAAGAAGATCATTCAAGGAGAAATCTTCTTGGGTTGCCGAAAAAGCCAACAGACATTTTTTGGCTAGATTGACTAATCCAGAACGACCATATACAATTCGTTTTATAAGCTTAAATTTGTTGTTATTACCTTCGACGAATCCAGAGCTTATACTATGGGATATCGCGTTTTTAATCGGGGCGATATCCCTTTTTATGCTCTGACAAAAAGAATCAATCTGAGAATCTTGATACGCTTGAATAAAAATATCCAGATCGTCTGGAGAATCCCCATGATAATCGTGTGGAACTCTCGGAAAATGGTTTCTATCTCAGAAACAACTGGGGATTTTTCTTTGATAGTTGGCAAGTATTCTCCGATTTGATGCTCTTTTTTTGTTTTAGGATGAACTGTCAGTAAATAGTTCAAGAGTCGATTTCGTCTAATCATTCGCACATCTTCTGGATAAACCTGCCAAAATAATCGGTTACTATGCATAGATTTACGACCCGGAAAATTATTTTTAGTGATGGTCTGAATATAACTCCAGACGGTCTTTTGATTCTTATCACACCCGCTGTATCGGAGATAAAAATAAATAATGTCATTCGGATGACCATCTTGCATCATTTTGAAAATAATATTTAAGTAATCATCCATAACTGTTTTTCGTTTTTTATAGTTTCTCGGCTGATCCATCTGACAGAGGTCTTCTTCTGTCATTTGAAGATATTTTTTTAGTGTAATTGGATGAATGTTAAATTGATGAGCCAGATGAAAAATATCCTTTTTCTCTGTTTCTGCCCAATACCTTTGAATGGTACGAATCAACTGTTGTTTTTCTCGGCGACTTTCCGCCTGTTTTTGGTATTGTGAGCTACTTAGATCGCGTTTTTTATTATCAAAAACGATCTCTGAACCATCTGGCTCTCTTGGAACAGAATTATCGTAAGACAACTTGGCTAAGTAGACTGAATCCGGTGTTCTTTCAACGTAAACCTTTTTGGGTTCTCGATCTAATAGGTGTCCTTCGCGGAAAAAAAGTGTCTTGGGGAGCTCGGAGTAAAAGATTTCTTTTAGGTGTATGATTAAATTTTGAAGTAAGTGAAAGCGATCAGCTACTTGTACGCAAGCAGGAAGTACGTCAGTAATGGCTTTAGCGTAGGCGTTGGCGCGATCGCGAGCTACGAATTGAATTTTTTTATGATGGACTAACCATTCTTTTAATGTAGCGGCTGTTCGCCCCTCAAGGAGGGCAAGGAGCTGATGGTCTTGCATATCGTAGATAGCTGTGGCATAGGTCTGCCCTTTTCTTATGGCTACATCATCGATCCCTATTGCTTCGACATTGGGACGATCATCGAACACCAATCGATCATACATTCGTTGAATGGTATCATTGCTCACTGAGACACCTAAGAGAGCTAATACTTTACTAGCACATTCATTGCTCAAAAAAATGGCCACACCTAAAATAAAGGTATTGTGGGCATCGGTTCGAACTTGAGAAGAACGGGCAAAAGAAAGGTCTTCAGTAAAGATCTGTCTGGAGCAGTTGGGATTTGAGCAACTATATTTGTAGAGATTGGCGTGAAGAAGCGTGTGTTTGCCATGAATCGGAGTATCTTGAAGTGTTCGTTGATATGTCGCAGTTAAAGTTCGACACAACGTGCCACAAGTTGGACAAGAACACTCATGAGGTTTTGACTTAATGAATAAATGGACTGTTTCAGAATCTTCCGAGGTATCATAGATAAAATGGTCTTCATCCAACAAAAAAGAACAATGGGTTAGTTCGGTGTAGTTCATTCTAAAGCCCCTCTTTCTAACTATAGTATAAGACGAGAAATACCAAAACAGTACAAATAGCCACAAAAAAGCAGGTACGAATGTACTTGCTTTTTTGTGGCTATAACCAAACTTGAGAAAGAACCAAAAAATTTTAATTAATCCTTTTTATTTAGAAAACGGAAGTTTTAACATTCATTTCTACTCATTTTAAACTTTTCTTAACGATTGATAAGTTTGTTCTTGTTTGCTATTTGATACTGGAAATAGAAACAACTATTTTATTCCGTTTCCTTTTTGAAAAAGTAGAGCTAAAGTATTGATTTCAAACTGGTTTACAATTACCTTGATAAATCTTACTTATTCAAGATTCCTTTTCCAAATTTAATTGAAGTTAGCAAACTAATCAGTATACCCAATTCTAAAAAAACACTTGCTTATCTATTTGACTCAATAAATAATTATAATCGGTTTTTAAGTAATACATATATGTTCCTTCTTCAAAGTCCTCTAAAAATTTATTCTCGTTATAGAGTTTTTCACTTATACATTCTAAATTTCCGTTCTTTTTCTCGAATAGATAGTTGACTGCATGAATTGACTTACTGTCATCCATTCCTTCCATGATGAAAAAATAATAAATACCATATTTATCATCTCCATAACTTATTAATGGAAACTGTGAGAAACCTAACCTAAATCTATAGTTGTTTAGGTTATTATTCTTTTTCTTCTCCATATGTTCCTTTACATCTTTCAAGAAATCTAAAGTCGGCAAAGTACTAGATTTGATAATTTTTTGGTTTCGAACAATGAAACACCCTCGATTTTTCGGAAACCCTGTTACGATTTCCATTGCTGGTTCCTTAATTTTTACATCATATTTTGTTTCTCCTACAAATGCTATTGCGTCTTTACGATCATCTGTAAGTGTAAGATTGTAATTTAATTTTTTTGTTAAGTTATTCTCAAAATCACGATCCCTTTCATATTTTTGATTTTCTATCCTGATTTGCTTATTTTCGTTAGCCTGATAAATATTCCCCAAGAGTGAAATACATAGACTAAGACTCGATATAATTAAGCCAATCATTGTTAGTTTATCACTGAGTAGTATTTTTCTCATATATTTCAAACTCCTTACTTTGTAATAAAACGTTTGGAATCCAACAACGATGTTATTTTTGATTACCTTTGATTTTTTTAAAAGTAATAACAAATCGAACATCTGCTTTTAAATAACTATTATAATCTAAAAGACTATAAATTAAAACAAAATTCCAAATGATTCATTTTTGTCCTATTTCTGGTATGGTGAATCGACTACACCAGACTAAACAGAAAATAATAGGATGAGTAAGGTCACTTTATAAATGTTGTCAAAAAAAGTGTTGTCATTCTAACCTCTAACAGATGATAGGCGATCTCCTAATTTAGTTAGCTACTTTCTTATCATGATGCTTTTCTTACTCAGAGAGATTCTTAGGTGCCGATCCAAGTTCTCAGCACCGTCCATGGTCTTTGCCCTTAACTGTCTAATAGTTACTGAGGCCCTTGGCCTTTACTCAGATTGGACCCTCTCCAGTTAACTATTAACGGCTATATGTCGCAATTCTTTTCGATAAAATGAGTTGTTGCTTGCTACTTACGAGTGTATCTAGAGAATATTTTATCGCTAAATCTATTACACCTTCCCGAAGAAGCACTCGGTTTTCTTGTTTCGTATGCTCCACATACGAAACTGACTAAAGTCATTAATGAAAATCTAAGAAGAAATGACCATTTTAATTCTTTATACCGGCGTTCAAGGTCGAATCGGAACACCCGTGGGGGTACTGGACTTTGAATATATTTTCATAGGTAACTTAATTTTTTTGAGTAATCCGCACTTTCATTAGTAGTTTTGAGAATAAATTCCATGTATAAACATAATATCACTAAGATCAATAAAATCAGGTTCATTATCTTTTCCAATTAATCTATCTCTATCAAAAATAAGATCCTCTAACCTTTTTGATAATTCAAAAAACATGGAATGATTTGTAGTAATATCTGTCAGCAAGTACTCTACTTGTTGATTTTTATCATCGTCATACCCTGTTTTAAATAACCTTACCTTCGAAAATATCCATTCAGAAATCGTTTCTATATCTTCTTCTGTTGCATCTTTTAGAAAGATTTTAACTCTTTTCCTAATAGTATCTCTCCCCTTATCAATATTATCGAAAACAGCCTTATAGAATAATTTTTCAAGAAAACTAGTAGTACTTTTTAAAATCTCTCTCTCAATTTCATTATTTAATTGTTCTGTAGTTCTCATTTCTCCGACTCTATTAACTCCCTTCATTCTTCTTAATGACTTTTCAGTACTTTGCTTTCTAATATTTCCTGAACTATATGATTCAAGAAACATTGATATCTCTTCATATTGGTGATTTTGCTTCTCATTTGTAATCTTTTTCGAAAGTGATCTGGACTTTATAGCATAAAATTGATTTTTGAAATTCTGATATTCTTCTACACTAATCTTTTCTTTTCTATACCCATACATTCTACTTAACTCCATTAAATCTTTAAATTGATTGTAAAAAAGGCTACTGATATTTGATAATAAATGTCTAAATTCCCATACTTCTATTGCAGTCTCTGATAATTTATTACTTTCATTGTAAACATACTCTATCAGGTCTTTATTGTAACTAATATTTTTATATCTGCTAAAATAGAACTCAATATCACTCACACAAAGTTTCACATCATTCTCATCATTAATAGTCTTATGAACAAATGATTTTGTTTTATCAAATCGTTTTAGCGATGCCAATAACTTATCTAACATAGCAGTATTATAATAATTTTTAGGCCTTCCTACCCCGTTGGATATTTTTCTTATTTTAAAAGAATCACTATCTTGTTTATTCAAAAATAGTTTCCTAGCTTTATCTTCAACTCTCTTCTTGGAATACTTCACACTCTCGTTAAATCGGTCTTCTTGATAAACAACTGGAAATTCATTTCCCTCTATTACATATAAGACTTCCTCAATGGAATACCAATACATATCTTCATTTATTTCACTTTGGAAAGGTATCGAAAAATATTCGTTTAATAAGTCTATACTTGTTTTTTCAAGCATAGGATATTTTTTCTCTAAAAGGCATGTACACTTCCCTTGCCCGAATGATTTTGCGACTGTTCTCCAAGTACAATTACTTGCTTCGGCTACTTCGACAAGCGTTTCAAAAATTTGTTGCCAGGTACCACCCATTTCACGCCATTTAGAGGTCTCAAAATAACTGTTTTTATCACCTTGATCAATATACATAATTTAGTCACTCCATTTTTGGCTGTTTTTTTTCATCTATCTTTGTCCTGAAAATTATTTTAACATAATGCTGAGAATTAATTAGACAAGGGAGGTAAATATCATGCAAGTAGATGAACTGCTAGGCTATATTATTAGTATTTTATCAATA
>ENA-OQNO01001382-OQNO01001382.1-human-gut-metagenome-genome-assembly--contig:-NODE-1382-length-16511-cov-2.757385_pt1 | contig 16511 bp, 27 predicted proteins | sample MGYA00242629_ERZ504880 | MGnify/ENA primary metagenome ERZ504880 (study PRJEB26092, sample SAMD00036377) | human gut metagenome | host: Homo sapiens | study: EMG produced TPA metagenomics assembly of... | reverse complement strand
AATGATAACTTTAAGCGTTTCTAATGTTTCCCCGCCGCCTATGCCGTCCACCTCCTTCCCTGTTATTCTTTAAATCTGCTGTTGTGGCTGAGTGCAAAATCAACCATCTTAGCCTTGTATAATTCCATTCCGGTTTTATTCAGGGATGCTTCATACTGCTTTCTTTCCTCTTCGAACAATCCCGGATACCAGTCCCAGGTGTTTGGAATTTTAACATCATTATCCATCATCTTGTACACATGGACCCCGATCAGCCCCGCAAGTTCAAAGTCCCTCGCTATCTTATCCTTTATTTCCTGCCGTTTTACCCTGGATCGGCTCTCTATTAAGTCGATAATCTCTCCATAGGACAGATTCCAGAACGTTTCTATAGATATGCCCAGGTCCAGTGCAGCCGGATAAACACTGTATATTAACTCTGTCAGTGTGGTTTTTACAGGAGTTCCTTGACATTCTCCAGGCTTTCTTCCATGATCTCCACCTGATTCTTCGTAAAAAAACCGGATACCTTCAGGATTTCCATAATAATATCTGTGAATAAAGTAAGCTGCGTTCCGCCCTCTTCCACGTACTGATCATAAAGGTTCTGTACATCCGCAATCTTCATCTTATGGTTCATGCTCTGTAATGCTCCCTGGATAGCTATAAGCATAATATAAAGCGGCGGTATCCCCTTTGTAAGAGTCTCAAACAAATCGATATTCATTTTTGATTCAATCTGGCATATTTCTGTAGATTTAAGCTTAAGCCTATAATCTTCTCCGCCCACTGTCCAAACAACGAACGGCTTTCTCTTAGGCTTCATTTCTACAATGTTTTCCTTATCTGTTCCCTCTTTTACTTCTTCCTTAATTTATTCATCTAATCCGTTAAATTCCATCTTTTATAATCCTCCTGGTCTATTTACCTGATAAGTTCGCCGGCGCTACTGTTGGATCAACTACAGTAATCTTACTCTGTAACGCCAGACTCAGCGTAAATTCCATTGCTGCATTCACACCGCCACCACCAAGTTTTACACTGCACTGCGCCTCAAAATTAAATTTGGTTCCATCCGGTAAAGCCTGTTCAAATGGGACTTTTTTCTTGGCATCCGCAAGCGCTCTAAGTTTTCGGTAGGAAGAGTTCGCTGTATTGTCATAAATAAATTTATACGACAGGTCGCCCGCATCCCCGATACCCATTTCATATTGCTTTATTTCTGCGGATAAAGGCGTGTTTTCTACTTTCTCCGGGTCTACTCCTAATTCCGGTACTTCTTTCAGTCCGGTTAAATCTGTATAAGAACTTCCTGAACTGGTTTCTTTATATCCTAATGTAATTCCATTTGCTAACATAATATCATCCTCTCTTTAATTGTTTTGGTATACCATCTCGGTATGTACGTCAATGATTCCTTCATATCTCATAAGTTTGTGTTTCAGCCCGCTGGGATCATCCACATCCTGGCAGGCAATACGCCGTAATCCAAGATTGGATACTTCCCTGTCAACCCCCAGCGCTGTCTCAGAAGTGCTTTTGTTGTCCCAGATATCTACCCGGTATCTTAAGTATGCTTTCTGCTCCCTGCCGCCCGTCCATTCCACTACGCTGTTGTCTTCTTCCACAAACTGCACCGCCGGGAGTTCTGCCCAGTTCTTGGGATAAGTGTCTGTTACATTTTCACATGCCTTTTCCAGTGCATTGCCTACCTGGTCTTTTACATTAATCATTTTTTCACTTCCTCCCGGATCTTCTTTGCAAGGTATTGTCCCATATTTTTAACTGCTGTCTTTTCATTATCCTTAAGTGCGGGATACATATAAGGTTGTGCCGCTTGCCCGGTACATTGATAGAATAAACCATTCTCAGTTTCTAACTTAAACCAATGGTATTGCTCCGCTGTCTCTTTATCCACCTGGCTCTCATGGATCCACCAGGGTTTTTGTGAATAGGCTACCGCGATATTTGGTGCAATCCCGGAGTGGTCAGCTTCCCCCTTCGGGCCAGTGCCAAACTCCACATATGGTGCATGCTTTTTATTCGTATAAACAATGCCGGTGATACGGTCTTCCCGTCTCTCCACCATTGTTTTTATGCTGTTGCGAAGTTCTCCATCATTTACTGGACATAGCAGCTTTGCTTTACCCTGTACCATCTTGGCTTGCCTTCCCACAGCCTTTTCCATTTCCTGTTCTATTACCCGATCTGCCAATGCCCCTAGTTTCTTGTTCAGGCTGTCTAATCCCTCTATGCTCATAACTTTTCAAGCTCCATATATAACGGATCATATGGCTTAATAGAGACGATCTTATAATCGGGCTGTGCATCTTGTGGAACATATACGCAAACCCCATCACCTTCGCAGAGGACTAATCCGGATTGGAAAACATAATTGTTCTTATTCCGCTCAGGCTGAATAGAATACAGACCATTTATTTTACAATTCATGATGGACGCAAGCCGCTGTCCATATATCTCCGCCTGCAGCTTGCCGCTGGCTGGCCACACTACTCCTGAAAATAGTGTTGCCGGCAAATAATCAATATAAGTATTCTTTTCGCTGTCCTTTTTGGCTACAGCCCTTCGCACATAATAAGTTTTAAGCCTGCTCTGTTTTATTCTCATAGGTCTTTCCCCCTACCCTTGCCAGCCGGTACCGGTCCAGTACATCGTAGATCTGTTTTGGGGCATTATCGAAGCTGTAACTTTCCCCGGATTCACTCCGGCTTGCTTCTCCTTCTGTCCCCCTGCGGTTAAGCGCAATTAAAGCCAGATCCCGTACTGTCTTTTCTAATCCTGCAATAATTTTGGTTCGGTTTGTGTAGCTAAGTACAAACTGTTCTGCATCTTCTAACAAAAAAGAGAGCAACTCTTCGTCACTCTCTCCGGTCAGTATTTGCAGTTTATATATTTCCTTAGAACTATACATTTTCTCACATCCTATCAAGCTCCTGTCACAGCAATTACATTACTCTTACCGTCAGTACCTATCCATGTTCCACCCGTTACTTTGCCTTCTGCATTGGTTGTCAAGGCAATGCTTTTCACACCCGCTGCAGTTCCCAGCTTTTCTAATTCTTCCCTTACTGCAGGCTGTATACCTGTTCTTACGTCACTCATTTGCGCACCTCCTATGCAGTTGTAAGTCCCGTAATCGACCCATGCATAAATGCAGGACCGTGGTCAAGACCAAACTGTCCAAAAATCTGCCCTTCTTCAGACGCACCAATCTTAGCAAGTTCTTCATAGAAGAAATTTCCTTTTCCCGGTACCGGCTGGAATACTGGTGCTAAAACAGACATTTCACTTGCAAGCACTGTATCCTGTGGCATAAACCGGTTCAGGGAAATACCGATGTTTCCAAAATCTGTTTCAATCTGTTTAATATTTGTGCCGCCCACATTTCTGTCTGTAGGCGCGTAAGAATAAATATCCGTAATAAGCTGCTTCTGGAAGCTGTTTACCCAGAATACCATGTTCTGGAAGATTGCTCCATTGTCATACATTTCTTTTAGCAATGCTTGCATATTTGCTTTCGTAAGCTTCTTACTCCCCGCTGCAATCGTATTTCCCGTACTGCATAATTCCAAAAGGCCGCGTGTTTTATTCGCAACATTGGAAGCAGTTGATTTTGCATGTTTACCATTAATAATGGTATATTCCATATCCCTGGCAATCTTTTCCAGTGTTCTGGCAATCTGGAAATCTTTCTCAGACGGGGCGTTGTTCTGCTGTCCCGCAGTATTCAGTCCCGACATTCTTCCGCCATTGCTTTCTTTTACATAGGATATTGCCACCTTCTCATGAAAGATCTGTACGACATTTACGTTTTGTCCTCTTACAAAACCATTTGCTGTTGGCGCTGTGAGTGATGCATCCTCTGTAATTTCTGGCTGTTTAGCTGCCGGCATACTGTACTGTGAATCTGTCGCAAACTCAAAATTAGTGGTCTGTACACCTCCTGTTAATCCACCGATAGCGGTTAAAATAGGCGTATTGATTGAATCTGCTGTAAATAAATCACCTGAGTAGTTCGGCAGATTCCATGTTGTTCCTGTTCCTGTAATATTTGGCATAAATTATTCCTCCTTCATGCTGTAAAGTTTGTTTTTTGCTGCTACTCTCTGCGCAAGAGGCAGTGAGTAATCGTTCATGTCTTTTTCTAACTGCTGTTTTTCTCCTAATATTTCCGTTTCTGGTGCTTTCTTTTGAGGTTTTCCACCCTTAAGTCGGTCTTCTACCGCCGATTCCACAGCTTCCTGAAATGCCTTCGATATCGTTTCAATGGAGTTACTGCACTTGTCAGCATCCGTGTAATCCAAAATATCTGCCAAGGTTGTTGGAAGCTTTTTATCACTTAAGGTATTTTTTGCCTCTGCCATTAATTCCCTGCGGGTAATCTCCTTTTCCCGGTCATCCAGCTCTTTTAATCGTTTCTCTGACTCATACTGGGCTTTTTGGTCTGCTGTCATCTTTGCCAGCTTTGCTGCCTCGTTCACTTTTTCATCAATTGCTTTTTGCAGCTTAGACTTTTCTTTGGCGAGGATACTGTTCAGTTCTTCCTGGGTAAAAGTTTTTTCCTCCACTTTTATTTCCGTTGCCTCTTCTGCCTGTTGTTCCGTTATATCATTTACTGCTGCTTCATTTTCCATTTGTAATGCTCCTTCCCATTTAAAGATTGGTTATCTCACTCTGGTTGTTCTTTAACGCCTGCAGCCGATAAAAAGGCACAAAAATAAGACGCTTCACCCCGCGTCTCAAAGGGAGATGTTATGGATCACCTTCCTTTCTTTTTGATAAGACAATATACTCCGGATAACAACTCTAATGGCCATGCCAGGGCAAATAAAAAGCAAGCTATTTTCATAGCACTTCCCTTGTCATAATCCATTACAGCGATATTGGTGTTAAACATAATTATTACTACGACCATGTACAGTAAAAATCCTACCATTGACTTCCTCCTAAAAATGAGCATAAAAAAACCACTGATCAATTTTCGACCTGTGGTTTATATCTCAGCTATTAGCCTGTTTGCTTCTTCTTCTGTGATCTTCTCAATACGTGACATCATATAAGTATTCCCAATTGCATAGGGTGACTCTTTTGGCTCAGATGCATCATACCCCATCACCCGATCCATTAGGATATTCTCACTATCTACTTCCCATCCGGAATCTTTATTATATATATATGGCACATATTCCTCTTCTTTTCCAACCAGATTCAAATCTATTATATGATAATATGTTGTATCCATTTATTTCACCCTTTCAATATCTGCCGGAACTTCCATTCCCTGTGACTGAGTAAACATCTTTTTTCTGAGTTCAATCGCTTCTTTTGATGAAGGATCTAATTTTCTCCAGGACTCATAATCCTTATGCATCTGGTCCTTTACCGCATAACTTTCAGGAGTGTGATACTGTATCTCGAATTTTTGACCATTGGGCGATGACAAGATAGTGTTTACTCCGTTGTATGGGTTATGTGAATCCAGCCAGGAATTTTTGATCCTATCTGTATTATATCCCGCATCTTTGTGTAATTCAATAGCTTTTTCGGCTTTCGGCACCAGATCTTTTGCAGTTGCTGTATAAGTATACCGGATAATATCTTTTACTTCATAAGTATTTCCTTCTGGGCTGTACTCCCGTTTAATCTTGCCAAGGTATGATTCTTTCGTCTTGAGTCTGTAATCCAAACCTTCCATATTCATTCCGGTCTGTTTAGCCACATCTTTCACATGCTTTGTTATTTCCGGCTCATTCTCTACGGCTTTATTATAGTAGGTCATCCCTTTGGCCTGAGCCTTTATTATTCCGTATTCATCTGTTTTATTGTGTTTTTCATCCTGAAACTTGCGGAAATCTTTCGGGACATATTCCTCACCCAGAGAATCTTTGTACGTCTCATACTGCTTCTTGTCCTTCCCAGCATTCTGAATCTTCTTTTCTTCAACCTGTGCAGCCGGATTATTTGCTACATGTTTCTTATACCACTCATCATAGGTCATGGTAGCCGGAACTTTCTCAGTTTTTCCCGTAACCGGATCTCTTGCCCTACGCTCCATCCCGGCAAGTTCTTCCTCGGTAATATCGCAGATTGTTGTAGATCTGCACCAGGGATGCATGGGTGGACAGTTCTTCCCTGGCTGCTGTTCGGATACCTTAAATCTTTTTCCATCCAGTTCCCGGCATTTGGAAGATGTCCGAAGATCAAGTGTTGCAACATACAGGTACCAGTCAATATCACATTCCTCATATGACTTCATTTCCATCTGGTTTGCCAGGTTATTAGATTCCGTTCTCACAAGGCGGCGTGCCTCGCTGGCTCCACTGGAAAATTTATTCTGCATAATCTCTGCCGCTTCCCGGTCCGTTCTGCCAGTTACCAAATTAATAAGCAGTTCTTCCTTTAGGTCCTGCGCTAATGCCTGTGTATTCCTCCAAATTCGTTTCGAATAATTCTCCCCGGACCATTTACTGTTAATAACCCGATCTATCGCTTTGGCATCCACAACATTAAAACTAAATCCCAAACCGGTGCGCTGCTGTATATCGAAGATACTTTTATAATAGGCTTGATTGGCCAGGTCTACATAGTGACTGGTGTTCTTTATCTTCTCCTGCTGGTATATGTTCTGCATTGTAAGGTCGAGTTGATTTTGCGTTTGTTGCAGTCGCTCCAGTCTTGCTTGGTATGCCGGGCTTTCCAGCTCTGCAAGTATATCAGCCTTCACCTGATCGGTTTTATCCGCCCGTAGAGCCTCTTTCAACTCATCAATGGAAGTTTTATCATGCATCTTGTTCAAAAGCCTGTATGCCTCTGCTTCGCTTAGATGATGCTTCTTTTTGTACCTTTCAAAGATGGCGTCTAACTCTGCGCTTATGTATCGGGATGCTTTCAGATATAGTGCTGATATCTCATCGGCTGCTTTCTCTGCATCTTCCATGTAACAAAACATGTTCTGTGCTTTGCGGCGCTCCCAGTATGCATTACTCTTCTTCGGCATCATCCTCACCGCCTTCCGGTGGCGTGTTGCTTCCTATACCAAACATGGCCTGTTGCTGTTGCAATGCTTCCTCAGACTCCTTTTTAATGGATTCTAACTCAGCATTCACATCCGTGACAAATGGCAACTGGGAAAGAAGCGTCCTTTTACTCACCTTTCCCCAAAGGTTAGCTACAATCTGGGACAGTTCCAGCAGGTTTTTTGGAAGCCCGCGGGTAAATATTGCTGTAATGCCTGTAATATCCACGCCCCTCCCTTTTATCTGAAGGAAGTTGTTATACAGGCGAATCCTCTTTTTCGTCCCCTTGCGGTAATACCGGGTTTTAATCTTTGCTATGTTCTCAAGCCCTAACAGTTTGTATTCCATTGCAACACCAGAAGTATTTCCTGCAAAGCTTTCATCACTCAGGCATGGTATATGGGAAAATTTGTGGATGTCCTGCTCGATTGCTTTTTTCAATATTTCTACTTCGTTCTCATTGAATGTCCGTGTAATGTACTCTGCTTTAGAGCCTAGCGGCAGTTCCAGAAGCCCCAGCTCCTTAAGTGCCTTCATTGCCTCTGATTCTTCATTATCATCAGACAACAATGTCCCGTAGATCGCAAGAATGGAGTCAATAAACTGTTCCTTGTCATCCACACGGTCACTCATAAGCAGGTTATAAGCATCCATGAGGGGTATGACACCTTCAAAATCCCCTTTCGCATCCTTGTTATTCTGGTATTCAATTACCGGAATCTCTCCGAAGAAATGTTTCTCCGGGGTCTCATCCACTGGCTGGTATTCGTCATGATCTAAAATACACAGGACATATTTGTAATTAGCCGTCAATACCGTAGCTGCATACCTGGTTGGTGTTTTGTCGGTATCATCTTTCTGTTCGTAATAATATACAGCAAATAATTCATTTTCTTCGATGGTATCGTCATGCACCATAAAGGTATTTAAAGGCGTCAGCGTCTTGCTGACCGGCTGTGTTTCCTTTTCTTTCACATAAACATATTCATAGGCAAGCCCATACACAGACAGGTCTTGGATATTGTCCCCGTCTATATCATCCACGGATGCAAACTCAAAAGCATCCAGCAGGCTGTCTATTACATAATCCGACTTATATGTAATCGGATTCCCTCCGAAGTAACTGGTTGCAGTTGTCACAATATCCGCAGCATGGTTGCACACTAACCGGTTATTCGGCGCACCTTCACTCTTTTTCCTGTCCAGTATTGCATGTTTCCCATCAAAATATCTTTTGTTCTCCAAAAGTTTTCTATTGAATGCAATATGCTTATGAATAAGGTGAAGAATGTCCTGCTTATTTAAATTCTGTTCTTGATATTTTTCTAGTGGATAGGTAAATCTATACAACTTATATCACCTTCTTTCTAATGGAATCCGTATTTGCGTTTGTCCCTGATTCTTGCTTTCTTCTTAATCATATCTTCCTCTAATCCATATCTGGCAGCATCAATGGTGTGGTTGTCCTTATCGGGATAACTGCCCTTGAAATTCCCATTTTTATCCTGCTCCAGTTCATATCCTGTAAACTCCCTTTTAGCATTTGGACATCTTCTTGGATCAATGATGATCTCTTCCAATTCATCTGACAAAAACTCCATACCGTGGTCTATGGAGCCTGGCCCCTTCTTTGCGCCAATCACACGCAATCCCATTTCATTTAGCGCATCTATTGCTCTTGGTTCCTCTGAGTCTGCTGTAATCAGTTTGTGCATGGGGTTTAATTTCTTGATCTCAGCCGCAAGCCTTTTATTCCCCATCTTAACTGCATATATTTCTCCAAAAATAAAAAGACGCTTACGAGTCTTATCGTAATGCATCTTTAAATACGCCAATGGATCTCCTGCATAACCGAAGTCCAGACCATTTCTAATTCTATCGAACCTTGAAATTTCTTCGTCAGTAATAGATCTGATAGTTACATTCTCAAACACCTGGCCACCGGTACCGGTTGATATTCCCAGATATTCATGTTCATATGCTTTTGGTTTTACCTGTTTCAGGTGCTCTGCTTCAATGAAGAACTGTTCTCCAAGCCATTCCCTCGGCACTGTCCTGTAATCACTATGATGAATGTAAGTATCTTCCCGGTCATCCAGTATGTCCTGGTTTACCCAGTTATTCATGCTTTTTGGTGGATTCCAGGAATAGAATACAGCATACTCAGTACCTCCACGCATTAACGACTGGAGTATTGTTCTTTCTTCTTCAGGACCTTCGAATTCAGCGCGTTCTTCGAACCATATATATTTAAAGTATCCATTTGCCAGCTTCACCGACTTGATCTTCTGTGGATCATCCGCACCTCTGAATATAATTCTATTTCCAAGGGGGATATAGGTTAACCCTAAAGGCGAAAGCCTGATTTTCCACTTGTCTGATACGCCAAGAGCATCGATTGCCCATAATAGCTGTTCAAATACGGATTCCTCTAAAAATCGTCCAACCTTACGCATTACGATGCCATTTGCTAACGGATCCTGCATCATTCCCATTATCGTCTCGATACTGATAAAGGAAGACTTTGTTGAACCTCTTCCACCTGCAAGTTTATAATGTGTATGTTTATGTTCCACAAGATCCCAATGAAGTTTATAGAACGCAGGGGCTATTAAATTTGTAAGTTTAATCTGTGTCTGATTTTGGGATGTCATTAACAATCGTCACACCACCAATCTGTCCCGAATGCTCTATATTCTGCTTATCCCGCCACTGTGCAGGCTTTCTGTTCTTAAGCCAGAATATCTGGGCTGTGGTGTCAGGAGCAATCTCTTTTACTACTTCTTTAGTAACAATGAGTTTCCCTGTCTCCTTTTCCAAATCTTCTCCCAGGATTAATATAAAATTTATGTAATCATTTATCTTTTGCAGCCTGACAGGATCATAGAACCTCTGTTTTTGATACCATGATGCCATATCGTTATCTTTTTTACTTGAGTTGCAAGTGCCGCAACATGGGATAATATTCTCTCGGCTCAACTGTCCTCCAAAATTCAGAGGTTTTATATGATCCTTAGTCGGATTATTCATATACTCCCCACAATAGCAACACTTGTGTCCGAAATATTTTATTGCAAACTCCCACTGCCTTTCTGTGAGTTTTGATTCACCGCCATGTCTCTGCTTCTGTCCGCTGTCAACAATCCGCTCTTTCGTTATCTCTGTATATTTGTAGCCTAATGCCCGTTTTAACAAGGCGTTCTCTACTTGCCGGTCTACTACTTCTTTCCCTTTTTTTAAGGACTCTAAAATCTCCGTATAACTATTTTTCCAGTTATTTAAAGTAGATACCGCTATGCCCATATTGATTGCTATCTGTTCCTCTACAAGCCCGTCTCTTGCCCATCCTTCTATTTTTAGTAAGCCCTCGGGCTGTAACCATTCTTGATATTTACCTTTTGCCATTCCGGCTCACCTTCTTTCTTTATACATAGGAAAAGCACCCAGTATATTTATCCGAGTGCTGAAATTATTTACATTATTTACAATTTTCATGTTGACATAGCACTATTTTATGTGCTATAATATATACATATTAAAGGAAAGGAGGAATCATATGGATGACATAATAAAAGTGCTTACCATCATCTGGTTAGCCATTCAGATAGCCGCGAAACTGACTGATTGGATTACAGGTGATAAATAAGCACTCAACGGGGAGCAACGCTCCCCAACCTCTTAAGGTAATGTTATTATACCATATGAAACCAAAATATGAAAGATACTATTACAACTTTACTCATTGTATTTATATCACTAAAACTAATGGATTTTAATAATCTTGGAATACTGGATTATATCATTCTCTTCCTGACCATTTTCTTACTGATGATTTCTATCCTGAAATACTTTAAAAAAGGAGGACACTCTAAATGAAGCTTAAAGAAATACGCTTGTCAAAGGGATTATCCGTCCCTAAATTAGTTGCTCTATCAGGTGTACCCCGCAGAACGATTCAAGAAATAGAAAACCGCAATGACTGCAGGGTATCAACTGCTATTCAACTTGCCGATGCCCTCGGCATCTCACTCGATGAATTATGCAGAGATTAGGCAGCCAATCGGCTGCCTTTTCTATTTATACGCAAAAAAGCACCTACGCTAAGTAAGTGCCCCTTTCCACAGTCACCCTGTGCGGCAACCATCTCGGTTTTAACAGACACCCGAAAACTGGATCGACCACCACCGGTCACTCCCGGTTTGGACTTCTTTCTTTTTAAACCGTTCGTGCAGAACAAAGGAATTCTAAGTCTTATGACCTACTCCCATTCAGGAACCCAGATCTGCACTGCGGGCGATTCAACTGCCGGGCTGTAACACCCGGCAGTCGTATGTGTTGGGAGTACTTTTTGTAAATAGATGAGCTGTATCTATTTGTTTACACTACCATAATATCATATAAATATGTCCTATGATTACGGCTTTTACTCTTTTTTATTTGAAAGCAGCCAGAAAAACTTTCTCCGTCTATCGTAATACAAATCTTTCCCACAAGGTATATCCATAAACTCCCTAAGATAATTATATGATATTCCTTCATTTGTAACTGCCTTTAATATATATGGAAATATTTCGGAATCAGCTTCTGTTGCCGTCTGCCGTATGAGATTACATTTTCTTTGCAGTTCTGCTCTTCTCACAGCTAACGCTTGAGTTGGATCTGAATTTCCATATCCTCTGGGCATGTCTGTTATTTCTAAGCTGCCCACTGTATCTGTCTTATACTTTAACTCTTCCATCCATTCATTGTATTGTAAGCAGAAGTTATACAGTTCACAAAATCTTCTTTTACTAATCTGATATTTTTTTTCGTTTATTGGTCTTACATTAGGCATTGACCTCTTCCTCCTATTTAAAAGCTTTCCCGCCATTCTTATTTCCGTTTGCCTCTCCCTGTTTTTACACTTAATATAAATTCAAGGTAATCTGCTCTGGTTCTGCACGCCATTTGTCTTCCCATTTCACCCCTATATAATCCAGTACTCGTCCCCATCCATATTTTTCTCCGGATTCCGAATCTGTGCAGCACCGGTACATCCAAAACTCCCACTCTTTCCAATTCCTGTCTCTCAGCTGGTCAAACCGGTGTGGGCGCTTTTCCATATGTACACCAAAACCACACATGCTGCATCCGGTACGCTGCGCCCCTGACGTATATAACGTTCCATCTGGCTTTCTCTCGATGGTTCCGTATATTTCGGGTACTGGTGCCTTTAAATCAACTGCTAATTGCAAAATATCCTGTCTTAAAAATGGAGCAAATGGCGCGCTCCTGATTACTGTCTTACCAAAGTAATTACATCCATGATCTGTGAGTGCTTCTTCTCTTTGTCCTCCCTCGCTCGCCATAAGTCCCAGGAATGGGCGACTGTTATGCTCCTTTGCCCATCTATCACATGGATCTTCCTTCATATACTTGCAGCATTTATTCGATACAAGGAAGTCCGGGATCCGATAATCTACTCCCTCATTCTCGTTTTCATAACCACCGAACAGTTTCAACCACTTCTGTGGCATCTTCATCCTGCTATTCTTTGCGAAGTGTCCTTGTGCTCCGCATTCACCAGTGATAATAGCATGCCGCACAGTCTTATTTTTCTCCGTCGGATGCTGTAGCGTGTCAATCCTTCCGGCTATCTTCTTACTGATTACCGGAAAGCCTACCTCATTAAGCACCTGAACCTTGCTTTTGCCTGGCTTTACAATTTCAATCCCCAACGTTTTGTGTACTTTCTGTATGCTCTTATCTTCCAGTGATGATACTGATACAGCCGAGACATCAATCCCAATTGATCGAAGGAACAGCAACAGAACGATGCTATCTAATCCTCCAACACTCACATGTGCATTTAATCCACGCCTGTCCAATTCCTCTAAGAACTCATATGCTCTTATTTCTGCCCGTTTAACTTTTACTTCATAGGGCAGTGCCTGCATAGCTGCCATCTTAGCCTTCTTTTTTTTCTTATCTTCTCTCCACTCTTCTGTGGTCAATTCTCTATTTTCCATCTTTTTCGAAAGGAGCCAGGTACCTTTTTGTCCGGACGGCTCCGGTCACCTTTCTTAACTAATTTTAATTACAATGCTTTAAGGTTGTTCTATTTTACGTTGTTTCCAATATTCTTCTTTTAATAAATTAAAAATAATATCCTTAGCTGTGCCAAATCCTTGACAAAAACTATCATCAATACCTCGAATAAATTCTTCATCATAATTGTTTTGTTTCATAGTTTCTTTGATTTTTTTCTTACATATATTTTTCTCACCTTTAATGTATGATGGTATTTTTGAGTCAATATATAAATGTGTAGGATATATCATAGTGTCGCCTCTCCTTTTACTAATTAACTAAATTTTAATTTTTAACACTAAGCACCTCTATATTTCCGTTTACAATTTAAATAAAAATGTTGCTCCCTTTTCTTTGAATATTGCCTTTTTCACAATGGGTTCTATTTTTTCTATGAACTCAATATTTGCCATTGCTATTTTTATCTGATCCTGTACAGAAAGGCTTTTCGTATTTTCCGGATCTGATAACCACGCGGCAATTTGCTCCCGCTCATATTCTGTCATTTTTTTAGCCCTCCGTAATAATTTCCGTCCACACATAGGACATCTATGAAATATTATTGTTTCAACCTCTCCAGAATTTCAATATTGGGTTTAAATGGATCGTGTATTTTCCATGCAACAACATTAACAATTTTTTCATACTGCTTATCCATCCACTTATAACCGTCATAATATCCAATTTTATATTCTAAAGTGTCCGTCATGTATGCGACCTCCATGCGTTTCATATAGTTCGCCCGACTGTTCGATCCTAGATATTCTTTTCGGACTGGAAGCCGCTCTGATACAGGCACCCATCTTAAAGACTCTATTACTTCATCTAACAGCCACACAGAGCGTAATAATTCGTCATGAGTCATATTTGCCCGCTCTTCCTTTGTTGGTTTTGGCGTTCTTGGCATTATTCTATACCTCCTTGTCTAAATTTCAATTTATAGCACCACGCAACCCACCCGTACTGCTCCGGCGTCCATAAGTTCCCTGCCACGCCCCTACCCATAGTATTTTAATTATGGCAACAATCTTCTTTGCAATACTCTGGTTCGAGGGCACTGAAAAAGTCTGTTTTATACTAAAATCACAACGTATTTATGCGGTTTGTAGGCATTATTTCTGATGAAATATGTACTTTTTCAGTGCCCTCTCTGGTTCTCAGTTATTGCATCCCTGTCCACTGGCCATATTTACGTCCTTATTTTCAACTATATTTTCGCTTGTTCCATCCAGGGTTACATTGCTGTTCTTACTGGCAGCACATAGTGCCATAACCAGCGCCCCGGCAAATCCCCCTGCTATAAAGCTTATAATGCATCCTATCATACTATTTACCTCCTAAACATTTTCAAATATATTTCCTACTCTTTCATAGTCCATTTCTCTTGTTTTTGGACTTTCCAGGTCGAATATAATCGGCCTGTCCGGGACATCGTAATATTCCTCTATATCAAATGGTTCCACCCCAAAGCCGGTATAGTGTATGCTCCAAACAACTTTGCATCGGTTAAATGCCTCACCTAGCTTTTTGCACGAAAGTATATCATTTTCCCATATTTTATTACCCCTACAGTCCTTTAAACCGGTATCCAGGCATACCGTAATCGGATCGATCTCCAACCATTCTACTAATCCATACCCATCATGACGCAAAATGAAGTGCATATCGCAACCCGGTAAAGTTTTATTTTCTTTATGCAGATAATATCCTTCCACCCAATCCCTATTGTCAACTCGTTTTCCTTTACATAAAATACGCATTCTTCCCATCGCTTTATCTCCCTGTATGCAGCCTGTTTTTAGCTCTATGCGTTCCGTTCTCGCCATACCGTTCGTGCAAGATATCCCATTCATCCCAGACACTCTGCGGGATATTGCATAACTTATTCTGTTGCTTGCTTCTCTCCTGAATCACATAAGTTACGCTGCCCTTAGACACGCCCACAAGCTTTGCAATCTCCCTGTGTTTATATCCCAGTTTATGCAGCCGCTTCACTTCATTTTTCTTTTCTTCACTTAGTGATTTCACATCTGCCTCCCTCTCTAACCATTATGTAGCCCGTTAACCGGATCGCTCTGGATTTTTTTGGTTCTCCATCTATCAGACCCTGGTCTTTTAACCGCCCCAAATATTCCGGTACATTACTTTGTGATTTTAATCCGATTCCGGATGCAATCTCCCGGACAGACGGCGGATACATATGCCGGCTTATATATTCCACCAGATACTGATAAATCTTTTCCTCCGGCTTTTCCATACTTTGATACCTGCGTTTCCGGTATTCCCTCTGTTTCTCCTGGAATACCTCCGGGTCCTCGTCCCCCCGCCGGCGTTTCAGCATAGCTTGAATATCTTTGTCCTCCATATCACAGTCATTCCGGTCACACTGTACACAGTCTGGATACCGGCAATTGTTTGCTACCGCCATGATCATTCCCCCTCCAGTAACTCCACTGTATTCTGCACCAATTCTTGCAGGCTGCGCTTCTCTGCCTGCAGTGCCGGCGCAAGCTGTATATATTCCTTTCGTCTTGCGGATACCTGTTCATAAATCATGCGGAAATTAGCGCGGTCTATATGCAGATCTTCCGACAGGCAGAGGTTTTTAAACCCGAGCCGCCCTACACCCTGACTGGTAACTTCGTCCAGGTTATCCATTGCTTCCCCTTCCCGGTACATGTCCCACCGCCGCATCGCATAAACAACATCATTACAGGCGGCACCCCAGTCATTTACTTCCCCCCTCCCGATTCCGGCGCATTTCTCCCGGATCTCCGCAATGGATGGGGCAAATTTATTTAAGCTGATATGCTCTTTTAATGCCGCCAGACAGATACGGTAATCCTGATCAGACAGCATGGTGTACCACACCTCTTTCGCCCGGTTATCCGGCATCAGGTTCGCATTCGGGTATGCTGCTTTCATTGCGGATGCTATGGAACCAAATTCATTCACATTCATGTTCATTCACCCACCTTGCCATGTCATCATAAAAATTCGTTTCCTGCCTCTTAGGCTTTTCTTTCAACGGAAAGACTCCTTTCCAGCCATTTATCATGGATTGCTGGAGGATGGCTATCTTTTCGTCATGATCTGCTGACATGCCATCCAGCTTTTTCACTAACAGGCCTATTGCTTTATCCGTCATAGCCGTTTTCATCTTTTTCCGGTAAGCAATAAAATCCAGTATGGCATCATTGAGCAGGTCATCTGCAGCATATTTTTCTGGCAGTACTTTAGTACTGCTCTTTTCTGTTTTCGTTTTTGTTTCTTGTTTCTGTTTATTTATGTCTGCACTTTTTACTTCTTTTGTACTTCCTTTGTCCTTCTTTTGTACTTTCTTTGTACCGCATTTTGTTGGGTTCAAAAGCGTAGACTTTGTACATTCCCCCCGCCTCTTTGAGGAAATGAAATCAATCAGCCCCA
>ENA-OQNO01001377-OQNO01001377.1-human-gut-metagenome-genome-assembly--contig:-NODE-1377-length-16544-cov-3.231894_pt1 | contig 16544 bp, 19 predicted proteins | sample MGYA00242629_ERZ504880 | MGnify/ENA primary metagenome ERZ504880 (study PRJEB26092, sample SAMD00036377) | human gut metagenome | host: Homo sapiens | study: EMG produced TPA metagenomics assembly of... | reverse complement strand
TGGTAAAAATTTTCCATGTACCAGAAGAATCCCGCATCGTCCGGGTCACTCCACTGGCGCCTTCCCGTCTCCTTGCTCCACGGCAGTTCGCCCAGGATCAGTCCCCGGTTAGCAAATTCGTCCGTTACGATTCTTCCTTTCAGCAGGGGGTCATTCTGCAGCACGATAATCACGTTATTGACGGTCTTCTTATAATTCCCGTTGCCGTCTACTTCAAGGCTGCTTAACCAGCTGTAGTCCTCCTCTCTGGCACCCTCTGTAGGCTCTGCAAAGGCCGCCACAGCCGCCTCGTGCTTCTCCTTGGCTATCAGATCGGCTACGGCCTTATCGTCCATAGCAAGCCTGCTCATAGCCACGAAAGACGGCAGTTTATTATTCGGGGTCCCGTCCTTCGCCTCGGCGTCCCGGTCTCCGTACATATGGAGCCGGACCAGATCGAAGGCATTGACCAGCTGATTACAGCATGGGTCGTGGGAGTGGTGGGAGTACAGGAACAGATCCCCGTCATAGATAATCGCCCCGCCCGTTGTCTCTCCTCCGGTGTAGGTATACCGGCCGGACGAGGCCGTCTCCTCATACATTCCCGGGATAAACTGCTCCATGGCCTGTGTAATGCTGTACGTCCGGCAGAATGCGCCGATCACGCCGCGTTTGATTGTGGGATCCTCTTGCTTTGCCAGCCGTCGGCGCTCGATTGCTTCGGTCCCCGGAACCTGAGGCCACTGGCTGATGTCCCTCCAGTCGCCGTACATGCCCAGCAGGCCGTCCACGCTGCAGAACGGGTTGTCGTACACCTCGTATAAGTACTGGCTGTCAATGCAGCACGACGGCCAGTACATCAGCCTGTTGACTTCGAAGGTTGTCGGATCACAGAACTCAATCCCAATCAGTGACGCCAGTTTCCGCGCTGCGGGCTCGTATTCGTCCGCCGTGGCCGTCCGGTCCAGTGGAACGATCACACGGAGCCTGGGAGCGTATCCGGCATGTTTCCGGGTGCTGTAGACAGCCGCCGCACACCCAAGACCGCCCACACGCCGCAGGACATCGTCCGCCTGCCCCGCAGGGATATTATCCAGATCCAGCGTTAAAAGATCCCGGCCTTCCGCACATTCCGGTTTCCGGCGGTCTCCGGTAAACGTTCCGCCCACAAAACCGCCAACATCTTTTAGGTCGTCCTGTCTGGCCTTCGGTAATGCATGATACTGTTCCAGGGTCTCCGTCCCCCGGATGGGAGTTTTTAATTTTTCGGTAAACTCGGACCACATGATCTCACACTGCGGCCAGTGCGTTGACTTCCGGCTCCCCGCTGTGCTGATCTGCAGCTTCCTGTTATTCTGCAAGTTCTCCCCTCCTAATCCTTCATATAGTAACCATTTTCAAATCCGGCGCCTTTCAGTACCAGCCCCGGCGCCCATGGGATCGGCTCCGCCATCAGACCGCAGATCTCTTCCACCGTCGTCTCCATGGGAGCGTCGATGATAACCTCGTCATGTACGTGGAACACCACCTGCAGGCCCTTAGCTGCGATCCTCTCCAGCGTCACCGCCAGGCAGTCTCTGGCGATGGCCTGGACGATGTTCTCGACCATTTTTCCGCCGTAGGTGCTGGTGACTTCCCACTTCCGTGTCTGCTGACCCACTGTATAATAATGGACAGCCATCTTCTCAAAACGGTTCTCCTTGAGAAACGGTTTTGGGTAAAAGAGTTTCCGGCCGCTCGGCAGCCGCACGGTAAGAAAAGACTGTCCATAGATCAGATCCCCTTCCAGTGCAAAGATCAGCCCGTTGATTCCCTGTGGCTGCGCCGTCTCCATAACTGCAAGAGCTGCGTTCTCGATTGCATACCACAGGCCCTTAATCCGGGGATTTGCCTGTCTCCACCGCTGAACAATGTCCGGCAGTTCCTCTTCCGTCAGGCCCATCTGCAGGGCACCCATGGCGATCAGCGCTGAAGTACCGCCCTGATATCCCAGGGCCAGTGTTGCAACCTTGCCTTTCTGACGCAGGCTGTACTCCGGGTTTCCTTTTGCAATCCGTTCCACAGGCACGCCAAACATCTGGGAGGCCGTCGCTTCGTAAATCTTCCCGTGGGTGGCAAATACTTCATTCACCCACTGCTCACCTGCCAACCACGCGATCACCCGCGCTTCGATGGCGCTGAAATCTGCTACCACGAACTTATGGTCGGAGGAAGGGATAAACGCGGTCCGGATCAGCTGAGAGAGTGTATCCGGTACATTGCCGTAAAGGATCTTCACGCCGTCATAATTCTTAGCCTTGACGAGGTTGCGTGCATAGTCGAGGGTCTTGAGATAGTTGCGCGGAAGGTTCTGCATCTGTACCAGACGTCCGGCCCATCTGCCCGTTCTGTTGGCTCCATAATACTGCGTAAGTCCTCGTACTCTGTCACCCTCTCCCCGGGCCGTATCCATTGCCACATATTTCTTGATAGACGTCTTCCCTAACGGCTGGCGGATCTCTAACATGCGTCTCACCTTGTTCGGATTGATTCTGCTCAGGAGCTCCGCGACAGTAGCCTTCTGCAGGTTGTCCGCCTCAGTACCACTATCCCGCAGCCACTGAAGCAGTTGAGCCGTACTGTTCGGATTCTGCAGCCCTGTCAGGCTTATCGCCTCATCAGTCAGCCGTTGTGCGCTGATCTGGTCAATATACAGGGCTCCTTCGATTAGTTCCGTATCTACTCGGACACCGTAAGCATTCATCAGTACATCCATCTGCCACAGATGCTCTTCCTCTTCCGGCACCGGGAATAAGACCAGCCGTTTTAAAATCTCCCGCTCCGTCACGACGTCCTGTTTGCAGTATTCTTTAAACAGATCCCACTTGTCCTTGTCGTGCCACGGCTGGTTCCATGTGCGGCCGCCATTGGTTTTCGTCGGTTTACAGGGAACGCAGAAGTACCGGATCAGGGCCCTGCCTGTCGTCAGTTTCTGTTTATCCTGTGGGAGGCCGATCGCTTTGCCTGTCGCGTCCAGTCCGGCAGTATAGCCGCAGTACAGGCCGTGGGCCATGGTACAGCGCCACTGGTCGATCGGAGTCTCATATCCTGCTCGGTTAAGGCAGTACCACTCAAATGCTGCATTATAGGCGTGTTTGATAACGTCTGGATCCTTCAGTGCTTTCGGTACCCAGTCCGGGAGTAGTTCCCCACTTTTTAGATCGACCAGAAAAACGTCATAGTCGTCAAGCTGAAAAGCGAGCAGAAGGATCTCAAAATCCGGAGACTGAGCGTACTTGTAGGCCCCTGCCTTGCCGATATCCACGCTGCTCCTTGTCTCGATATCAATACTAAGATGATGCATATAAGTTCCTCCCTGTCAGGTTGAGGGGCCTTACGGCCCCTCTTAAAATTAATATGGAAGCCCGGTAATCGGGTTAATACGCTGTGCCGATGGCTGGGTGTACTGAGGCTGTGGCACATAACCAGCAGTTCCCGGAGTTGTGGGCATAGCCGCCCCGTACTGTGGTGTAGCCGGCTGAACCCCGAAGGCCTGCGCTGCAGATGGGGCATTGCCTCCCAGTGCCTCCCCGTCTCTTGTCTTCATGACCGGTCCTAGGCCGCAGCCGATCCCCTTCTTTCCGCCGAAAGAGTATGGATAGAAAGATACATTTACACGGCCATACATACCGCTGTAGACCTCCGACTGGTTGATAATGGGATTACCCATGTTATCCACGACTTCCGGACGGTAATCGATCTTAGCGCTGGCTGTAAATACCCAGTGGCCCTTACACTCCGGACCGAAGGCCATGCCATCAGACGGCCGCACTCCGTCTCCATCATAGACCGGTACCGGCACAATCGGCGGGCACTGTCCATTCCACTTTTCACTGATCCCTCTCTGCTTCGCAGCCTCAATGGCGGCATTGATACGTCCCATGGTGTCTGCGTCCGTCTTTGGTACAAGAATCGTACAGCTATACTTTTCCTCCTGTCCCTGCATGGCCGCATAGGGCTTAAACAGGTGCACATAGGATAATCTCACTTCTCCGGTTGTTACATTAGTTAAGTCATTCATAATAAAATTCCTTTCTATTCTCTGTATTTGTTTTTCTTCCTCATAGAATCTATCAAACTCGTAATCATCAAAGTAACTCATACCTGGTCCTCTTTAAATGCTTCAGCCGCGGTTACTTTGTTCGTGATTGCCGGTCTCTTATCCGATGCTTCCACCAGGGCCGGCTTCCCTGGCTTCCATACAACATACTCACCCACAGCGTCGGCAAAATCCTTCTTACCGACTGTCGTCTCCACCTGGGCAAGTGACAGCGGCTTTCTTTCCCACAGTACGGCTTCCTCGGCTACACCGCTCTTAACAAGCGTTTCAAAAGCTTTGTCCATATCTGTCCACTCTCGTCCGCCTCGTCCTGACACTGCCTTCCAGCCAGGTACTTCTTTTCCGGCCAGACACTCCTTAAGAGCATAGTTCTTTAAAGCTTCAAGCCATTTTGCTACATCGATCCCCTTCCGCAGGTAGTCTCCTGCCTCTGCATTAGAGATAAGCGGCGGAAGTTTCCCCAGATTGTCCGAAAATGCCAGTTTCACATTTTCATCGGCCCTTGCCCGGCACTGTCCCCTCGCCCGGCAGTACTTACAGGTCTCCGGTCCGGGAGCATACTCCCCCTCTCCTTTGATGGCGAGCTCTGCGCGGCCTTTCACGTACTGCCCCCAGGAGAGCAGTTCCTCCAGAGGGCATTCCCACTCGGAGATACCGTCAGAAAGTCGAGGCTGAACAATCGACATCCGGATTATCTCGATAGGATACAGGATCTTGTACATCTCACAAGCTCCCAGTGCGTACAGGGCAAGCTGCGGATTCCCCTCTGCCTCCACGCGGCCATTGGGACTCTTTCCATATTTAAAGTCAATGATGTGCAGCACGTTGCCGCAGATCAGGATACAGTCCGCGGTCCCAAACCCATCAGGGACATATGCAGAGAAATCAACCCTCTTTTCGATTGCCACGTAGGGCTGGCTCTTCATAGCCAGTGCAACGCCTTTTACGTATTCAAGATACTCGTCCGTGTACCCCATCATCTCGTCTTGCCATTGCTCTTTTTTCTTAAGCTTGTTAATGGCCGGCGTCAGTTTCTCTTTTCCAAACTCTACACTGTAAAAATAGTTCCGTACTTTCAGCTCCGCCAGCTCATGGGCCAGCGTCCCCTCCTCAGCCGCTTCCGATGTAGTATCCGGAAACGGCTCTTCCAGCCGGGCGCTGGGGGTGCAGTACAGCCACCGGTGCGCCCCGGATGCACTTAATAATGCATGATCTCTCTCAGCATGTCCCATCAGATCGGCGCCCCCAGTCCTCTAAGTGCAGTGGCGAACGCCCCATATTGTTCCTGTGGCAGATGAGTCAGCGCATCGGTGCCAAACTGTGCCAGGAGGTTAATCAGATCCCCCTGCCTGCCAGAGTCCATAAGAGTCATGGCCGCCCTGGCCAGATCGTCAGCGGTATAGGAAGGAGCTGCCGTCTGTACTGGTGCCTGCACTGGAGGCGGTGTTACTGGAGTAGCCTGCTGTGTCTGTGCTGGAGGCGGTGTTACTGGGGCCATCTGCTGTACAGGTGGCGTTGTTGTTTGAGCAGCCTGCTGTACCGGCGGCTTGTCCTTAGTTTCGACAGTCGAAACTAAATTCCTTGCAAAACACATCATGTCCTCAAAATCTTTAAATTCAACTGTAATCATAGATTAAATCCTCCTAATTCATTTTTTAATATAATCAGCTCGTCCTTTGTGAGCGTGATTCCTTTTGACATCTGTGACCGGTCCTCGTTCCAGCCGCGAAGATCGTACTTCGGGGCGTTATCGCCCCACTTGATAAGGTTGAGTTCCTTGTGGAACTTCCCTTCACTCGGAAACTCAATCAGGGTTTCCAGAATCTCGCATTTCAGTTCTTTTGCCATAGTCCCCTCCTACCATTCCACATCGTCTGGATTAATCGGTCCGGAACTCTTGCGGCGTTTCGGCATGGGTGGGAATGCCGGCGGCACGGGTTCAAGGCCGATAGTACGGTCATAATTCCCCATGAGCTCGTCCATCTGGCGGCAGAGCTCGATCTCTCTGGCCTCTAACGATCCCTTAACTACCATTACAACAGCGGCCTGACTCTCTTTGCTTAACCCGATTTCACCACTGTTAAGCGAGATATTCTCGCCCCAGCCGTCTGAAATCAGCAGGCGCATAGGCTGCCCTTCCAGCTTCTTAATTGCTTCACGGCAGAGATCAATCGCCTTCCGGCAGTCTGTTACATCTTTCATAAATGCGTCCATACGCTGTGTATTCATTTCCATCTTGAATCTCCTGTCTCCCTCTGCTATAATGAGGGTGCAAAGTATTTTCTAGTTACCTTGATTCCCTGGGAGTTGCAGCTCCTGGGGTTTCTGCTTTTATCTCTTCCAACTGGTGGACTGCGCGTTCAAGCTCACCGACCTTATCTATATATGCACTTACTTTTTTATCCGGTGCACCATCAATACGCCACCCACACGAGTGAATTTCAACGCTGATGGCGGCAACGTGCCCCGAATAGTGGATAAATGCCGTTGGTAAATTCCCAGTTACACTCTGCTTACGTTTTTCCAGCCCGTTGATATCCAGCACCAGATCAAGCAGCTCATGAATCTGTTTGCGTTTCCGTTTCTCTGCCTTCTTTTTTAGTCTATCTCTCATTGTTCTCACCTTCCTTCTTCCAGTTCTCTTGCATGGGTATTCATAAAGTAAACCGTCATGTGGTTGATCTGTGCAAACTCTTCCCGCGTTATTGCTTCCAACTGGCGCGCCATACAGGCCTGTCCATATGTCTGATAAAGCAGGTCTCGCGACAAAGAGCGCTGCGCATACCGCGCCTGTTTTTCCAACTGCTTCATGATTGTTTCTGTCTGCATCTGATTCCCTCCTCTCAAATGAATCTCATCAACAGCAGATACCCTATGTAGGCACAGGCAACAGCTCCTGCCAGATCGAAGACCCCAACCAGCAGCCATTCCACCCAGTCCACAATCGGCGGCCGGCTGTCGTCCTCGAAGTCGTCGAGGTTGTCAATGTACTTCTGCATTCTGTATCACCTCCCACTACTTGTCCACCAGTACCGCCATCAGGCGGTTTCATCTTTAGATTTTGGTTTAAAATTTTCCAAGATACGATACAACTCCGGGAAATCCTCCCGCCTTATCTTTACCTTACTGGGATCTGTATATATTTTCCCGTCAGGTGCTTCGATTGTCACAATAGCCATATCACCACCCCTCTCTGGTAGATTGTATGTATAACTGGTTGTACTTCTTGCGTTGTCCTTCATTTTCCATTGACACAGATATTCGATAGTGGTATATTTGTCTTATCGAACATATGTTTGTTTTAGGCGCAATTTTTTTCTCTGCTAAACAACCACATAAAATCATATTCAGGAAAAAATACTTTCCATATTTTTTTTGCATCATCGAAGTAAATACCTCTTTCTGTACTTCCCTGAATATTATCACTTACCGTTTGGTATCTACAGCCAAGTAAATCTGCGATTTGAGTAAACGTAACATTTTTACTCTTCATCGCTGAAAGCAAATTATTATACATATCATCACCTCTCTTTTTATGTTCGCACCAGCGAATATCTTGATTGTATTATATTCTCACATGCAACCACTGTCAAGCATTTTATTTTCACGTGAGAATATATTTTGCTGTTTTTCATCATTTTTATTTGTTTTTACGTTCATTTCTATTTACAATATTCGCAAAATCGTATATAATATGAATCAACAGAGAGAGGTGTAAGAATGAATAGAGAGCAGATAATTCAACAGTTAATCAAAGAACAGGGTTACAGTTTGAGAGCATTCTCAGAGAAATGTGGTATACCATACACAAGTCTATATACTATTTTAAATCGTACTGGGATTGGAAAAGCTAGCGTCGATGTGGTTATTACGATGTGCCATGAACTCGGTATAACAGTGGATGATCTTGAAAAAATGGCTGATAGTGAAAATATAAAGTTAGAGCCCACCTATGCTGATGTAGAAAAACTTGTAGCCAGAAACGGAAAGAAAATGTCTGTTGAGCAGAAAATGCGCCTGATACAGCTTCTGTCCGAAATTGAATTTGAGGACTGATTTTATTGAGAAATTATTTATGCTGCACCGATTTTAACCGAGCAGGACTTAAAAGGCTGCTCAGCTATGTATTAACCGTCTACAAGGAATGCAATATAACTACTTTTCCAATTGATTGTTTTTCGATACTTCGGCATTATGGCTTTAAGGTTTTGAGTTATTCAGAATTAAAAGAGATCAACTTTGAGTTATATACGATATGCCAGAGTTGTACAGAAGACGCTTTTACTTACGAAAAAATCATTGCATACAATGAAAAAAATACACTTGAACGTATACGGTTTTCATTAATGCATGAACTCGGACATTTTATAATGAATCTTCCTTCAACGGATAAATCATTTGAGGACCTCGCAGATTATTTTGCCAGTAATATTCTTGTTCCCCGTGCCACTGTATGGCATATGCGATCAGATAGTGTCAGAGGTATTTGTCGTACTTATGGAGTATCCTGCATGGCCGCGAATCGGATATACGAAGATTATAAGATGTGTCATTTAAGTGAGTGCAAAGAAATAAATCAAGAAATACATAACTGGTTTTTCCCCGTTATTATACCGGAAATGACGGTTTCAAAACCCAAGCGTATCGTTGAGCATAAAGAATCCAAAGAAAAACACACTGCATGGGCAGAGTATCACGATATGCTTGAGAGATATTTTCCTGAACGATTACAGAACTATGTTCTGAGATAAAAATATCAAAATGTGGACTATCGCCTTTAATACATCGAAAGTAAAAGGAGAAGAATATATGAAGAAGGTAATATTGTCTGTCATAATTATTATAGGACTTATATGTGGATGTTCTCCGAAAGAGTCGGAACCCAGAAAAAATATTGAGATGATATTGGATGTTCAACAGTATTGTGGCATATCCGAAGCGGAACTTATTGAAAAAATGGGAGAACCCGAATCCCGGGAAGAATGGACCTATGAAGTAGGTGATCTTTATTCTCCTATAGTCTCCTGTTTTTATAACAAAAATAAATTTGAATTTATGCTAAATAGCGATAAAGTTCAGCGTATTTCAATACATGCTGATTCATATAATCATACCGATGGAGAACCTTTTACATTTGAGTCAAAGGAAGATATTCTTCCTATGTTTGGAATTACTATTGAAGATGTAAAATACGCCAAAAAAATCGATACAAATAGTGCTTTAAGGTATCAAGATTTTGCAAATATAAAATCGTTTTGGATTCCAGAATATGAGAACAATTCATTTGATGAAGTCAAGGTAGATTTTTCAGATTTATTTGAATAAATGGATGCAAAAACCGCCCGGTGCTACCAACACCGAACGGCTTTACATAGATTTTCTCTTGCCGGACACACCGGAAGATATATCCTAACTCGACATTAGAATTATATCATTTCTGGAGCGTCCTGGCAAGGGGCGTATTTTTTATACCCATTTTTCGTATACATATAAAAAACAGGAGATGATATCATGATGAAAGGCGCCTGCTACGTCCGCGTATCTACTGAAAACCAATTAGAGAACTACAGCATCGAGGAACAGACTGAACGGCTGACAGCCTATTGTAAGGCCAAAGACATTACCATTGTAAAATTCTATACCGACGGAGGCTACTCCGGAGGCAATGTAAACCGCCCCGGTCTCCAGCAAATGCTCGGAGACATCGCGGCTGGAATCATCGACACTGTGATCGTCTACAAACTGGATCGTCTGTCCCGAAGCCAGAAGGACACCCTCATGCTCATCGAAGACAAATTCCTCGCTAATCACGTCGATTTTGTCTCCATCAACGAAAATTTTGACACCTCTACCCCCTTTGGCCGCGCCATGATCGGAATCCTCTCCGTCTTCGCCCAGCTGGAAAAAGACCAGATCACCGAACGTTTTACCATGGGCCGCGTTGGCCGGGCCAGAAACGGTTATTTTCATGGCGGAGCTTATGCTCCCACAGGCTACGATTACGCAGACGGGAACCTGGTTGTCAACGAATACGAAGCCCTGCAGGTCAGGGATCTCTATGAGCGATTTGCCTCCGGTCACACCCTGCACAGCTGCTGGATCTACATGCAGGATAAATACACCACAAAATACGGTGGTTGGAAAAGCGAAACTCTGGTCCGGAACGTCCTGAAAAACGAAGTATATCTTGGAAAGGTCAAATTTAAGGGGAAACTCTATTCAGGCAATCACACGCCAATTATCTCCCAAGACCTCTATGACCGCGTACAGCAGATGTTTCTCAACTCCTCCAAATCCGATGCTGCACAAACCGGACGAACATACACCCGCTCCCCGTTCAAGGCCAAGACGCTATTATCTAACCTCATTTACTGCCAAAAATGTGGTGCACGATTCCACGGCGAACACGGCAATTACTCTTGCTACAGCCGTACCAAAGGGGATAAACGATATGTCATTGATCCTGACTGCAAAAACAAAAAATGGAAGATCGAAGAGCTGGACGCCCTGGTAATCCATTACATAACCAACCTGGATTTCAATGAGCTGCAGCCGGAACCTGACGCGCTGCAAGAACACCAACCACTTAAACCGGATTATAAGGCCAGAATAACAGAAATAGACAAGCAGGTAGAAAAGCTTATTGAATTATACCAGATCGGCGGTATCCCTATCAATGTAATCTCAGAACGGATCCAGTCTTTGGCCAAAGAAAAAAACACTCTGACTGAGATTTTAGAAGCTCCGCAGCCGGAAGCTCTGACATTGCAGGACTTACGTGCTGCAAAGGATCGTTTTGTAAACCTCCTGGAATCCGGAGACTTGCAGGAAAAGCGGTACTGTCTAACCATACTGATTGACAAAATATTGATAGACGACGATGCAATCAATATCATTTTGCGAAAAATATGATTTACAAGTTTACAAATCCCATACACATGGTCAGTGCCTGTTTTCCGCAGGCGGCACACCGTTTGAAGCACCGGTCCAGGTTAAATGCAACTCTTGGAAGGTAACCGAAGTCTTCCAGCAGCGTAAACAACGGGAAAAAGATTGCCATTGGAGGCAGCATAACCGATATTACCCATGCCAGAACCCGGTAAACGCCATGAACGAGGAGATCATTTAAAAGCACTGGCATACCGATGGCGAGAAACAGCTCGCTGATCCGGTCTTCCACCCAGAATAAGCCTGTGCTCAAAAGTTCGGACGGATAGTTGGCTCCTGTAATCGTCAGCCAGAAAACGCCTAAAAGAATCAGAAACATAATGGGAAATCCGGTTGCTTTGCTTGTAAACAGACGGTCCAGAAGACGATCCTTCTTATCATACTTCTGATTCTCGTACACCACCGCTCCCCGGCAGATAAACTCTGCTTTTCGTACAAAGACTGACGCCATGTCATCACTTACGCGCTTCTGTGTGATACCCCGTTCCTTCCACTCTTCCCGGATTTCCGCCAGAAGGGAGCTTACTTCCAGTGATTCTGCCACGGGAGTGAGATATTTGCGGACGGCTTCCATCAGGTTCTCGTTGGAGTCCAGGAGCCGTGCGCAGAGCCAGCGGATATTGACGCCCTCGCCAGCCGTCTTCCTTACCACAGGTGTGAGCCGGGCGATGGCCGCCTCGATGTATTCCGGATACCGGATAAGAATCCGCGGCGCCGGATTTTCATCGAATCGTCTGTCTGCCGCCTTCTCTGCTGTTTTTCGAACTTCTCTTTCTATGTCTTTTACGTTTTCAGCCTCTGATTCCGCTGCTTCCATATTACTTGCTTCTATATCTCTTGCTGCTATGTTTTTTGCTTCCGCTTCTGTTTCCTTTACAGATTCTGCCGCTTCGGCTACGGCTTCCATTTCCACGCCTTCCGCTTCAACTTCTGCTTCCATTTCCACGTCTTCTGCTTCCATTTCCACGCCTTCTGCTTCCATTTCCACGCCTTCCACATCCACAGCTTCCGTCTCAGCATATTCGCCCTCCACCACTTCCATGTTTCGGGCGCTCTCCAGCCTCTTGTTCAGCTCCAGCACGTGTTTCAGGCATTCATAAATCTGTTCCAGTCCTTTTCCGCTCCTGGCCGCAGTTCCGATGACGGGCACCCCCAGGCGCTCCTCCAGGACATCGAAACGGATAGAGATCGATTTTTTCTTAGCCTCATCCATGAGATTGACGCAGACCACCGCCCGCCGGTTGGCCTCCAGAATCTGGAGCACCAGATTTAAATTTCGTTCCAGACAGGTGGCATCACAGACAACGATAACTGCGTCCGGACTTTCAAAGCAGATAAAATCTCTTGCCACCTCTTCCTCTGAGGAATGAGCCATCAGAGAGTAACAGCCAGGGATATCCACCATAACATATCCCTGCTCTCCATCGTTTGCATAGCCCTGGGCGTTTGCCACCGTTTTTCCGGGCCAGTTTCCGGTCGGTTAATATCAATTACCGGTAAATATAATTATAAAAGAAAGAAGGGGGAAAAATGGACAGAACAGACGAATTGTTTTTTGAGATAATTGAAACATATCAGCGACACGCCCAGGCTGCCAGAAACGCAAAGTATCAGGAGACTCGCGAGATGGCCGAGATACTCCTCAACATGGATATTTCTGCCATGTGGTTCTTAACACAGCGCACACCAGACACCAGAAGCCGACTGGTATAACGTTGTACGATGCACATATAAAAGTCGTCCAGGTATGGGGATTGGGATATACCTAGACGACCTAAGAGAAGGGTTGACAAAAAAATTATATCACTATATACAAATAAATCAACACCATTTTATACTTTATTGTAATTTTACACAAAATGCGGCCTGCCAATACAGCTAAGCCGCAAATTAGAAAAGCAAAATCGAGCGTATTATATCACATACATATAGTTTTGTAAAGGACTTTTTAGGTTGCGTCAATGATCATTAACACATTTCTATATTCAACATATAATGATAGTGCAGGTGGAGATATGATGAACGGTGGGCGGCTGTGTGAACTGTCATTTTGTGATTTTTATCCTTTGTAAAATTCACCGCATTAAGCCGATTGGATGTGTATAACAATCTGATATAGCCCCGGATTTCACCGGGGCTTTTTACAGAACCATATCTAATCTTGCTATTATATAGTTTCAGGCGGCCCACACGGACCGCCATTTTCTTATTCTACCCACTGCACCTCGAGATTGCCCTGGCTGAGATTATTCGTCACCATCAGCGCTCCGTATGTCGCCATATCAGCTTTTGACGGATTGAGCATATAAGCCAGGCCGCCGATAGTCGCATAACCGGTTACCATGTTCCCGACATCGTCCACATAGAACCACTTATTCTTATACTTAATCCACCGCGCTTTCTGCAACTCCCCGTTAATCGTGAAATGCCAGTTCCCGGCGCCGTCCTCGAAGCTCTTCACCTCGTCCACCTGTCCGCGGATCCGCAGGCAGAAGTCCGTCCATAACTCCGGATTGTCCATCATCTTACGTGGGCACCATTTGCGCTTGGCATCGTAGTGCCGGATTACCCGATCAGCAGGGATCCCCGTCTCCTGCATCAGATGTCGTACCAGATCCACGCAGTTAAGCCGCGCCTTATCGTAGTTGCTGTCCGGATTAACACATATCTCGATATTGATCGTGTTGTTGTTATTGACTCCGGCCACCAGCGGCGTACCGTACTGCTTGCCGACAGCCCATGCTCCGTCTGTATGGTTGAGTGTCTGGTAGATTGCTACATCATCAACGTAATAATGGACCGAGGTAGACAGGTTGTTATTGTTGTGTGCCCTGGAATGAGTTGCCGCGCCTGCGCCCTTCTTGAAATTATCGGTCTCGTGGATCACGATGTACTTTGGGTGATTCTGACTTGCGTAGCAATTGATCTGTTTGATCTGTTTTGTAATTGGTAACATAATTATCCTCCTTCAAAAAAAGAAATGGGCCCGGAATCCCAGGCCCATAAAAAGTTGTGATATTACAACCGTTGCGATATCGCAATAGTTATTTCTCTCCAGTATCTGCTCCGGCGCTTATAAGTTTTTCTGTAATTGCCAGACCCTTAATCAGGAAATCAGGAACATTAATGCCATACTCCACCAGATTCTCCAGGATACTGCGGATCTCGTTGATAAGAAGCGTTGCCAAAGTGAACCACCCCAGAAGCGCCAGGAAACTTAAATTGACCCCCAGTAAATCTTGTCCCAGATGAATAAACAACTCCGGAATCATGAACGCCACCAGGATGATAATCCAGTATCCAACTTTCTTGACAATCCCTACAATCCCGATACCGCTTGACTCCTTATGCGTCTTCCTGGCCTTCGCCCAGCCGGTTATGTAGTCTAAGATATTACAAAGCAGATATCCGGCGAAAACATACCAGTACACACCGAACAGGGCCGTTAATAGTGTTATGGCTGCGCCTACGGCAGCGTTGTACTTGTCGATAAATTTCATGATTTTGTCCTCCTTATTCTGCCGGCACTTCCGGCTCTGTCGGGATCTCCGGCTCAACCGCCGGCGGCGCATATACGCCCTCAGCCAACAGGGCAAGCTCGGTCATCTGCTCTGCGTCGATCATATCAAACGCAAAGTATACCCCCAGCTTGTCCGTGGCCTCCTCTTTGGTTGCATAATACTTTTTGCTGATAAGACTCTCCATCAACGTGTAAATCACTGTGTTACTCATAATCTCATACCTCCTGTAATAATCTGGTTGTCTGGTTATCTACAATAGCTGCCTGCGTCGCTGTCGGCAGGGCTGCTACTATTGCCGCTATCTGGTTGTCGGTGTACTCTTTGGCCGCCTCCTGGCACTGCTCCAGCGCCTTGTGGGTATCCTTGACGTAATCCAGAGTGACCGTGGGGGCCGGGCCGCCTGCTGTGATTGTTAAATGCGTTGTGCCTGCGTAGGTGGTCAGCTCGTTGAGGGCCTGCTGGGTGGCGTCGGGGAGGGGCTCCCAGGTGGGAGTGGCAAGGGGATAGATGGTGATTGCATCGGCCATAAACTCCTTAAATGCTTCGATTGTTTCGAAATCAGGATTGAGGGTACGAATAAAAATTTTTCCTCGCTCATCTGTCGCCATGTAATCGCCGGCATTGCTAAAGCTGGACCCATTTGGTCGTCTTGTATATTTAGTGCACATAACCATGCAATTTAATTTTTCAATCATATCTGTTGCATCGTATACAAATCTATGCCCGGCGCTTCCTGATACTACATTTATTTTCTTCCATTGCCCGTTATCCACCACACCAACACACCGTTCAATCCCCCACACGCCATCTCTGCACATGATCCGGTACCGGTACTCTCCGACGCCGCGTAATGGCTCGGTCAGGGTGATGGGGACATTTTGGCAACCCATGTATGGCTCCCAGGGGAGCGGGATGTCTCCGGCGTTAATCATGATATCCTTATATATTACATAATCATTTACGACGGCCGCGTCACCGATATCTGCATACAACAACAATGCCAATTTTGTAGCCATATCATTTTGAGGATCCTCTATTGTAATTGTAGTGGGAGATTTATTTACATACACCACGTAGGACAATACGGATCCATTATTGTCTATCCAGTACAATCTGATACCGGGCGTCAAACCACTTTTACTTGATACGATACCGCTGTACGATATTGTTAATGTCTTACCAATAATATTAATTTTATCGTCCACAATAAATCCTGCATATTTTCCGCCATTAGCTCTTGTGTAAGTAATCTTAATGGCTCTTTTGTCCGTGATATCAGCTTCTGCACCTGTCCCCTGTAACGTCACAAGAGATTTGTAAAATAACTGCGCCCCTGTCACCCCCACCTCCAACGTCTGCGGATACTCCACCGACGGGCTCGGCTTGCCTCCGGTGTAGGGTTCCCACGGTAAGGCAGTGTCACCAGTATTGAGCATAGGTTTCAATGCGGCAACCTCAGATGGTGTCACCGTTCCACTTGTACCATCTTTGGATATAAACCTAATTCTGATATATGCGGTTTCATCTGCGACTGTAAATTTCCCGTTAGTTGGTTTAATTGATAAACTGCTTAGTATTACTTTTTCTTTGCTGAAGTACATAACATGATTAAAATATGGCTTTAACCCATCACCGCTTAATATATAATCTCCCGGCTTAACTGGTATATAATCACTACGGACAAAAACAGATGATTTGCTTTCTGCTCCTGTTTCAGTACTAATCATACCCTGCGCAATCGTGTCAACATTTAACATCTGCGCCCCCGTGCTTACCGTCCCCGTGCTGATAATGTCCTGCGGGTAATCCGGGCTGGGAGAGGGTGCGCCGCCTGTGTAGGGTTCCCACGGTAATGCTGTGATTCCAACATTTAGCATGGGATAACACACACTATCAGCTGTTACTCCTGATAATACTTTTATTTCTGCACGCGCCCATTCATCACGGTCAATCGTAATGGTCGTACTAGCTACATGACCTACCTTTGCCAGTTCACC
>ENA-OQNO01001363-OQNO01001363.1-human-gut-metagenome-genome-assembly--contig:-NODE-1363-length-16681-cov-3.256917_pt1 | contig 16681 bp, 9 predicted proteins | sample MGYA00242629_ERZ504880 | MGnify/ENA primary metagenome ERZ504880 (study PRJEB26092, sample SAMD00036377) | human gut metagenome | host: Homo sapiens | study: EMG produced TPA metagenomics assembly of... | reverse complement strand
GAATCAAGCCTGCAAAATGGAGGCAAATTTGCAATGAGCGTTGTTGGAGCTGTGGCAAAAGGCAGCATATCCTCAGTCGGGTCCATCACCGGTAATCAGGCGGCTGAGGCATTGACAAGCTATTTGGGCTATTCGCCTGTTGACTCAGGTAGCGCACTTGCAGATGATGGTGGCCTCATCCCTCCATCTCCCATTACGTCAGAAGACGTAGTTACGCTTGATGGCGGCACAGCCGCAGGAACAGCTTCTCCTACTGCGTCTGCAAATGGGACACCTATCCCATCTGGCGCTAGAGAGCACGACGGTTCTGTAGTTGAGAGTGCACGCATTTCTGGAGCGCCACCCATATTTCAGAATGTTGAAATCGGCGGTGGACGCATCACGGGCCTTGAGGTCTCACCTGATAGGCAGTCAGATAGGGAGTTTGCTATGTACAGCACAGAACAATACATGGCCCCAACTGGCCCGTATGATACAGTCCAAACAGTAGACGGTGCCTCGTGGTATCGGCAGTATGCTCAGCCCAAAGTTGAGAAAACGCCCTATACCGATGAAGGTGACAAGATTAGGTATGAGGAACGCATCGTTTCTCAGATGCCGCCTGTTCCCAAAAGAAAGGACAAAATCTAATGAGTGATGAAAAAAGCCAGCAGCAAACATCGACCGAATCCACAGTTGCGGGTGCCGCAAAGACTGGCAAAGCAATTTCCAATATTGCCAAGGGCGCAGCTGCAGGTGGTGCTCATGGTGCGGCAATTGAAGCAGGGAAGTCTTCTGCGAAATGGCTGATTCCGTTGATCGCGGCAGTTTTGTTGCCTCTAATTCTTGTAGCTATGCTTCCTTCTATCATCTTCGGATCATTCAGAATATATGCCAAACTGCTATACCCTTTGAGCCAATAGGGAACTTCCTCCCAACCATGGTCCCCACCGGTCGTAAGCCAAGCGTTGTCATCCTTTTCCAACCAAGCACTGATTTCCCCTAAATGTCCGGTCAGGCCGTCGCGCTGCAACTCCAGAAATTTCCTTACCCACCCCTCGGGACGGATGTTGCCTACTGGCAATTTTATAAAGTTCAATGGACGAAGCGGGGCACGGTAACCCATATAATTAGTATTGACAGCATGTATATCCGGCCGGTCAACCACCGTCACCGTACCAGCAGAAGAGGCAGAAGTACAAGCCATAACCGAAATTGCCAATGCCACGAAAAGGAAGGCAGCCACCCATGTATATAAGTTCTTCATGTTATATCTTAATCAATGCTATTCAATAAATCCACCTTCCCTTCATTAACCAACTTCAATATCAACTCACCGAAAAGGGTGTTCTGCCAAGCAAACCAAGGGCGGGTGAAGTTAGTTGCATCATCCTTATGGAACGACTCGTGCATGAAGCCCGTACCGGCATCCGTATCCATCAGCATCTTGATGCAAGTTTTGATTTCGGCATCATCCCGGCTTGTGAAAGCTTTCATCATAATGCTCATAGGCCACACCATGTCATAGCCGATATGCGGTCCGCCGATACCTTCACCGGCTTTGCCGCAGAAGAAATAAGGATTGCTGTCGCTCCACACAAAACGGCGGGTATTCTGATAAATAGGGTCATTGACGTCTACATCTCCCAGATAGGGCATGGCAAGCAAGCTAGGCACATTGGCATCGTCCATCAGCAAATGATTACCGAAACCATCAACCTCGAAAGCATAAATGGTACCAAATTCAGGATGATTGTAGGTTGCATAGCGTTTCAAAGCCATTTCCACCTCATCGGCCAAGGCACGGCAATCGGCAGCCAAAGCAGTCTCCTTGTTCACTGTTTCCAGAATCTCGGCAGCCTTACGCAAGGAAGTGACAGCAAAGAAGTTGGAAGGCACAAGGAACTGAAGCGTTGTGGCATCGTCCGACGGGCGGAAGCAGGACACGATAAGTCCCACCGGACGGACAGGAGCACCCAGACCATCATTGTTCAGCGTATCGAGCGCACGCTCCGTCTTGCGTTGAAATTTGTAGGGACCGGCACCCTCTTTGCGCTGCTGCTGACAAAAAGTAGTATAAATATTGCGGATGGCTTCCAGCCATTCAGCACCGAAAACCGAAGTGTCACCCGTCACCTGCCAGTAGTGATAAGCCAACCGTAAAGGATAACAAAGCGAGTCGATTTCCCATTTACGTTCATGCAGTTCGGGCTTCATGTCAGTAAGGTCACTCATCCAATGCCCATCGGGCAGCGCACCATCGTTGTAAGCATTCGCATATGGGTCGATATTGATACATTTGAACTGGCGTAGAATAACACCGGCCAGCATCTCTTTCAGTTTCGGGTCGTTATTGGCAAGCTGCACATATGGCCATACTTGCGCCCCTGAGTCACGCAACCACATAGCATGGATGTCACCCGTATATACAAAAGTATCAGGCTTTCCATCGCTGCCCTTGCGGAAGTGCACAGTAGTATCCAGCGTATTTGGAAAACAGTTGGCAAACATCCAGGAAAGCTTGCGGTTCTTCAAAAGCATCTGTACACGGACAATCTCTTTCTCCACGGCAGTGGAACGGAAAAGTCGTTGTTTCTCTTTAGGACGGTTAGAGGTATAGTTACCGGCAGATACCGTATTATCCTGCACGGCTACAAAGCCCGCATCGGCAAGAAGGCAGCTACTATTGACAGCCTGAACCATCCCGGCAGCCGCAGCCAGGACAAGGCTGAAACAAATCTTTTTGGAATTAAGACTCATATTTCTTCTATATAAATTTGAATTGAAAATTGCTATTAGTCAAGTGGAGGGGTGGTAGCTTTCACTCCCTCGAAAGTCATGCGCACCGGCTTTATCTTTCCTTTTTTGTCAAAGTACATCCGGTCAATGCAGGTGGCACGGCTGTTTGCTGCCGTTTCTCCCAACGGGCGACGGTGGTAAATGATGTACCATTCGTCCTTACCTTTTCCACGCACCACTGAATGATGTCCGGCACCGGTAGCCACATCGGCATCCTGCTGAAGAATGATTCCCTCGCGATGGAACGGCCCGAAAGGAGAGTCGGCAATGGCATAGGCCACACGGTAGTCGGGACTTCCCCAACCGCCTTCCGACCACATGAAGTAATACTTTCCGTTACGTTTCAACATGAAAGGACCTTCCACATAGTCCTGAGGAGTCACTTCTTTATAGACTGTGCCATCATCAAAAGGAACGACACTAAGTAAATCGGAAGACAGTTTCACGATGTTGCAATGCCCCCATCCGCCATAGTACATATAGTAAGTGCCATCGTCATCACGGAACACAAACTGGTCGATGGGCTGTGCGCCATTCACAATTTTATCAATCAGGGGCTTGCCCAGCACATCTTTGAAAGGACCTGCCGGATTGTCTGCCACAGCCACACCGATACCGCCAATCTCAGAGTTGTTCTGTATATCGTTCCCTCCGAAGAAAAGATAATAGCGGTCATTGGCCTCGATAACAGCCGGCGCCCACAAAGCACGGCGCAACCATGGGATATTTTCCTTTGAAAGCACGCGTGGATGTTTGGTCCAATGCACCAAGTCGGGCGAAGAATAGGCATCCATAAAAGTCTGTTCATCATAAGGAGCGGAATATGTAGGATAAATCCAGAACTTCCCGTCCAGCACTACTCCCTCAGGGTCGGCATACCAACCGGGAAAAATCGGATTGCCGCTACGTTTCTTTTGAACTTCTTCACCAGATTGCGCATAAACAGAAGAAGAGGAGCAAAACAATGCCAAGCAGTAAATAGTAAGTTTCTTAAGTTTCATGGTAAATAGGGTTTTCAAACAGTGATTTATCGTAAGAGAGAGAGGGTGTGTCAAAACGTTTTTCAGCTATCACTCCGTCAGACATTCGGCACACCCTCATCATTAATTGCTATGGTTTTGGCTTTGAGGTCACTTCTTCTTTTTAAGCGTTTTCGAGAAGGAGTAAGGAGCATCCTCCTCTCCTGTCCCACGCAGTTTGTTGGGCACATTGTCCATAGTGAAGCGCAGCGAGGAGCCGTTCGTCAGTTGCTCGTGTGTCAGAAAGTTGCGTGTATAGTCAACGCCATCCACTGTAAGTTTCTGCACGTAGCGGTTGGCACGACTATTCTCAGGAGCTTCAATCGTCACAGTCTTGCCATTTTCCAAGTGCAGACGCACAGAACGGAAAAGAGGAGCACCCAGCACATACTGATCTGTACCCGGACAGACGGGATAGAATCCCAAAGCTGAAAACACGTACCAAGCAGATGTCTGGCCGTTGTCCTCATCACCGCAATAGCCGTCGGGATTGGCACTGTACATACGCTCCATAACCTCACGCAGCCAGTACTGCGCCTTCCACGGCTGGGAGGAATAGTTATAGAGGTAAATCATGTGCTGTATGGGCTGGTTGCCGTGAGCGTAGTTGCCCATGTTCATGATCTGCATCTCCCGAATTTCGTGGATGACACTGCCATAATAACTTTCGTCGAACACAGGCGGCAACACAAACACGGAATCCATCATCTGGTTGAAGGAGTCCTTGCCACCCATCAGGTCAATGAGTCCTTGCGGATCGTGGAAAACCGACCACGAATAATGCCAACTGTTTCCTTCGGTGAAGGCGTCACCCCACTTCAAGGGGTTGAAAGGCGATTGGAACGTACCGTCTTCATTCTTGCCGCGCATCAACTTATGGGCAGGGTCGAAAAGATTCCGGTAGTTCAGCGCGCGTTTGGCAAAAGGAGCCAGTTCTTTCTTCAACTTGCCGAGCGAAAGGCCCAACTGGTAGATGCACCAATCATCATAAGCATACTCCAGCGTACGGGCTGCATTTTCGTTGATACCCACATTATAGGGCACATAACCCAGCTTGTTGTAATACTCATGTCCCAGGCGTCCGGTAGAGGAAACCTCGGGATGCACATTCTCCGTACCGCTCTTCACAGCATTCCATAATGTCTCGATGTCGTAGCCACGCAGACCTTTCAGCCAGGCATCCGCCACCACAGAGGCGGAATTGTTGCCCACCATGCAACCACGGTGTCCCGGACTGGCCCATTCGGGCAGGAAACCGCTCTCCTTGTAAGTGTTGGCCAATCCTTCCTGCATCTTGGCATTCATGGATGGATACATCAGGTTGAGAAAGGGGAAGAGACAACGGAAAGTGTCCCAAAAACCGGTGTCGGTAAACATATAGCCGGGCAGCACCTCACCATTATAGGGGCTGTAGTGCATTACCTGACCTTGAGCATCTATCTCGTAGAAACTGCGCGGGAAAAGCACAGAACGGTAGAAACAAGAGTAGAAAGTACGCAGACGGTCGAGGTCGGTATCCTGCACTTCAATGCGGCCCAGTACCCGGTTCCATTCGTCACGCCCGGCTTTCGCCACCTCTTCAAGCGTCCGGTCACCCAGTTCCTTCAAGTTCAACTCGGCCTGCTCGTGACTGATGAACGAGGAAGCCACACGTACATTCACCTGCTCGCCACGGAGGGTATGAAAACCGATGATGCCACCGGCATGATTGGCACTTGCCTCGGTGGTACGGGGGGCAATCTTTCCGTCCTTCACGGCAGCAGTATAAGTAAAAGGCTTATCGAACTGCAATACAAAGTAGTTCTTGAAATTGCTTGGCACACCACCACTGTTCTTGGTGGTGTAGCCTATGATTTTCTTTTCAGCCGGAATGATTTTCACAAAAGAACCGTTGTCCATGGCATCGACCACCACATAGGCTTCCTCCGTTTCAGGGAAAGTGAAACGGAAGGCAGCGGCACGCTCGGTAGGAGCAAACTCCGCCGTCACATCATGGTCGGCAAGATAGACTTTATAATAATAAGGAGTGGCGGTCTCGGCTTTATGAGAAAACCAACTGGCACGCTCGTCCTGGTCGAAAGCCACCTTTCCGGTGATAGGCATAATGGCAAACTGTCCGTAATCGTTAATCCACGGACTGGGCTGGTGTGTCTGCTTGAATCCGCGAATCTTGTCGGCATCATAAGTATAAGCCCATCCATCCCCCATAGTACCGGTCTGTGGTGTCCAGAAATTCATACCCCAAGGCATTGCCACAGCAGGATAAGTGTTGCCCGTAGAAAGGGCATGCTTGGATTGCGTGCCAACCAAGGTGCTGACGTAATCAACAGGAGTAATCGGCTCGTCAACCGGCAGTAAGGCCGCCTGCATACCGCCTACAAGAAGGAGGGCGGTTCCCCATGCAAAAAGTCTTTTCATTCGTTTAATAGATTTTGTCATTGTTTATTTCCAATCAGCTTGCCTTCAAGCATTTTCATGTAATATCCGCCTACTACCGAGCGGGCCTTGAAGCCACGCCAATTGGGCTTGTCGGTAAACACCCAGTCGGACATAGGCACGCGGTCTATCGTTTCGTTCATGAACTTATGCAGAGGAACGATGAATTCACGGAAAGTGGCCAGGTCAGGAGCCATTGTAGCAGTCCACATGATCCAGTCGGTCTTGGTATAAGTCTCACGACTGTCCAGAGGCAAACCATAAATATTCTGCTTCGTCAGATAATAAGGTATCTCCATTTCTGCAATTTTTGTGTCAAAGATGTTCAGTCCGAGCAATTTATCCCAGACAAGGTTGTACTTCTGGCTCCAGGTACCCGGCTTGTCAAAGGTCAGACGATAATGGTCGCCGTCGTTGGCCATACGTTCCCACTCAGCCGCCATCTGACGGGCCTTCGTTGTATAGCTTTCGGCAACATCCTTCTTGCCGAGCATTTCGGCCAACCGGCCATAAGAGGCCACCCCTAAAATTGCCTTGATGGAAAGATTCGTGTTATGGGCAAAGTGTCCGGCGAAGTCGTCGGTACAGAGCTGGTTCTCAGGATCGAGTCCCTTTTCCACCAGATAGTCGGTCCAGGTGGTGAGCACTTCCCAATGTTTGGCAGCATAGTCGGCATTGCCTTCTACGGCAGCAATGGCAGCCGTAAGAATCAGCATGTTTCCACTCTCCTCAACCGGCATATCGCCTCCGTAAACCTGTCCGTTGGCAAGAGGATAGGTACCCAAATCATGGGCGGCGAAGGGCTTGGTCCATTTGCCGCTTTCACTATAATGGAAGATACCGTTCATCATGCCTTTCTCCAGTTCAGGATTATAGATCAGATAGAGGGGAGCCGAGGGGTAGGTCAGGTCCACCGTATTGATACAGCCGTTACTGTTGTTTTCCTTCGACAGCCACAAAAGGTCACCGTTGGGAGCTTCCACCAGCTTGTGGGCGGCAATGGACTGACGGTAGGCCAACGCGCAGAGTTCGGCATATTCCTTGCCGCCTACGGCAGAAGCATCCTCCATTAACTTTTTATCGAAGGCATAGCAGCGTGCCAGCAACTCGTCATACTCATTGTAGGCGGCCAGCATTTCCGACTCGATGGTACGGTCGCCTCTCGAGTTCCAGTAAGAACGCAAGTTTGTACCGAAGTATTGGATGGAATAGATGTCGTCATATCCCAGCATTATCTTGTCGGTAACCTTCCTCACTTTACCATAGTCACGCACCAAGGCCATATTCCCGTTGCTGTCCTCACCCGCAAGCGAAGCTGAATTAAAGGTGCCGTTCACGAAGTTCTTGCGCAGTTCGGTACTGTTGCCGATGCTGTATGCTGTGTTTTCTTTACCGGAAACCATGTAGAAATATCCCCAGTCAATGCGAAGGTCATCGCCCTGCTTAGCCAGGATATTCTGCTCTTTGCTTCCGCTCTTCAAGTAAAGCAGCCCGTCAGCTTCATATCCCTCGCTTGCAGATTGCTGGTAAGGCTGGTCGAGCGCCCAGCGCGGCGAGGCCTCAAAGTACACCTCCACATCGTGTTCCTTGCCATCACGGGCAGCAACACTGTAAGTAAGGTAATTCACGGGGCGGCTCAACAGCTTCAGGTCTTCCATGAAAAGAGGTGCCGTGAAAGTGACTTTCAAGTCGACATCACCACAGGTAAAAGCGTAGTGTGTCTGCATGGGCTGCACGTCAGCAGAGGTCTGCACAGCTGTGTTGCCAAACACGGTTTCCTGATGTTTCGGAATCTGCAGGCCGAAGTCGAGCAGACCGTTGCCGACCGGATTGATACACTCGGCGGCAATGATGTTGTCTCCTTGTTTCAAAGCAGCCAAAGCCTCATCGGAAAGTTTCACGACCTTGTTCTTATTGCATGTGGTTCCCGTACTGTGTATCTTCACTCCGTTGATATAGAATACGGCATCATCATCATTGGAGAATTCCAGATAGACAGGTATGCCGGTCAAATCGCGGTCGATATTTACCGTACGGCGCACCCAGATATTGCGGGTTCCCCATTGGGTCTTGGCTGTAGGCTCATTTTCTTTGGTACCAAAGGCACCACGGTCCGACTTCCATCCGGAATCATTGTAATCGGCAGATGTCCAGTCGCCAGCGGGCTTGTCTGTGATATACCGTCCAGTCCACTCCCCTTGCTGAGAGGTGGGCACGATTGCATTCATCTCCAATTCTTCAGTCCCCATAAAACGGTAGGAAACACCGTCTACCTTCACCACGCCAATCAGAGGGAAATCCTTACCCGTCCAATGGCGAACGGGGCTGTCATAAAGGTTATCGCTCATGGACCATGCACTGGCATAAGGGTCGATGGTAACAAGCGGGTAGGCTGGAGCTCTCAAGTCATTCTTGACGACTTCATAAGACGTATCCTTGTCACTGCACGCAAAAAGGCATGATGCCAACAAGGGGTATAAAAGCTTTTTTCTCATATCGTTTATATAATATAATTGTTTATGTTGTTAAATGCTAAAAAATAAAAGGTCTGAGATTACCAGCAAAACTTCACCGACACTCCGTCAGGATTATTCTCAAACTCTATCAAATAGGTATGACTTGCTGCATGCCAACGCTTGGTATCGAATACTTCTTTGCCATCGACTGTCACACTCTTAGGACAACTCGGCAACAGTACCCGCGATACGTTTGAAGTCTCGGCAGGACTTTTCGCCACATAGGAATACCAGCCTTTTCCGCGTTCTTCCTGTTCTTCGCGACTTGCCGAAGCCAGCACTTGAGGCTTCTTCTTACCGGCTACACGTTCTACATTCAGCAACAAGGCTTGCTCACCCGGATTTATCCGCTTGGAAGTGTATATCGGTAATTTGGGATCAAAAAGGTCAATCAAACATCCTTCCACAGTAAACGGCTCGTCGCTCACACTCTCTTCAAGCACAGCAGCCAAGTCGTAATCTCCCCTTTGCAGATAGAAGTTGTTTTTGAACTCCAGCTTTCCCGCTTTCGCGTTCTGCTCGTACATCCGGGCCGCAAGATACAAAAAATATTTGTCACCACCCTCATGCAGGACATAATCTTTAGGATCGGTACGAATAACACATACAGTTCCCTTACCGTAACTATATTCTCCCTGATTCGGCCAGGCAGGAAGCCCCATCTGCTCAAAAAGATGTGCGGAAGGGGTAGCATAGTTATGCCCGTTGGTATTCCACCATTCCCTTACATTCTGGAAAGGGTCGTTGTCCGTTCCACTATAAATCAATACTCCCCCTTTCTTCACCCAATCGGCTATGTGGCTGTGCGCTTCAGGCTCAAGCGGTTTCATGTTCGCATAAGTCATCAACAACACTTTTGTGTCAGCCAGCGCTTCCTTATAGCCGAGGTTCTCAATGTGGACGGTCTTGACGGGTACCCCTCGTTTGAGCAAAGGCAACGCCTGACCGTAGAAATTCGCCAATTGTGGGTCTTCATATCCGTTGTGCGTAGGGAAACGCTGGAACATCAAGGAGTTTGCCATCAGTACGCTGAATCCTTTGCTTCCGGTCAGTTCTTTATCAGTCAGAGGCATACGGTTCAAGGCATTAATCATCACCTGCATCTGTGTGGAATAGAAACGGGGAATACGTTCTTTCTTGTCGCTATTGGCACTTGTCCGATATAGTCCTTCGTAGATACGTTCCGGCCAAGGCATCACTTCGTAATCGGCTATATTGGGATAGAGTAATTGTGCAGTAAAGGTAGCCTGATAGTTTTTCTTATAATCTGCCCAGTCACGCGGCCAGTCTTCGATAGGGTCGGTCAGAAAGAACATCTTGCGACCAGTAGGAGCAGTCATTGACTCCATAGAGCCATACTCCAGATAGGCAGTCTCGAACACACGCTCACGTTTGCGACCGTCAAAGAAATTCGGCTCACGCGAAGTTCCGGTCCACACCTGAGCAATGTAACCGTCCACACAAGGAAGTGAGGCAAGGCTTGCTTCTGGACTGACAATCTGCCATTGCGAATAGTTCACCAGCGAGTGGGTGGGAACGTAGCACTTCACGTCCATCCCTTTGCTTTTACCATATTCTTTGGCAAAGGTGAAAACTTCATTCAGTGCACGATAGTACAAGTAATACTTGAGTTTGCTCGACAAGTAAGTATTTTCCGGAGACTCGTGTTGCGGTCTCCACTCGAAGCCATAGTATTTTTTCCATTCCTCCTTAAAAGAATCACTGTAACCGGCTCTTGCCCAAAATTCAGGCTCTTCCATGAAGATGGCATCCACACCGGCGTCGATTACCCTCTTCACATGTCTCTCTTTCAGATAACTTAAAAAATTCTCCGACGGTACGATATAGGGCACCATGTGACCGTGCCATATCGTATCTCCAGTCTGTGTGACTTGTCCCTCATCCAAATGCCATTTCCCGTCCCATTGTCCGGTAAAATAGTCCTGATATTCACCCCAAGCAATACCGGTCATAAAGTGTATGATATATCCACGCTCTTTCCAGGACTTCACCCGTTCCTCAAAAGATAGTTTGCGTGATTTATCCGAAGGATTTCCCCCTACTCCATACACCATCACCGCATCGGCCCTATTGTCTATAGAAGGCTTCCACTCGCGTGAGGTTTGAAAAGTGGTTTTAACATTGTCCTTGGTCTGAGCATCTACAGAGATGCCTATTGCCAAGACAGCCAAACTTATCAAAAAATGTTTTTGCTTCATATTGGTTTCTTGTTTTTATGGTATTAATCATTGTCCTTACCACTATAATGGCAAAAGATTGCTCAACAGCCGAGGCTTTGGCACTATAGCAGCAAAGCCTCGGCTGTATGCCATCAAGCTACGGAATAAGTACTTCTACCGGCTCACTGTAGTTCCAACGGCGTGTGCCGCTACCTACAGGTGTGTCGTAGTTAATACGTGCGGCAGCGCGTACAAACACTTTGCGGCCCGAAGGTATACTGCCGTTAGACTGGACAATAACTTCCTTACCCAGTAAATCTTCGAAACTCTTACCTTCATAGCTGATGCTGCTCGACCAACGCTCGTCGCGTGCCCGGTAGCCTACTGTGTTTGAGTAGCTGACGAAGAACTGGATGTCAGTTACATTCAAGTATTCGTCTTTCCAATTGCCCATCGGCTGGATTTTTTCACGGAAAACTTCATCCGACACACCGCGTGTCACGCGTACTTGTGCCTTGATGACCCCATTGCTCACCTGCGGATCACCTACAAACTCAACGTTCAGAAAGGGCTGTACTTCAAATTTCACTTTCGTCGTACCACTGATTTCAGTATTGACGGAACCATCATGGAACAAGGTACCGTCTGTATTTTCACGCACTAATGGAATGAACGGGCCGTCGATACGGACATTATACTCACCTTTGAAGAGCTTCGTGTTCTGGAATGTACCGTCCATCATACAGTAAAAATCGGGATTATGTTGCACATTGTCACCCCAACTCAATTCGGTCAGACGGACACGGATACCCTCACTGCCCTGGTCGGTCAATACACGCTTACCAGTTGCTTCATCTACCACTTCGCCCCAAATTGTTTCTGCCGGTTCCTCATAGTTGTCTATTTCGAACATGCTGCATGAGGTTAACATGAACAAGGCGCTGAATAAGCTATAAAATATTGTCTTTTTCATACGTTTTAAGTTTTTTAATTATTGAGTTTTATCGATTAGGCTGCTGGTCAATCACAGGACTCTTAGAAACCTCACCACCCGGAATCGAGAAATAATAGTCCACCGGAGTGTAACCGAAGTCCTTGTCACCGGCAGTCGTATAGTTGAAACAAACATCAAAGAACCACTTGCCGGTCGCCGTCGAATAGAACGGATAGATACCACGGAAACGATAACGAGTCGTGTTGCTGAAACGGTCCTTATTGCGTTGCTCACCCCAGAATCCATCGCGACCTTCATAGTGATTCACACGCCAGCGACGCAAGTCCCATTTGGTCTTATGTTCGAAGGCCAACTCCTTGCGACGTTCCTTGCGGACGATATCACGGCTGTCTGTTGTACCAGTCAACGAGGCAGTCAACAACCGGGCACCGGCACGCTCACGAATATCATTGATGGCTTTCGTTGCCACACTCAACATATCTGTACCATCAGGAGAAGAGACGCCCGCTAACGAAAGTTCCACAGCAGCCTCGGCTGCATTCAGCAGCACTTCGGCATAACGCATCAAAATAAAAGGTTGTGCACTATTGCCTTCCCGAGGAACAAATGCAGGATCAGGGTTCAACCATTTACGTGCCAGCAGACCGGTCATAGCACTTCCACCATCTTCATAGAAAGGACCGTTCTGGCCAGCAGCCTTCATCGTAGAGCCATCAGGCAGGGTTACAATTTCCTGCTGATCTTCAGGTTTCGGACTGAGATAAAGCGTTTTGGGCTTCTCTTTATAAGCACTCAGATGATTGTACTTGGTAGTGGCAGCACCATACGAATAGTCACTAAGAAGCGGTTTGACAGGCGCGGCCCCCGTATAAACACCGGCATAAATTTCAATTTCCTTACCCTTAAACACATCACCAGGGAAGATGACGTAAGCACGCAATCTAGGTTCAGCATTCTTGTAATAGTCCATGGGACTATCATACATAACGTAATTACCTTCGGTACAAGAATTGCCTGTCGTCACCTTCAAGGTACCGTCGGGATAACGGTCGAAACCATCAAACAACTCAACAAAGTCGGCTGTCGGGCAAACACCACAGTTCAGCGGAGCCTTAAAGGTGAGCGGTAAGTTGTAAGAATCGTAAGCATGAGTACTGGTGGGGTAAACGTACTCCTTCACATAGATGTTCTCAGGATTATTGCTAAGATCGGAGAACATATCCACCATATTTTGATATTGTGCTTCCGGATCATTAGCGGCCCATTTCTTCTTGTAAAGTGAGTATACACCGCTTTTAATCACCTCGGAAGCGGCTTTGTAGGCTTCAGTGAAATACTTCTTGGAAGCCTCTTGCCAGCGGTCCTCATCGAATCCGATCACGCGTACTCCCGTCTTGGTACCCAAACCGGTCAAACGTCCAGTTACCGTTTCATTATACTTAGCTACACTACCGGCATAGAGCATTGCTTCTGACTTGAAAGCCAATGCTACATACTTATTACTGTAACCACTCTTGGGGCTACTAGACATCATCAATTCAATGGCCTTGTCATAATCTGCCAAAACCTGGTTCCATGTTTCTTCCTCACTGGCACGGGGAACCTCCAAATTTCCGTCTCCAGGATACTGGATGACTTTTGTCACCAAAGGGATACCTCCAAAACGACGGGCCATGGCATAGAAAACTGTGGCACGCACATAATAGGCTTCGCCCAAATAGTGGTTGTAAGTAATTTCTGCATAGGAACTCTGATATTTCGGCAGGTTCTCAAGCAGGAAGTTGGCATCGCGCAACAATTCAAAAGCCTTGCCCCAGTAAGCATTGTCTTCACCGGTAAACGCACAGCAAATACCGTCCCTGTTCATGGCTTCACCAGTACCGTCAATACCCATGGCATTCAACCAACCATTAAAGTTCACCCCCCATTGTGAGAGGTATTTAAAGTCTTCCCATGGCATATTGCTATACAAACGTGCCATATAGATGTCCATACCAGACTCATTGGAAAGCAACGACTCGGAAGTCACGATATTTTTGGGAGCAATATCCATATCGACACATGAAGTGGCAAGAGTCATGCACAACATCGCGGATATCAGTTTATGTCTCATATTTATTATTTTTTAGGTTTATATCATTAATTAGAAAGAAAGGGAAACTCCCAATGTATAGGTCTTGTTCAACGGATACATGCGTCCCAAATCATCATCGGGATGCTCAGGGTCTACAAATTTCACACCCGTAAATGTCAGCAGGTTGTAAGCATTGGCATAAATACGCAGACTGGCATTGGGAATCTGTTTCAATTTCGGGAATGTATAACCCAGCTCGATACTCTTCAGACGAAGGTAAGCGGTGCTTACACGATTGAAAGCTGAATTGTTTTTCGCCCAACGACCTGTGTAGGCGTAGTGACCGGAAGTCCAGACAGTAGAAGGGTCATAGGGATCGGCCTTCGGGTCTACGGGATGCCAGCGATCAAGAAACTGTGTCAATGCACCGCCACCGTTCTTACCCCAAATTTCATGCAAAGGCTCTTTGTACTCCATAGAACCCAGCGCAGAGCCTTGCAACAGCATGTTGAAATCTAAGTTCTTCCATTGCAAGCCGGCATTTAAACTGAACTGCAACCATGGAGTCTGGTCAAAGGCAAACGGATGTTCGTCCTGACCGTTAATCTCACCGTCACCATTCCAGTCTTCATATTTGTAGTCACCCGGCAGAATGTCACGTTCCTTGTAGCCAGGATAGCTCCAAATATCATTCCAGCTGGTGTAGCGTCCGGCAGAAGTATAACCGAACTGTACTCCCTGATAACGGTTCGTCAAGTTGTCATTACGCCAACGATCGTAGGAATTGGCCCAAGGACCTTTTTCCGAAGCAGTCAGGTATTTCTGACGGGTAACGGTAGCAATACCTTTCAGATTATAGGCCACTTGTCCAATCTTGTTGCGGTGGGTCAATTCCAATTCCATACCGAATTGGCGGTCACTGTCCAAATTTTCGCGCGGAGCAGAAGCACCTACCACCGTAGGCAAATCACCGGTACGGCGAGCGAAACGGCCAGTACGCAGACGATTAAAATAGTCGAACGAAACACCCAGCAGACCGTTCCAAGCTTCAAAATCGAAACCCACGTCGAATGTCTTCGACTTGAACCAAGTGATGTTCTCATTAGGTAATGCCATCGGGCTTGCTGCACTGATGAATTTGCCACCGAAGATATAGCCCGGTGAATAACCGTTATAGTCGCCATTAGACATGTTACCGCTGGTTGCAGGATAAGTGTACCCCATAGCCCAGTCATAATTCAAGTCACCATCATCACCCAGCACACCGTAGCTGGCACGCAGCTTCAGCTGATTGACAAACTTCAAAGCATCTATGCTTTTGAAGAAAGGTTCTTCGGATACTCTCCACCCAGCCGATACTGAAGGGAAGAAACCCCATTGATGCCCCTTGGCAAACTTGCTGGAACCGTCGTAACGAAACTGTGCTTCCAGCAGGTATCGGTCGGCAAACGAATAGTTGACACGACCTATCAAAGCTTCGTTAGCTTGTTCATACAAATCATTATTACCAGTCTGCATGGCGCCGATCTGTCCTTCAGTCACACCAGCCAGCAGGTAAGGCATAGAGAATGCCAGGTCGCGGACAGCGTAGAAGTTGTCACCGTTGCGCTTCTGTACCTCCCAACCGACAACACCACCCACATGGTGGACATCGTTAAAAGTGCGGTCGTAGTTCACTGTGAATTGTCCCAACATCTGTGATTTGTCATAGAACTCGCGACGCATGTTGCTGGGCGAACTTTCGTTATAAACCTTCTGATTGTAGGTACCGGTCTGCTCGTCATAAGCATACTGGTAGTACTCTTTGCGGAAAGCCTCGTTGTTGTCAGCACGATAATCGTAACTGAACATAGCTTTGGCAGTCAATCCCTTCAATACCGGTGTGTATTCACTGAAATCTACCGTCAAAGTAGCCGAAGACTGGAAATATTTCTGCTTGTACTTCTTGTAACCGGAAATATCGGCCGTCATCATAGCCACAGTATTCTGTTCCATGTCCAAACCGTTGTAGTTCAACATCGTCCCTTCAGGATCAGCGTATGCAGGATAAAGTACACCTTGGCGCCAATAGTTACGAATGATATCCTGTGCGCTACTGTAAGGCGTATTGCGTTCGTCGGAGATGCCACTTACACCAAGTTCGAATTTTATACCTTTAGCAACTTCAGTTGAAATGTTGGAACGCAGGTTGAACTTATTATAATTCAAGTCTCCCGAACGGAAGATACCTTCCTGGTAAAAGTAGCCCATACTGATATAGAACTTCGTCTTCTCGTTGCCACCGGAAATGCTGATGTCGTGTTGTGTCTGTGGAGCCACATTAGAGATAATCAAGTCATTCCAGTCCGTCGTACGGCGCGTACCGTTACGGAATGCTTCAAAGCTCTCTTCGCTGAAGACCCATGAACCGCCATTGATGTTATTCATCGACATTTCGTTGAACAGCGTCATAGATTCATAAGGATCACACAGTTCAGGCATACGTGAAGGTTGTTGGAAAGTGTAGGAACCATTGTAAGAGAATTCCGTTTTTCCAGCTCCTCCTTTTTTGGTGGTCACCAACACTACACCATTGGCTGCACGTACACCGTAAATAGCGGCAGAAGCATCTTTCAACACAGAAATATCATCGATATCCATTGCATTCAAACGCTGGAATTCTTCCGTACTCCGAGGAATTCCATCGATGATAATCAATGGAGATCCCATACCTCGAATATCGA
>ENA-OQNO01001357-OQNO01001357.1-human-gut-metagenome-genome-assembly--contig:-NODE-1357-length-16730-cov-3.983798_pt1 | contig 16730 bp, 15 predicted proteins | sample MGYA00242629_ERZ504880 | MGnify/ENA primary metagenome ERZ504880 (study PRJEB26092, sample SAMD00036377) | human gut metagenome | host: Homo sapiens | study: EMG produced TPA metagenomics assembly of... | reverse complement strand
GAAAGAAAAGATATCTTGTATAACGGCTCTGTATAATCGATTAGGAATTAAGGAGCTTTGTGAAAATAAAATGCAGGAATATTATAGTAAGGCATGTGAATGTCTTAGGTCTATAGAAGTAGAAGATGATAATTATAAGAATCCGTTGTTGCAACTTGCTTCGGACTTGATGTATCGAGAATATTAATTGTGTTGAAAAGATGCCATATCGTCGATTACCGAATACTGATAGTGCGAGAATACGTTCTCTTGAATGTGTCGTAAACAAAGACGATATGTTTTTGGCTCCAGAACCTGTGTTATCTTATCATATTGTAACTGAAGCAAACGTTTTTTTACCTCGTTTTAAGTCTGCATATACTATTTATCATCAGTATTTAGATATACAGGTAAAAGATAATGCTACGTACCAAGTGAAACTTAGTAATGCCCGTATGTATATTTATCATTTTATTAGGATAAGCATGCAAAATAAGATCCGGCACGCGCGCCAGAAAACCGGCCAGCACTACAAAATCAATATCATGCTCCCGCAACACCGATAAAATCGCCTCTCCATTCTCCCAGTCACTCTTCGGAAAATAGAAACAAGGCACTTCCAGCCCGCGTGAACGCTCTAAAACAAACGCATTCTGACGGTTAGTTAAAACCAAAGCCACACAAGCCGAACTTTTTTCCCGGAAATAACGGATGATATTTTCGGCATTTGTGCCGCTTCCCGATGCTAATACTGCGATTTTTTTCCTCATATTTCTTCCTTTTAGTGCACAAAACCGTGAAAAATGTGCAAAACATTGCATTTAATTCCCTAAATATTTGCGAGTGACGATAAATATTTATTCCTTTGCCCCGCAAATTTAAAGAAATAAAACTAATTATTAATTAAAAACTTAAAGTTATGTCTGAAATTGCATCAAGAGTGAAAGCGATTATCGTCGACAAATTAGGCGTTGAAGAATCAGAAGTTACTAACGAAGCTAGCTTCACAAACGATTTAGGAGCTGATTCTCTTGACACTGTAGAACTTATCATGGAATTCGAAAAGGAATTCGGTATCTCTATTCCGGATGACCAAGCTGAAAAGATTGGTACTGTAGGCGACGCCGTTTCTTACATCGAAGAACACGCTAAGTAATCCTATCCATCAATTTAATATGGAATTAAAAAGAGTTGTAGTAACAGGTCTCGGCGCCATTACCCCTATTGGCAACAATGTTTCCGATTTTTGGGAAAACCTTGTGAATGGGGTTAGTGGAGCAGGACCTATTACTCATTTCGATGCTTCCCTTTTCAAGACCCAATTTGCCTGCGAAGTGAAAAACTTCGAAGCTACCAAATATATCGACCGCAAAGAAGCCCGTAAGATGGACTTGTATACACAATATGCCATCGCCGTCGCAAAAGAAGCGGTCACTGATTCCGGTCTTGACATCGAAAATGAGGATTTAAACAGAATTGGTGTCATCTTTGGCGCCGGTATCGGTGGTATCCGTACATTCGAGGAAGAGGTAGGTAACTATGCCTTGACCGGCAAAGAAAACGGTCCTAAGTTCAATCCGTTCTTCATCCCCAAGATGATCTCGGATATTGCTGCCGGACAGATTTCTATTATGTATGGTTTTCACGGTCCCAACTATGCAACTTGTTCTGCATGCGCTACTTCCACGAACGCTATTGCTGACGCCTTCAACCTGATTCGTCTGGGCAAGGCTAACGTTATTGTGAGTGGTGGTTCGGAAGCTGCAATCACCGTTGGCGGTGTAGGCGGTTTCAATGCTATGCACGCATTATCAACACGCAATGAATCTCCTACAACTGCATCTCGTCCGTTCAGCGCAAGCCGTGACGGTTTCGTGATGGGTGAAGGTGGTGGTTGTCTGGTTCTTGAAGAGCTGGAACACGCCAAAGCACGTGGTGCTAAGATTTATGCAGAAGTTGCCGGTGTAGGAATGTCTGCCGACGCTCACCATCTGACCGCTTCTCATCCGGAAGGACTTGGAGCCAAGTTAGTGATGAGAAATGCGTTGGAAGATGCCGAGATGAGCCCCGAGGAAGTAGATTATATCAATGTACACGGTACTTCTACTCCTGTAGGTGATATATCGGAAGCTAAAGCTATTAAAGAAGTATTTGGTCAACATGCATTTGAATTGAACATCAGTTCAACAAAATCCATGACTGGTCACTTGCTGGGCGCCGCCGGTGCGGTAGAAGCCATCGCAAGTATTCTTGCGATCAAGAATGGCATCGTACCTCCGACTATCAACCACGAAGAGGGTGATAACGACGAAAACATCGACTATGACCTTAACCTTACGTTCAACAAAGCTCAAAAACGCGAAGTGAACGTAGCTCTGTCCAATACATTTGGATTTGGCGGTCATAATGCATGTGTTATTTTTAAGAAATACGCAGAATAATCAGTCGTGTTACGTAATCAAATAGACAAAATAAGGCTCTTATTCCGTAAGGACAAAGAGTCTTATTTTTGTTTTTATAAGATTCTGGGGTTCTATCCCCGCAACATTCAGCTCTACCAACAGGCTTTGTTGCACAAATCCACCTCCATCCGCTCTGAAAAGGGACGCCCTTTGAATAATGAACGACTGGAGTTCCTGGGTGACGCCATTCTTGACGCCATCGTGGGAGATATTGTCTATAAGCATTTCGAAGGCCGTCGCGAAGGTTTTCTCACAAATACACGTTCCAAAATCGTGCAACGGGAAACTCTGAATAAGTTGGCAGTAGAAATAGGCCTGGACAAGCTGGTAAAATATTCCACCCGTTCTTCCTCGCACAATAGTTATATGTACGGAAATGCTTTCGAAGCATTTATCGGTGCCATCTATTTGGATCAGGGCTACGAGCGCTGCAAGCGGTTCATGGAAGAAAAGATATTCAAGAATTACATTGACCTCGACAAGATGTCGCGCAAAGAGGTCAACTTCAAATCAAAGCTGATTGAATGGAGCCAAAAAAGCAAAGTTGAGGTTTCATTTGAACTTATCGAGCAATTCCTTGATGAAGATTATAACCCCATGTTTCATACCGAAATCCGCATAGAAGGTATTTCGGCCGGGAAAGGAACCGGATACTCTAAAAAGGAGTCTCAGCAGAATGCCGCACAAGCTGCCCTGAAGAAAATAAAGAATGATGCTTCATTCAAAGAACAAATAGAAGCCACAAAAGCGCAGAATCATTTGCCTGAGAATACAGAAGAAACAGATGAACTCACAGAGGAGACTCTGATTGAAGAAAATCTTGAAACGATTCTGCCTGTAGAAAATCCTGAGACGGACGAATGTAAGGGCGAATAGCCTTCGCCCACATCATTATCAGCCGAAACAAATTCCCATCCGGCGCCCTTGAACAACCAGATCATTATCTTCTGTCACCAGTTTCAACTTTCCGGCTATTTCCTCCAGTGGTGCAGAAGAAATCTCATCCCCTTTCAACGTAATCATCCGGCCAAACTGTTCTGTTGCAATCAGTTCCGTAGCATGCCCACCCATGCGGGTAGACAGGTTCCGATCGAAAGGTGTAGGCGAACCTCCCCGCTGGATATAGCCAAGCACAGTTTCGCGGGTTTCAATGCCAGTTTCATACTCTATCTCCTGGGCAATGTATTCAGCGGCACGTTTCCGGCCATCCGTCTGTATTCCTTCGGCAACCACCACGATGGAATAAGGTTTTCCTTTCTTCAGTCGGTTCAGAATAGTCTCACCAATATTATGGATATTATAAGGAATTTCGGGTATCAAGATAACATCACCGCCACCTGCCATACCTGAATACAGTGCAATCCAGCCGGCCTTATGCCCCATTACCTCGATCACCATCACCCGTTTGTGCGAACTGGCAGTAGAGTGCAGGCGGTCAATGGCATCCGTAGCAATACTTACAGCCGAATCAAATCCGAAGGAGAAATCCGTTCCCCAGATATCATTGTCGATAGTCTTAGGCACAGACACGATGTTCAATCCCATGGCAGCCAGTTTGGCAGCAGTCTTCTGCGTACCGTTACCACCGATACAAACCACACAATCCAATCCTAATTCCTTGATATTCTGTTCTATCAATGCCGGTTTATTGACATCGGATATCACACCGTTCTTCTTGAAAGGTTTCTCGCGGGAAGTGCCGAGCATTGTGCCGCCCTGATTCAACAAACCGGACAAAGATTTATCAGTAAACGACTCCACATCCTTGGTAAGCAACCCCTGAAAGCCACTATGAATGCCCACAACTTCCATCCCGTAATGATTGATTGCAGTTTTGCACACTCCACGAATGGTGGCATTGATGCCGGGACAATCGCCCCCCGAAGTCAAAATACCGATTCTCATGACACTTTTGTTTGAATTATTGTTCTTTAGGTCCGTAAAGATAGAAAAAAAAGAGAAAAAAGATAGAGAAGCCGATAAATAAGATTATTTTTGCGCAACAAAATAGTTTTAACTAAGAGAGATGAATATCACAACATTGCTGGATAAGGTGTATTTTGCCCCTCGCCTGAAAAAAATCGACTTCTATGCTAACCGCGCAGGAGAACTTCAACACCGAGTTCTTGACCGCTTAGTGCGCATGGCAGAAAATACAGAATGGGGAAAGAAATATGATTATAAAAGCATTCATACTTATGAAGACTTTAGAAACAGACTACCCATACAGACTTACGAAGAGGTAAAGCCGTATGTGGAACGCCTACGTGCAGGAGAACAAAACCTGCTTTGGCCTTCGGAGATACGTTGGTTTGCCAAGTCCTCGGGCACAACGAACGATAAAAGTAAGTTCCTGCCCGTCAGCAAAGAGTCGCTGAATGATACTCATTACCAAGGTGGCAAAGATGCAGTCGCCCTCTATCTGGGTCAGAATCCTGACAGCCGCTTTTTCTCCGGACAAGGTTTGATTTTAGGTGGAAGCCACAGCCCCAACCTCAACTCCAGGCACGGGCTTGTAGGCGATCTTTCTGCTATCCTGATACAAAATATACATCCGTTAGTGAACTGCGTCCGTGTTCCGAGCAAGAAACTTGCTCTTATGAGCGACTTTGAAAAGAAGATAGAAGCAATCGCCAACAGTGCCGTATCAAAAGATGTAACGAGCCTTTCGGGCGTTCCTTCATGGATGTTAGTACTCATTAAGCGTATCCTTGAAAAGACCGGTAAACAATCGCTGGAAGAAATATGGCCCAATCTGGAAGTCTTCTTCCATGGTGGTGTTGCTTTCACCCCTTACCGTGAACAATATAAAGAAGTGATCCGATCACCCAAAATGCATTATGTAGAAACGTACAATGCCTCCGAAGGGTATTTCGGTACGCAAAACGATCCGAATGATCCGTCCATGCTGTTGATGATCGACTACGGTATATTCTATGAGTTCATCCCATTGGAAGATGTAGGTAAAGAGAATCCCCGCATCTACTGCCTGGAAGAAGTGGAAGTGGACAAGAATTATGCATTGGTTATCTCTACTTCTGCGGGTTTGTGGCGCTATATGATTGGAGACACCGTGAAGTTCACGCAAAAGGATCCATATAAATTCGTCATCACCGGACGTACCAAGCATTTCATCAATGCTTTCGGTGAAGAATTGATTGTGGATAACGCGGAAAAAGGTTTGGCAAGGGCTTGCGAGGCTACCGGAGCATTGATTTCCGATTATTCGGCTGCTCCTGTATTTATGGATGCCAATGCTAAATGCCGTCACCAATGGTTGATTGAGTTTGTACAGGCACCGGACAGTATAGAGAATTTTGCCAAAATACTGGATGATACACTGAAAGAAGTGAATTCCGATTATGAAGCAAAACGACAGAAGAACATTGCCCTGCAACCTCTGGAGGTGATTGTTGCCCGCAAAGACCTATTCCATGACTGGCTGGCACAAAAAGGAAAGTTGGGTGGACAACACAAAGTTCCGCGTCTCAGCAATACAAGGGAATATATCGAGGAAATGCTGGAACTGAACAACTGATTCCTGCAATAGCATAGGACAATACGATAATAAATAAGAAAGGCCGCATCAGACAAAACCGATGCGGCCTTTTCCATTTTTGTTCCATGCCTTGAAACTCACAGTTTCATTACTTGAAACCAACAGTTTCATGCCTTGAAACTGCAAGTTTCACGCCGAGAAACCAGTAGTTTCACACCGAGAAACTAACAGTCATCCCAGACTATCAGAAATTATAAGCCAATCCGATGCCCAGTATCTCCTTGAACTGTACCTTCGGCCCTCTTTCAACGCCCTCATCATTAAAGGTTTTCACATCATTATCATACTTCAGTGTCATATTCAGGGTTGCTGATAGCACTTTATTGATCTTCATACTGATGAGCACATCCCAGTTGACATCCACATTACCAAAGTCTTTATTATAAGGAGTGAAGAAATCGGCTGTAGTAATCAGATTCACATTTTCCATGACAGGCAGCTCTGCACGGGCTTTCAGGAAAGCTCCGGCTTCGATCTTAAAGTGATCCCCCGGATCAACACCGAAAGAACCTAAATCAGAAAGATAATCATCGCTCACAAAGGTCATCTTTGTGGAGACAGGTGAAAGGAATATAGAATAATTACTCTTCGGACGATATTCCATACCCAATGCCACATTAGAATAGGCGGGAGCAAAGAAGTTAGATATATAGTGACTCTTGTCCGGATAATTATATCCTTTGGCAAACTGAGTATTCAAGTCAGCCATAAGCGTATAATACCAAACTTTAGTGGCTGCATAGCCCAACTGGGTAGATAATCCTATTTTATCAGAACTCTTTCTCATCCCTTGCGATTTGGTTTTCGAAAGACCATAATCCAGCACCAGGTTCGTCACCCATAGCCAGTTTCCGCTCTTATGTGTCAGTGACCCATTCAGGTAAGCATTCCCGGCAATAGAATTCTCACCACCGGCCGACCAGTTTGTCATTGCAGTTTGCGACATATTTATACCTGTCACACCCTTCAGTACCCAAGCTCCTTCTTTATATCCCTTATCGTCCGTTTGGGCAGAGACGATTGTTGCCAAAGTGGCAAATAGTATCATTAAATATATACGTTTCATACTGTTATTCGTTTTAATTGTTCCGCAAAACAAAGACGTCTTTGTATTTCAAACAGAGTAAACTATTTTTTTGTTCAGAAACAAATAAAAGAATGATTGTATGGAAATTACAGGATGATACCTCCTCCCAGCAACAGACCTGCCTCATCGTAAAATGCCGCAGCCTGTCCGGAAGCAATGGATTCCAGTGGTTCGCGCAATAGCACATGCAAGAGATTCTCATCCGTTATACTGACAGTGCAGTGATTAGCTTGCTTCCGATAGCGAATCCTGACAATGACATCCTCGGAATTCAGTAAACGGGAAGTATCCACAATATTCCAGTCTTTCAACAGCATTTCCTCTTTGTAAAGAGAAGCCAGAGGCGCAAGTATCACTTCGTTCCTCTCTTTATGTATCTCTTTTACGAAAACAGGACGGTTCAGATGAATACCCAATCCTCTGCGCTGACCAATCGTATAGAAAGGATATCCTTCGTGCCAACCTAAAAAAGTCCCGCTTTCATCGAGAAATTGTCCTTTTCCCGGCAAAGCGTTCTGCGGAACTTCACGCTGCAAGAAAGAGCGGTAATCCATCGGGCAGAAGCATACACCAAGACTATCCTTTTTGGTTGCTGTCCGTTCAAAGCCCCGCTTAGCAGCATAGGCACGCACTTCATTTTTAGTCCAGTCACCCATTGGAAGGAGCATACGTTCTAAAATGTTCTGTTGCAGTCCCCAGAGGAAGAAAGTCTGATCCTTATCACGGTCGGCAGCCGGGGCTATAAAGTAATAGCCATCCCGGAAAACTTTACGTACGTAGTGTCCGGTAGAAATCCAATAAATGCCCATTTCATCGGCAATCTTTGCCAGCAACGGCCATTTCAGTTCATTGTTACAGAGAGTACAGGGAACAGGGGTATGGGCGGAAAGATATTCATCTACGAAATAGCGGATAATGCGTTCACGGAATAATTCGCGGGCATCATAGATGATGTGCGGGATATTCAGGCGGGAAGCGAGATTACGGGCATCATCCAAAGATTCTTCAAAGCCTTCCGAATCATAGAAACGAAACGTTACACCGGTTACTTCATAACCGACCTCTTGCAACAGCATGGCGGCAACAGAACTATCCGTACCTCCACTCATACCTAACAATACACGCTTCTTCGATTTCATGGATGCAAAAGTAACAAAGGAAAAAGAAAATCACTACATTTGCTACCTTTAAAAACAACAACGCCAATGAACTACTATATCTGTGATGATATCACCTGGAAGAAATCCCTCTCACTACTAAAAAATGACATGGAAGGGCAACGTGTCTATTCCAGCCTCTGGCAGATGACACGAGACGTACTGATGCTTTCACTCAGCCTTAGCGCTATGGCAAGTCTCGCCATATTAGTATTCGGACTCATAAGGTTCATAATCGATACCCTGTCCGGGACTACAGAACAGACAATGACCCTGTTCGATGTAATCATCTTCTCAATGACTTGTCCGGCAACATTTGTTGTCCCCCTCACTTGGGTATTAGCTTATTTCGGATGGTATAAAAATCTCCGAAAGATCAATTCCCTTTTACAAAAGTTCATAGCCTCTCTTTCCGAGACAGAGAATGTCAAACGTACTTCTCCGGTATCTTATACTTTCCGCTACCATCAAAAAGAGTTTCATGCACTATTCGAAGAAAAGGAAAATTCGACAACCGTGGCAGTAGCAAAAGGCGATCTCATACTCCTATTGCCTTATCAAGATACGCAACAACGAACTACAGATGAACTATTTGAAGAAATAAAAGGTTTCCTTATAGGGAAACAATTCGCTTCCTTTGCCATGGGGCCGAAATATATGCTGTTCGCATTCAATAGCCGCCCTGCACCCGCTCAGACAGAGGTAAAACAGTCCGCAGAGATGCTACTCTACCTAACAGAACGTTTTCAACTACAGGACCCCATCCCTGAAGAAGAGGAAGAATAAGTTCATCCGATAGTCACTTCCCTCTTAACTATCAGCAAGAAAAAGAATGAAAGAACTTATTATCTTATGAAATTGTTGTAACTTTGTGCTCTTTAAAGAACTAAAATTCAAACGTTATGGAACATCAACTGACAATTTACAACACCTTAGATAGGAAAAAGGAGCTATTCGTGCCACTGCACGCTCCACATGTAGGTATGTATGTCTGCGGTCCTACCGTTTACGGTGACGCGCACTTGGGACATGCACGTCCTGCCATTACTTTCGACTTGCTTTTCCGCTACCTTACCCATTTGGGATATAAGGTACGTTATGTCCGCAACATCACCGATGTAGGCCATCTGGAACATGACGCTGACGACGGAGAAGACAAAATAGCCAAGAAAGCACGACTGGAACAATTGGAGCCGATGGAAGTAGCGCAATACTACATCAACCGTTACCACAAGGCAATGGAAGCGCTGAACGTACTTTCACCCAGTATCGAACCGCACGCTTCGGGACACATCATCGAGCAGATAGAGCTGGTGAAAGAGATCCTGAAGAATGGCTATGCTTATGTCAGTGAAGGCTCTGTCTACTTTGACGTAGAGAAATACAATAAGGATTACCATTACGGAAAACTATCCGGCCGCAATCTGGATGACGTGCTGAACACCACCCGCGAACTGGACGGACAAGCTGAAAAGCATAACCCCGCCGACTTCGCCTTATGGAAATGCGCCCAACCGGAGCATATCATGCGCTGGCCTTCTCCATGGAGCGACGGTTTCCCGGGATGGCATGCCGAATGTACGGCCATGGGTAAGAAATACCTCGGCGAACATTTCGATATTCACGGTGGTGGTATGGACCTTATCTTTCCTCACCACGAATGTGAGATTGCTCAATCGGTTGCATCACAGGGCAATGACATGGTACATTACTGGATGCACAACAATATGATTACCATCAACGGACAGAAGATGGGTAAGTCTTACGGTAACTTCATCAATCTGGACGAGTTCTTCAACGGCACACATAAGTTGCTGACACAAGCATACAGTCCGATGACCATCCGCTTCTTCATCCTGCAAGCTCACTATCGCAGCACGGTAGACTTCAGCAACGAAGCCTTGCAAGCAGCGGAAAAGGGATTAACCCGAATGATGGATGCCGTGAACGGACTGGAAAAGATCACTCCGTCCGCCACTTCCAGCGTAGATGTGAAAGCAGTGCGTGAGAAGTGCTATGAAGCCATGAATGATGACTTGAATACCCCGATAGTCATTGCTCATCTTTTTGACGGAGCCAGAATGATTAACAACATCATTGCAGGCAACGACACCATCACTGCCGATGATCTGAAAGAGCTGAAAGAAACTTTCCATCTTTTCTGCTTCGACATTCTGGGACTGAAAGAAGAAAACAATTCCAATGAAGAGCGTGAAGTTGCTTTCGGTAAAGTAGTAGATATGTTACTGGAAGAGCGCATGAAGGCCAAAGCCAATAAAGACTGGGCTACCAGTGATAAGATTCGCAATGAACTTACAGCACTCGGTTTTGAGATAAAAGACGGTAAAGACGGTTGCGAGTGGAAGCTGAATAAATAAGCTCCACTACCCTATAAAAAAGCTGCCTCCCTCTGATCCAAGCGAATCGAGGGAGGCAGTTTCATTTAGAAAAGAGAGTTTTAGTAAGGTATCATGTCGGAAAGAATACGTTCCTTATACCAGGGATCATCTATCGCCTTCAACTCCTTGCCCATCTCACGGCAAAGTTCTGCAACGATTTCTTTATTTTCTTCCAACGGAAGATTATTCATCTGATAAGGGTCCTTTTCATCATCAAACAACAGGCTTTTCTTCAGCTTATGGTCTTTCTTATCAATATAGAAAGCCAAAGTATAGCGTGCCGTCTTATATCCTCTTGAAGAAGGGAAATAAGTCTGCACTTTACCATCCGCATCCTTTTCTCCGTCCAGATTCTGGATATACAAAGCACCACCGGGACGTTCAATTTCCGCCTTTTCATCGAAGAAAAGAGGTGCCCAGTTGCGTCCCTGCACATTAGACGGAATGGAATCGCCCAAACCACACAGCCCCAGGACAGTCGGCATAATATCCGGCGCGGACATCAGAAGATTGTCTACACGCGGCTGGATATGACCGGGATAACGTACCAGGAACGGTATATTCATAGATTCGGAATAAGGAGAATTCTTCGGATCATCCGTGAACTGGCTACACATTGTTTCACCATGGTCGGAAGCAAAGATCACAATCGTATTCTTATCCAAACCCTGCTCTTTCAGTGTTTCAAGGATCTGTCCGAAAGCACGGTCTACACCGGTAACAGAGGCAAAGTAGTAGCGAACGCTCTCTGCTTTTTCACGCTTCTTATCTGCATTGGGACGGATAAGAAGGCTGTCCAGAGGTTGATCTTTGTACAGATTGAAATCTTCTTCCATACAATCATCCAATGAACGATACGGGCTGTGGGGCGGATTCATACCCACCATTATAAAGAAAGGCTTCTTCGGATCACGTACATTCCCTTCGTTCTTCAGATAGGAAACCACCATCTTGGACTCATGCAACGGTGACCATTCTTTCGGATCGTGACGATTTCCATCCGTATCCCAGTAACGGGGATTCTTATGTTCATCAAAAGTACCGTAGGAGTACCAGTAATTAAAGCCGTGACGGCGTTCTTTCGGCGTATAGGCATCCCAGGCAGGTATTCGATCTTCTACATAGTGACCGGGACGTTGCGGATCGTTCGGTGTAGGGAAGTCAGCGTGTAACTTACCAAAATAAGCGCAGTCATATCCGGATTTATTAAATACGTCACCTATGCAATCCACGTCGGCACGCAGGGAACTGATAGGCCGGTTTGAATTACAGTTCAAAGGTATTCCGCTTTTATTGGGATACATCCCCGTCAACAGCATACCCCGATGAGGGCTACTCAACGGACAGTTACTTTGGGCAGAACTTAACACCAACGCTTCACGGGCAAAGCTATTCAAGTTAGGAGTATGCACCGGATCATTGCGGAAGTTCACCTTGTCGCGAAACCCATCCTGTCCCCAGAACTCCATAGCCTGATTACGGTACTGGTCGGGGAAGACATAAATAACATTCGGAAGTTGTGCCTGCTCTCCCTGTTGAGTTTTGCAGCCTTGCAGGGCAAACAGGCCCAAGCCTCCCAAAAACAAACTAAACCGATTTATCATTTTATTCTTATTAAATTACGTTGAAATTATAAATGAGAATTTATCGGTGAGATACTGTTGCTATCACACCGAATGGAAACTTTGCCGGGGCGCTACGCCCTTAAATTATCATTTATAGTTTCAGCATGTGAATTAAAACAGCTTCTTGTTTGATTCCAAGTCTCTTTTGCGCATAATTCCTTCCAGGAAGTAATAGTCCGCATAGTTCAACGGAACATCAATCTCAGCGCCATGAGGAATACTGCCTACAGAGTGCATCAGAATGAAATTACCGTTTGTGCCCACTTCTGCACGATAAGCCGGAGAAGCGAGATTTTCCATAATCTTATCTGCTGTTTCCTTATAATTTTTGCCGGGAATGTATGTACTCAACTCATACAAAGCAGATGCCGTGCATGCAGCAGCCGAAACGTCACGGGGTTCGTTCGGAATATTGGGAGCATCAAAGTCCCAATACGGTACAAGGTCCTCCGGCAAGTTCGGATTATTGAAGATAAAGTTATAAATCTTTTCAGCCATATCAAGATACTTCTGATCGTGGGTATAACGGTAACACATGGTGTATCCGTAAATAGCCCATGCCTGTCCGCGTGCCCAGGCGGATTCGTCAGCATACCCCTGTGCGGTTTGTTTCTTACGTACCTCACCGGTTACGGGATCATAATCCACTACGTGATAACAGCTGTTATTGGCACGGAAATGGTTCTTCATGGTGGTATCGGCATGCTTCACGGCAACATTATAATAAGTGGAATCGCCTGAAAGCTTGGAAGCTTCGAACAATAGTTCCAGGTTCATCATATTATCTATAATAACCGGGCATTTCCAACCGCGTTCTGCCTGCCAACCTTTATCGGCATCCCAAGACTGAAGTACGCCTGCCGCCGGACGGAAACGGGTAGAAAGAGACTTAGCCGTCTGAATAATCACAGGCTTGTATTCTTCTTTACCGGCAAAACGATATCCGTTCAGATAGCTGCAACCAATCATAAAGCCCACATCATGATGCCAGGTCAGGTATTGCACGGAATCCAGCGCTTCTGTATACTTCTCAGCCAGCGGCAACCATTTCTTATCACCGGTCAACTCATACATATGCCAGATATTACCGGGGAAAAAACCGGAACACCAGTCATCAATGGGTACATAAACAATGCTACCGTCTTTGTTGATAGTTCTTGGATTCAGAATTTTCCCTGACTTTTCGATAATGTCGGTCTGAATGGTCTCCTGCGCCACCGCATTATCAATATTCTCTTGGATAAAGTTGCTCTCGGTCTGCTTCTGACTTGTGCAACCCGCCAAAACTAGGAGGGATATTCCCAATGTCGTGAGGATTGTTTTCATAATAATGATTTGTTTATTAAAGTTTCGTATTCTTTCGTCAGCAAAAGTAGCGCAGGTTTACAGAAAAGACCCTCCTAAATTATACAGGAAAAGAGCAAAATTGTTACATTTGCACATAAATCATACAGATTGAACTTTTTAATCATATTGAAAACATGACTCCACAAGAATTTTTCAAGAAAGATCTCTTTGCAGAACAAACCGGTGTAGAACTACTGGAAGTACGCGAAGGATATAGTAAGGCACGCCTCGTTATCACGGAGAATCACCTTAACGCAGGACATCGCACCCAGGGCGGAGCCATCTTCACTCTTGCAGACCTGGCACTGGCCGCCGCTGCTAATTCACATGGTACATTGGCTTTCTCCCTGTCTTCCAATATCACCTTTTTGCGCGCCAGCGGACCGGGCGACACGCTGTATGCCGAAGCACGCGAACGGTACATCGGACGTACTACCGGATATTACCAGATAGATATCACGAATCAGGACGGAAAATTGATTGCTACATTCGAGTCCAGCGTATTCAGAAAAGGGGATCCGCTGCCGTTCAGCTTATAACGATCTCATTTCTTCTTTACTACCGACGTCATCGGATAACGATTTCCTTGTACGCTCTTCAGGAAAGCCTTTGCCGACCCGAAGTTAAGATACATATCCAGACGAATCGGGAGATGATTCTTATCATCTGAGATAAAGAAAGTAATCACTTCTTTTTCTTTTCCTTTCTTATATTCTACAAAAGAGAATACGAGGCAACGATAAATCGTATCATTATTGGCTTTTACATCTTCTTTGCCCCGGTAAATCAGCGTCTGTTCTTCTACCTTACGTCCGGTGGCCATAGGGAAAAGAATCCGGTCGCCTATTTTATAATCTGCCGGATCGTAAGAACGCGCCTGCGCCAGGATACTTAACATATCGAAGATGCAACGGCTGTCACTGTATTCCATCTCTTGCGGATCGCGGACCGGATTGTGCCAGATACGCCTCTGTTTCACGTTGGATACGCCATCCTTATATGAAAACCAAGCTTCATCCACCGTATAGCGGTCACCCTCTTCGGCCGCTTTACGGAAGTAGAGCGGCTCCAGCTTTTCACTGACATAGCAAGTCAGCGTATCACGCATCTTAAAGAAGAAATCGGTCTTTTTACTTCCTACTGAAAGCAGGTTGAAGCGGTAGGCAGGTTGTGACTGATAAGTAGTGGAGAAGGTGGTCAGACTTGCCAGCCCCACCTTCTTCCAGATAAACTTCCAGTTAAAATATAAATCGTACATCACGTGCTCGCCGGACTGAAATGCGGTGTTTTGAGCCGTACATTGTGCCTTGGCAGGCGTGGACATCATCGTAAGTAACAGTGCTCCCAACAGGCAGAACACCCATCCGCACTTACCGGTTATTGCCGGAGCTGCGGTTATTCTGGTTTCTCTTTTTCTTGTCTTCATCTGGTTTTTGTTTTTTGAGTTCATCCGGTTTCTGTTTATCCAGCGGCTTTTCATGTATGTTCCAATCCTGGGTCAAGTCGAAATTAGCTTTCAGTTCTATCACCTGAGGATAGTAATACACTTTCTCCGGTTGCCGTTTGTCTTCGTATTTTCCGGTGTCCCACACACCGTTTCCATTCGTATCATTTATAAGGCGCGCACTATATTTGCCGGGATTCAGGAAGTAGAAATCTGCCTTACCATCGACAACCGGCACTGTACGTACCACTTTATCCTGTGCGTCCAGCAATTCTACAAAAGCAATCGAATCCGCTCCCGTCACATTATAGAATATTTGCCCATACTCTTCAGGTTTCTTCACCTTAAATTCTTTCTTTATCTTATCGGTGAAAAGGCCATATATTCCATGGAAAGCCGTCGAGTCGACTTCAAAAGCATAGCTTTCACCGGGCACCCAATCTGCATAAACATTATAGCGCATCAGGTTCAGAGAGTCCGGAACAAAATCGTAAGGGACATCATTCCACAAACTGTCTACTTTCTGTTTCAGATGAATGGCACCATCAGCAGCAGTTGCCAACGGTTCAGTAAACGTAAGAGAGATGTAGTCATAGATATCCATCGTACCCGGTGCATATACATCTACAGGTAAGAATACCGTCGGTTCTACATACTCCTTACCCTCTTTCTCCGCTTTCTTTTTGGCTTTTTCCAGTTCCTTTTCTTTCTTCTCACGTTCCTTTTCAAGTTCTTTCTCGGACTTAGGCCGAATTTTCGATACAAGTCTCAGAGTATCTGTACGCGGTACCAACTGGTTGAGCGTATCCGTATAGAGGTAAGTGAGACTCATCTTCAAAGTATCCATCTTATAGATCAAAGAGTCTCTTATCCAATAATGAAGCGTATCAATGCGTCCGGTAGGCTTCTCCACGATGAAAGCGTTGGTTTCATCGAAATTCAGTCCCTTCAACAACGGCAGGCTGTCAGCCTGAGTAGAGAAATAGAAAGAGAATTTCCGGGATTCGGGACGTTCGCTCCTGATGAGACGTTGCGACAAAACCCGTTCTTTGAAACAGCGCAATATAACGTCATCCGGAGAAAAATGAGTATAAGCTCTCTCCATGATCGTATCTATCGTCAGAGAATCTTTCCAGAGTGTATCAAGACGTGTCCGTTCATCCATGGCAGGAATAATCAGGGAGTCTTCGAAAGCAATCATTTCAGTGGGCTGACTATAATAGAAGTTTTGGTCAGCATCTTGCAATCCGTAGATGCGGTATTCGCCCGGAGCAACACCCCGAATTGTGAAACGTCCGCGACTGTCGGTACGACCTACACGTTCAAAAGGTATCGTAGTAAAGGCCGAGTCAGCTAAATTGGAATGCATACCTACCAGCATACCTTTCACCGGTTCCAGATTGGCTGCATTCAGCACGGTACCGGAAACCACCATCGAGTCGATAACGGAACCCGTGGAGAAAGTAAACCCGAAATCGGGCAACGGATTACCTTCATTATTGTCCTGAATAGCATCCGAGAAGTCTATCGAATAAGTAGTATTCAGTTTGAGAGTATCCTTTAAGGTGATTACCACCTTCTTCCCATTCGCCTTTATCTCCGGTTGTTGCACCTGAGGTGGAGAAATCACGATCTTCTCCCCGGGTTTCTCAAGCTTGATGAATTCATCAA
>ENA-OQNO01001354-OQNO01001354.1-human-gut-metagenome-genome-assembly--contig:-NODE-1354-length-16754-cov-2.622903_pt1 | contig 16754 bp, 19 predicted proteins | sample MGYA00242629_ERZ504880 | MGnify/ENA primary metagenome ERZ504880 (study PRJEB26092, sample SAMD00036377) | human gut metagenome | host: Homo sapiens | study: EMG produced TPA metagenomics assembly of... | reverse complement strand
GAATAGATTTAGGAACAACTAACTCTTGTGTTGCAGTACTTGAAGGTGGAGAACCACAAGTAATAACAAATGCAGAAGGTATGAGAACTACTCCATCAGTAGTAGCTTTCACTAAAGATGGTGATAGAATAGTAGGAGAACCTGCAAAAAGACAAGCAGTTACAAATGCAGAAAGAACTGTAACTTCAATAAAAACTCATATGGGTACAGATTACAAAGTAGATATAGATGGTAAAGGATATACTCCACAAGAAATATCAGCTATAATACTTCAAAAATTAAAATCAGATGCAGAAAGTTACTTAGGTCAAACAGTAACAGAAGCAGTTATAACTGTTCCAGCATACTTCACAGATGCTCAAAGACAAGCAACTAAAGATGCAGGTAGAATAGCAGGACTTGACGTTAAAAGAATAATAAACGAACCAACTGCTGCAGCTCTTGCTTACGGTATGGATAAATTAGACGAAGAAAAGAAAATATTAGTATTTGACTTAGGTGGAGGTACTTTCGACGTATCAATACTTGAAATAGGTGACGGTACTTTCGAAGTTTTAGCTACTGCTGGTAACAACAGATTAGGTGGAGACGACTTCGATAAAGTTATAATAGATTACTTAGCTGACGAATTCAAAAAAGCTGAAGGTGTTGATTTAAGATCAGACAAAATGGCATTACAAAGATTAAAAGAAGCTGCTGAAAAAGCTAAAAAAGAATTATCTTCAACAATGTCAACTAACATAAATCTACCATTCATAACTGCAACTGCAGAAGGACCAAAACATATGAATATAGATTTATCAAGAGCTAAATTCAACGAATTAACTGCTGATTTAGTAGAAAAAACTATGGGACCAACTAAGAGTGCTTTAGCTGATGCTGGACTTTCAGTTTCAGAAATAGACGACGTATTATTAGTAGGTGGTTCTACAAGAATACCTGCAGTTCAAGAAGCTGTTAAAAACTTCATAGGAAAAGAACCTCACAAAGGTATAAACCCAGATGAATGTGTTGCTGCTGGTGCTGCTATACAAGCTGGTGTTTTAACTGGTGAAGTTAACGACTTATTATTATTAGATGTTACTCCATTATCATTAGGTATAGAAACTATGGGTAACGTAATGACTAAAATAATAGAAAGAAATACTACTATACCAACTAAAAAATCTCAAGTATTCTCAACTGCTGCAGATAACCAAACTGCTGTTGATATACACGTATTACAAGGTGAAAGATCAATGGCTTACGATAATACTACATTAGGTAGATTCCAATTATCTGAAATACCACCAGCTCCAAGAGGAATACCTCAAATAGAAGTTACTTTCGATATAGATGCTAATGGTATAGTTCACGTTACTGCTAAAGATTTAGGAACTGGAAAAGAACAAAAAGTTACTATAACTTCAGGAACTAACTTATCAGAAGAAGAAATAGAAAGAAAAGTTAAAGAAGCAGAAATGAATGCTGAAGCTGATAAACAAAAGAAAGAAAAAATAGAAGCATTAAACCAAGCTGAATCAACTATTTATCAAACTGAAAAAACTTTAAACGAATTAGGAGATAAAGTAAGTGCAGAAGATAAATCAGCTATAGAAAGTGCTTTAGAAAACTTAAAAGCAGTTAAAGATAAAGAAAGCGCAACAGCTGAAGAATTAAAAACTGCAATGGATGAAGTAATGAACAAATTCCATAAAATATCTGAACAAATGTATCAACAAGCTCAAGCAGCACAAGGTGCAGAAGCTCAAGATGCTGGTTATGACCAAGGTTCAAACGCTGGAAATGGCGATGACAACGTAGTAGATGCAGATTTTACAGAAGTTGATGATAAATAGGTTACAAAGACAGAGTATTTGTGTATAATAAAATTAACGTACTTTTTAAAAGTACTTAGTAAAGAAGATTAGTCTGTTAAAATAAATTTATAATAGCTTGTAGTTTAACATTCTACAAGCTATTATTTTGTAAGATGTAAAGGTGGTGAAATCCTTGAGTGAAAAAAGAGATTACTATGAGGTACTTGGTGTAGGCAAAGACGCAGACGCTAAAGAGATTAAAAAAGCTTATAGAAAATTAGCAATGAAATATCACCCAGACAAAAATCCTGGTGATAAAGATGCTGAAGAAAAATTCAAAGAAATAAATGAAGCTTATGAAGTACTTTCTGATGAAGAAAAAAGAAGTACTTATGATAGATTTGGACACGACGGATTAAATGGTCAAGGCGGATTTGGCGGCGGTCAAGGATTCGGCGGATTCGGAGGAAGTGGCTTCGGTGGATTCGAAGATATATTCGGAGACATATTCGGTTCTAGCTTTGGAGGTGGATTCGGAGGTTCTTCATCTAGAAGAAGAGGACCAAAACGTGGTGCAGATATAAGACAATCAGTTACTATTAGTTTTGAAGATGCTGCATTCGGTAAGAAAATAAAAGTTAAAATAAATAGAAGTGAAGAATGTGAAGAATGTCATGGTAGTGGAGCAAGACCAGGAACATCTAAAAAAACTTGTCCTACTTGTCATGGTTCAGGAACAGTTCAAAGTGTTCAAAGAACTCCATTCGGTAATATAGCTAGCCAAAGAACATGTTCTACATGTGATGGTGAAGGGGAAATAAATGAATCACCATGTAACAAATGTCATGGAAAAGGTAGCGTAAGAAAAACTAAGACTATAGAAGTTGATATACCAGCAGGTATAGATGATGGACAAATGATAAAACTTTCTGGTCAAGGTGAAGTAGGAGAAAAAGGTGGCCCAAGAGGAGACTTATACATTGTAGTAAATGTACAAAAACATGAAATATTCACAAGAGAAGGATATGATGTTTATATAGAAATGCCTATAAGATTTACCCAAGCTGCACTAGGCGATAAATTAGAAGTACCTACTTTAGACGGAAAAGTTTCATACAACTTACCTGAAGGAACTCAAACAGGAACAGTATTTAGACTTAGAGAAAAAGGTATACCTAAATTAAGAAGTAATTCTAGAGGTGACCAATACGTTAAAGTTATAATAGATACACCTAAAAAATTAAACGAAGATCAAAAAGAATTATTAAGAAAATTTGATGAATCTTGCGGAAACAAAGTCCACGAAAAACAGAGGAATTGGAAGAACAAGATAGACACTTTTTTCAAAAATTTAAAGAAATAAATTTATTTAAAAAGTATTTTAAATAGTTAACTGCTATTTAAAATACTTTTTTTTGCTAAAAATTTAAAACTAAAAAGTTTTAATAAGAGAAATAATGGTTATTAAATCTATAAGAAGTTTTTGTATGAATTATAAAATTACAATATTTAGGACAAAATATATAAATACAGAAAAAACTGTTAATTATATGATTTAAAAACTAAAAAAATTGCAGAATTTTGGCGATAGATGTAATTTAGTAATTAACCAATAGATTAAATATGATATAATAATTAAATGAAATTTTTAAAATTGAAAATCATAAGTATAAAATTATAACTTTAAATAATAAAACCTAGAAAGGAAGATAATTATATTATGAATTGGACAGAAGTAACTATAAAAACTACTACAGAAGCTGTAGAAGCAATAAGTAACATATTAATGGAAGAAAGATGTGGAGGGGTTATGATAGAAGACCCAAAAGACTTCTTATTCCAAAAGAAAAATGAACTAGATTGGGATTATGTTGAAGAAGAAGTATTCAACAAAAGTGGACAAGACGGAGTACTTATAAAAACTTACATACCAGAAGAAAGAAATGTATTAGAATTAATCGAAACAGTAAAAGCTAGAATAGCTTTGTTACCATCATTCGGATTAGATATAGGTGAAGGTTCTGTATCTTTAAGCAATGTCAACGAATCTGATTGGGCAAATGAATGGAAAAAATACTACAAACCAACAAAAGTAGGTAAAAAAATAGTTGTAAAACCTAGCTGGGAAGAGTATGAAAAACAAGAAGGTGACCTAATAATAGAATTAGATCCAGGGATGGCATTCGGAACAGGAACTCATGAGACTACTTCTATGTGTATAAGAGAATTAGAAAACTATGTAGACGAAACAAAAACTGTATTTGATATAGGTTGTGGTAGTGGTATACTTGCAATTGCAGCTGCACAGTTAGGTGCAAAAGAAGTAGTAGCAGGTGACTTAGACGAAGTAGCAGTGAAAGTATCAAAAGAAAACTGTGAAATAAACAACGTATCTGATAAAGTAGTAGTTAAACATGGTTCATTATTTGAAGTTGTAGACTCTAAAGCAGACGTAATAGTTGCAAACATAATAGCAGATATAATAAAAATACTTGCTAAAGATGTAAGCAAATTCTTAAAAGATGATGGTGTATTCATATCTTCTGGTATAATACTTGCTAAAATAGATGAAGTTTGTCAAGCTTTAGAAGAAAACGGATTTGAAATAGTTAAAGTTGAGAGATTAGGAGAATGGTCAGCTATAGTTTCTAAACTTAAGTAGGTGAAATAATGGATAGATTTTTCGTAGATAAGACTAATATAAATTTAGAAAACAACACATGTGTAATAGTAGGAGAAGATGTAAAACATATATCTAAAGTTTTAAGATGTAAAATCGGTGAAAAATTAGAAATATGTGATAATGACAACTCTGAATACATCTGTGAAATAACAGAAATAAACAAAGAGCAAGTAGATTTAGATATAATCGAAAAAAGAGAAATAAAAAGAGAATCAGACTTAAAAGTAAAACTATATCAAGGTCTTCCTAAAAGTACTAAAATGGAATTAATACTTCAAAAACTTACGGAAGTTGGAGTTGATGAAATTATTTTAGTATCTACAAAGAGAAGTGTAGTCAAAGTTGACGACAAAAAAGAAGGCAAAAAGATAGAGCGTTGGGAAAGAATAATGTATGAAGCGGCAAAACAAAGCAAAAGAGGTAAAATACCTAAATTAAGAGGTATATTATCATTTAAAGAAGCTTTAGAAGACATGAAAAACAACGATATGAATATATGCCCTTATGAAAATGAAAGAACTGTATCTATAAAAAGTGCTATAGAAGGTGCTGACATAAATTCAATTGGGATTTTTGTAGGACCAGAGGGTGGCTTTGAAGAAGAAGAAATAGAAAATATCCAAGATATAAACTCTAAAGTTGTATCATTAGGACCTAGAATACTAAGAACTGAAACGGCATCAGTAGTCGCTTCTTCAATAGTTTTATATGAACTAAGTGACTTAGGAGGAAATATTTAATGAAAAGAGTGGCATTTTATACTTTAGGGTGTAAAGTAAACCAATACGAAACAGAAGCAATGCTTGAATTATTCGAAAAAGAAGGATATGAAAAAGCAGAAACAGAAGATTATGCAGATGTTTATGTTATAAATACTTGTACAGTAACTCATATGAGTGATAGAAAATCAAGACAATATATAAGAAGAATGAAAAAGAAAAATCCAGACGCGATAATCGCTGTAGTTGGATGTTATTCACAAGTATCTCCAGAAGAAATACTTTCAATAGACGAAGTAAATCTTGTTATGGGTACAAATGATAGAAAAAAAATCGTAGAAGAAGTTAAAAAAATCGATGCAAGCAGAAAAGTTAGTACAGTTGACGATATAATGAAAGTTAAAGCTTTCGAAGAAATCGAAATAAACAAAACTAACGGAAAAACTAGAGCTTTCTTAAAAATACAAGATGGATGTGATAGATACTGTTCATACTGCATAATACCATATGCAAGAGGTAGAGTTAGAAGTAGAGATTTAGAAAGTATAGTTAAAGAAGTAGAAAATCTTGCAGCTAACGGATATAAAGAAGTAGTTTTAACAGGAATACATGTTGCATCTTATGGAAAAGACATAAAAGACAGCGATATAAAACTTCTAGATGTAATAAAACAAATAAATGACATAGAAGGAATAGAAAGAATAAGACTTAGTTCTGTTGAACCAATATTATTCACAGACGAGTTTGTAGAGGCTGTTTCAACTATGGATAAAGTTTGTCCACACTACCACTTATCATTACAAAGTGGATGTGATGAGACTTTAAAAAGAATGAAACGTAGATATACTACAGAAGAATATAAAGCAATAGTAGACAGACTTAGAGCTGCTATACCAAATGTATCTATAACTACAGACGTTATAGTTGGATTCCCAGGTGAGACAAATGAAGAATTTGATAAAACATATGAGTTCTTAAAAGATATAGAACTTACTCATATGCATATCTTCAAATATTCACCAAGAAAAGGAACACCAGCTGCTACTATGGAAAATCAAGTAGACCCAAGCACAAAACATGAAAGAAGTGAAAAATTACTTCAATTAAACGAAGAAAACTTCAAAAAATTTGGGCAAAAAATGTTAGATAAAGAATTTAATGTATTATTTGAACAAAAAGTTGGAGATAATAAATTTGAAGGTTTAACAGAAAACTATGTTAAAGTTATAGTAGAAAGCGATAAAGATTTATTAGAACAAATTTTAAAAGTAAAAATAACAGATGTAAAAAATGAATTCTTAGAAGGAATTTTGGTATAGTATGTAGAAATACATATAATTAGACAGGAGGTGTAGAGGGGATGGACTGTTTATTTTGTAAAATAATAGATAGAGAAATACCAGGCGATATAGTATATGAAGATGACAAGGTTTTAGCATTTAATGATATAAACCCTGTTGCACCATATCACATTTTAGTAATACCTAAAAAACACTATGATAGTATGATAGATGTTAATGAAGAAGATATGGATATTATTGCACATATTCATAAAGTAATTAATATAATAGCAAAAGAAAAAGGATTTGCAGATAAAGGATTTAGAATAATAAATAACTGCGGTTCTGATGGTGGTCAAGAGGTAAAACACATTCATTTCCACGTGTTAGCTGGAAAGAAACTTCCAATGTATGAAAAAGATGCCAAATAAATTGAATGTTTTTGGTGAAAAAAGTAAAAATGTTCTTGTATATTAATAATTTCATTTTATATTTAATTAAAATACTTGATAAATATAAAAATATAGTTTATAATATACAAGTATGAAATCGCAGAGGTTTTGTAAGGACTAACACGATTTTATACATAATTCGCGAAATCGGAGGGAGGGAAAAAGAATGTCAGAAGTAAGAGTAAGAGAAAATGAATCATTAGATAGTGCTTTAAGAAGATTTAAACGTCAATGCGCTATGTCTGGCATAATGTCAGAAGTAAGAAAAAGAGAACACTATGATAAACCAAGTGTTAAACGTAAGAAAAAAGCTGAAGCAGCTAGAAGAAAAAATGCTAAAAGATAGTAATATCTAAAAGTAGTAATATGAAATAAAGAGGTGAAGGGAATGTCCCTTAAACAAAAGTTACAAGAAGATCTAAAGTCTTCTATGAAAAACAAAGATAATACTAAAAAATCAGTAGTAACTTTAATTAGGGCTTCAATTAAGCAATATGAAGTCGATAATAGGGTTGAGCTAGATGATTCTCAAATTATAGATCTTATAGCTAAACTACTAAAACAAACAAAAGATTCTCTAGACGAGTTTAAAAAAGCCGGAAGAGAAGATTTAATGACTCAAGCAGAAGCTGAAATAGAAGTTTTAAAAGAGTACCTACCTCAACAATTAAGCGAAGAAGAACTAAACGAAATCGTAATTGCTACTATATCAGAAGTTGGAGCTACTTCAATGAAAGATATGAAGCATATTATGTCATCAATAATGCCTAAAGTAAAAGGGCGTGCTGATGGAAAGCTAATAAATGAATTAGTTAGAAAAAACTTACAATAGATTAAAAGGTCTAGAATAATATTCTAGACCTTTTTACGTTTTTAAAAACAATAAAAAGACAAATTTCGTCAAATAATATAAGATTATATCTATTAAAAATAATAAATAAAACTATAAAATTTACACTATAAAATAAATAAGTCTATAAAATTTATAGTGTAATATATTTAAATCCTTCTACATAATTATTATAAAAGAATTTTAAAATAAAAATAAATTAAAAACTTAGTGATTTATATTTAATAATTATTAGGAAGGTGAAAATATTGATTATATCTGTTAAAGAGATAAAAAAATTTATTATATGTGTTGCTATTCCGCTAGTAACAGGTATACTAAGTAGTTCAATTGCAGTTTTACTATCTCAAATGCCTTTTAAAATGCAGTATATGCAATTAATAAAACCGGATTTTTCTCCTCCGGCATCAGTATTTCCTATTATTTGGCCCATATTATATATCTTGATGGGTATATCAGCGTACATAATTCTAAGTTCAAAGAAAAGTACTCAAAAAATAAATGATGCTATGTTCTTTTATTATCTTCAATTAGTTTTAAATTTTCTATGGAGTATATTGTTCTTTGGATTAAACTTAAGATTTGTTGCATTTATAGAAAGCATACTTTTAGGTCTTGTCCTTATAGCAATGATTTATAAATTTTATAAAGTAGATCAAAGAGCAAGTTTAATAAACATACCTTATTTACTTTGGATATTTTTTGTAATATTTTTAAGCTATTTTATATGGATATTAAATAAATAAGTTTACTACCTATAGGGTAGTAATTTTTTTTGTTTAAATATTAAAAAAGAGTTTGTGTCATATACATAATATATAACATATAACATTTATAAGCATTTAAATTCATAAAATATATGAAGAAAATCTATTTAAGGAGGAAGTTTATGGAGATATCATCAGATTTACAAGTTATAAAACCTATTATTACTATTGTTAGTAATACGTTTTTGAGTATAGAAAATTACGTAAATATAGTTGAATTTGATAATAATTTAATAAGAATAAAGACAAAAGAAAAAATAGTTAAAATAACTGGCGATAAACTTGTTCTAAAGTATATAAACGAAGGGGAGATAGGCATAAAGGGGATAATTTATTCTCTAGAATATGTTGATTAAGGGGAGGAATAAAATTGATTAATTATATTAAAGGATATTATGTATTAGTTGTGGAAGGGATAGATACAGAGAAATATTTAAATTTTATTTGTAAAAATAGAGTACCTATTTATAATGTAAAAAGAATTGATAAAACAAAAGTAGAATTTAGTGTATCTAGAAGTGATTTGAAAAAAATAAAAAATATGTATAGAGGTAATAAGTTTGAGGTTAAAATAAAACAAAAAACAGGAATTCCATTTTTAGCAAGAAGAATATATAAATACAAAACAATGGTTTTTTCTGCAATAGTATCTCTTTTATTACTTCTTTCGACAACTCAATTTGTAACAGATATATACATAGACTGTCCTGAAGGTATAGATAAAAAAGTATTAAAGGCAGAGTTAGAAGAATGTGGATTAAAACCTGGAGTATTTAAAAAGACAATAGATAGAAAAATTATTAGAGATCATATAATGCAGGAAATAGACGAAGTTGCGTACTTATCTATCAATGTAAAGGGAACAAATGTATTTGTAACAGTTACAAAAAAAGATGATGAGAGTACAAAAGTAGCTAATTCTAATTATTGTAATATTATTGCATCTAAAAATGGTATAATAGAGAAGGTAATTGCAAGAAGTGGAGAAGCTGTTGTTCAAGTAGGGGATATAGTCAAAAAAGGAGATCTTCTAATTCAGGGTGCAAATACCACATCTATGCCGGAAGTATGGGCGACAACTTTTTATGAAAGTGTTCAGAAAAAACCGTACATAAAAACAATAAATAAAAAGACAGGCAAGAGCAAAAACGTATACACTATAACTTTTTATGACAAAGAATTTGAAATAAATAGAAATATAAAAGATAAAGATTACATAATTGAAAATAAAACTAAAGATATTAAACTTGGCAATTATACTTTCCCAATTAAGATAGTAGTGAGCACATTTTATGAAGTGCAAAAAAAACAAGTTGAAGTAGATTCAAACAAATTAAAAGAAGAATTAAAACAAAAAGCATTGAAAGATTTATATTATATGATGCCTGCATCTGCTAAAATGGGGGATGTAAATTATCAACATAAAGTTAGTAAAAATATGTTAGAATATATTGTAACAGTACAAGCAAGTGAAGATATATCCAAAGTATATTCTCTTAGTAAGCAAGAAATAAATCAAATTTTACAAGAAAATAGTAAGAGTGAAGATGGAGAACCAGTGCCATCTAACCCAACTAAAAGACCTATAAATGATATAAAAAATGAATTTGAACAACAACAAAATAACAAAGATGATGAAACGAAGAATAATTAATAAAATATATGAATAAAAAGGGTAAAACTTTTAAGGAGGCACAATTTAATTGATAACACAAAGAAAATTTTTAATTGCAGAACAAGAATTTGAAAGAGAATTATTTGGAAACTTCGATGAAAATATTAAATTAATAGAAGATACATTAAGTATTGATGTTATTTTAAGAGAAGGTAATATTGTTTTAATGGGTGAAGAAAAAAACGTAGACTTAGCATATAAGCTTATGACTGAATTACAAGATACTGTTATAAAAGGAAAATCACTAGATAAACAGTCAGTTACTTACAGTTTATCATTATTGCTTGAGGGCAGTGAAATGATGATAAAAGAACTAGATGATGTTATAGTTGTAACAAAAAAGGGAAAAGCAGTACAACCTAAGACGCTAGGTCAAAAGAAATATATTGAATTAATAAATCAAAATGATATAACCTTCGGAATAGGACCAGCTGGTACAGGTAAAACTTATCTGGCAGTTGCGATGGCTGTTAGTGCTTTTAAAAAGGACGAAGTAAATAGAATTGTATTAACTAGACCAGCAGTAGAGGCAGGATAGAGTTTAGGATTTTTACCAGGAGATTTAAAAGATAAGGTAGATCCATATTTAAGACCATTATACGACGCTTTATTCGATATGCTTGGTGGAGAAAGAGTAAACAAATTCCTAGAAAGAGGTACTATAGAAGTTGCACCACTTGCATTTATGAGAGGTAGAACATTAGACAATGCCTTCATAATACTAGATGAAGCTCAAAATACAACTCCAGAACAGATGAAGATGTTTTTAACAAGACTTGGATTTGGGTCTAAAGCTGTAGTAACAGGAGATATAACTCAAACAGATTTACCAGATAAAAAGAGAAGTGGGCTAGTTCAAGCGACAACAATACTTGAAAATATAAAAGGAATTGGTAAAATAGAACTTACAGAAAAAGACGTTGTAAGACATGAATTAGTTCAAAGAATAATAAAAGCATACGATAAGTATGAAAAAAAAGAAGAATTCAAAAAAAGTAAAAAAGAAAAAGAAAAAACAATGAAAAATTCTAGAAGATAAGAATTTAAAAATAAATTATAAAGATAATAACAAATATAGGATTAAATAATTTCCTATATAAAATAAATAGAAAGATAAATTTAAAATAGTAGGTGAATTTATGGAATTAATAATAGACGATAGACAAGACAAATTAGAGATTAGCGAAGAACTAATCGAAAAAATAAAAGATATTATATTAGAATGTTTAGATTATGAAGATTATGATGATAATTATGAAGTAAGCTTATCTTTTGTAGATAATAAAGAAATACATCAATTAAATAATGAATATAGAGGAATAGACAGAGCGACAGACGTATTATCATTCCCTCTTTTAGTAGAAGATGAATTTGGTATAGATTTTGGAGAAGAATCTCTAGGAGATATAGTAATATCATTAGAAAGAGCGTTTGAGCAAAGTCAAGAGTACAACCATAGCTTTGAAAGGGAAGTATGCTTCTTAGTTTGCCACAGTATGTTCCACTTATTAGGATATGACCACGATACTGAAGAAAATACAAAAGAAATGAGACAAAAGGAAGAGTATATTTTAAACAAGTTAGGAATAACAAGGGAGTAGGTTTTTATGAAAAGAAACAAACCACGCCAAAATATTATAAAGGCATTTAATGCAGCAATTGAGGGTGTTATATATACCTTTAAATACGAAAGAAATATGAAAATACACTATGTTATAGCAGTAGTCGTGCTTTTAATAAGTTTATTTTTAAATTTAAGTAGAGTAGAGATGATGATACTATTATTATCTATAAGTTTAGTAATTGTATCAGAAATGTTTAATACAGCTGTAGAAAATGCTGTAGATTTAACTACAAATGAGATTCATCCATTAGCAAAAATTGCAAAAGATGTGGCAGCAGGTGGGGTTTTAATTGCATCATTAAATGCTGTGGCTGTGGGATACCTGATTTTTTACGATAAATTTATGCATTTATCTCAGTCAGTTATAGTTTCAATCAGAAAATCAGATCCACATGTAACTCTAATATGTATTGTATTAGTTTTAATTAGTGTAGTAGTAGTAAAAGCACTTACTTCTACAGGAACGCCTCTTCAAGGAGGTATGCCAAGTGGTCATGCAGCATTAGCATTTGCACTTGCTACATCTATAACTATGATTATAGAAAATCCAATAGTATCAGCTTTGGGATATATAATGGCAATTTTAGTTGCACAAAGCAGAATAGAAGGAAAGATACATACATTTTGGGAGACAATTGCAGGAGCATTGCTGGGAATATTAGTAGCTATGCTTGTCTTCCAAATAAAAATATTTAATTTTTATTAAAAAAATTTAATTAAATCAAATAGGTAATAGTTAAATTACATCTTTGTGTTATAATATAGTATTATGGTAAGACTAATGATAAATAGCTATCATATTATTTTGCTAAAGACTTTTAAGCAATGACAAAAATAAAATTAGTAAAAGACAAGAAGTTAGGAGAAATGTAAATGTTCAAATCAGGATTTGTTAGTATAGTAGGTAGACCAAACGTAGGGAAATCAACATTAATGAATAACGTAGTAGGGGAAAAAATAGCTATAATGAGTGACAAACCTCAAACTACAAGAAACACAATTCAAGCTGTGTACACTGATGAAGATTGCCAAATTGTATTTTTGGATACACCAGGTATACACAAACCAAAAAATAAACTAGGCGAGTTCATGGTAAAATCAGCAACAGATGCATTTAAAAATGTTGATTTAGTATTATTCGTAGTAGATGATTCTAAAAAAATCGGGCCTGGAGATAGAAAAATAATCGAAGACTTAAAAGGAATAAAAACTCCAGTTATATTAGTTTTAAACAAAATAGACAAACTAGAAGAAGCTGAGTTATTTGAATTAATGCATTTATATTCAAAAGAAGAAGTATTCAAAGAAATAGTTCCAATATCAGCTCTTAAAGGAAGAAATGTAAATGAACTATTAAAAGTTATAGGAAAGTATCTTGAGGAAGGTCCAAAATACTTCCCAGATTATATGATAACAGACCAACCAGAAAGAGTGCTTGTTTCAGAATTAATAAGAGAAAAAGTATTACACTACTTAAATGATGAAGTACCTCATGGAGTTGCTGTAGAAGTTGAGAGAATGAAATCAAGAAATGACAAAGATATAGTAGATATATCAGCTGTTATATACTGTGAAAGAGACTCTCACAAAGGTATCATAATAGGGAAAAACGGTAGAAAATTAAAAGGTATAGGAAAATCAGCAAGAGAAGACATGGAGCTTTTATTAGGTTCAAAAATAAATCTCCAATTATGGGTAAAAGTAAAAGAGAACTGGAGAAATCTACAAAATTACATCAGTGATTTTGGATATAATGATAAATAAAGGTGGATTATATGGATAGGAAAAATGATGATTCTAGACTGTTGTTAGAACAGGTGAATGATTTATTAGAAAACAATAAAGTATTGGAACTAAGGGAACTATTAGAAGAATATCACACAATGGATATACTAGATGTAATGGAAAACTTAGATGAAGAAATGAAAGTAAAGCTTTTTGAGGTTTTACCAATTGATGTATCAGCATCAATACTAGAGGAAAGCGGATCAGACTTTTTTAGAACAATGCTTTCGTTAATAGACGTACAACATGGAAGAAACATATTAGAACAGATGTCTCTTGATGACTTAACAGATATATTAAGCGAATTAGACGAAGATGAAAGACAAAGAATAATAAATCTATTAAATAAAGAAGACGCCGAAGACGTTAAAAAACTTCTTGGATATGAAGAAGAATCAACTGGTGGAATAATGACTACTGGTTATATCGAAGTCAACGAAAATATGACAGCAAAAGAAGCTATAGACCATATGAGACAAAATGCAGAAGATGCTGAGACTATTTACTACATATACGTTGTCGATAATGATGAAAAATTAGTAGGTGTATTATCTCTTAGAGAGCTTATAACAGCTAGAGATTCTGTTGTTGTTGGAGATTTAATGAGTGAAAATATTATCTCAGTATACGATGACGACGATAGAGAATTAGCAGTAAAATTAGTATCAAAATACGATTTAATAGCTATACCTGTTGTAGATAGAGAAAATGTTCTAAAAGGTATAATAACTGTCGATGATATAATAGACGTTATGGAGGAAGAAGCAACAGAGGATTTATATAAATTGGCTGGGTCTTCTGAACATGAAAGAGATGTCGCAGAAAAACCAAATTCAACTATGTTAGAGCAAATAGCAACATCAGTAAGAGCTAGAATTCCTTGGTTAATATTAATATTAATAGGGGGATTATTCACTGCTATCATATTAACTAAAACTACTTTTGTAGAAGGGTTAACTTATGTTAAATTTCTATGCTTTGTACCTGTAATTTTAGGTATGGGTGGAAGTGTTGGAATGCAGGCTTCATCACTTACAATAATGACTTTATCCAATAATGAGGAAAATATAGATTTTAAAACAGTACTAAAAGAAGGTGCTGTTGGATTGATAACAGGATTATTATGTTCCATTATAATCGGAATAATGGCTTATTTAATCTTAGATAATTTAAATATGGCTGTAGTAATAGCTATTTGTGTATTAATAAATATGGTTGTAGGCTCTATGATAGGTAGCTTTACACCACTTATGCTAAAACATTTATCAGGAGACATATCTATAATATCTTCACCTCTTATATCTGTTTTATTAGATATGATAGGCGTAGTGTTATTTTTCATAATTACGACAATATTTTTGTCAAAAATTGTTTCTTAAATAGATGAATTTTTTAACCTCTTCTTACAAAAACTACGAATAAAATGTAAGAAGGGGGTTTTTTAGATGTATAAATTACTTTGGGAAGTTTTTAAAAAAACTGGAAGTATAGAAGCATATCTGTATTTATATAATTATAGAATTTTAAATCAAGATGAATTCGAAAAAAGGGAGACGTTGAATAAAAATGGTGATTGTAAATACCCAAGGGATAGTTCTCAGGGCAGTTAAATATAAAGAAAATGATTTGATACTAACCATATTCACGCGAAAATTAGGTAAGATATCTGCAATAGCAAAAGGTGCTAGAAGAACTAAAAGTGCTCTTTTATCATCTTGTCAGGTTTTTGCATACTCTACCTTCACCTTAAAAAAGCAAGGCAACATGTATAGAGTTACTCAAACTGAAATCATAAAGAGTTTTTATGAAATATCTTATGATTTAGACATTTTTTCATATGCTACGTATATAATACAGCTTATTGACTATAATGTAGAAGACGAAGTAACTAACAACAGACTATTTATTTTATTAGCGCAAACATTGTATTTACTTGCTAAAGAAGAAATAGACATAGTATTTATAAAAGATGTATTCGAATTAAAGTTTTTAGAATACATAGGTTTTCAACCAATAGTAACTAGATGTAGTAATTGTGGCAGCAAAAATTTAAATAACAGTGTATTTAATATATATGAAGGAGGAGTTATCTGCGAAAATTGTAGAGAACTTTTTGACTACAATATGAAAATAGATTTAACAACTATTAGACTAATGGAATATATATTAAATAATGACATTTTGACATGTAATAAAGCAAAAGTATCAAAATATATAGTAAAAGAATTGGATATACTATTGAAAAGGTATTTAAATCAATATATTGACAACAGAGGGTTTAAGTCATTAAACTTAATAGAGAGCATAGAAAATAAAAAGGGAGCTGAATAATATGAGTCAAGTAACAATAGAAGCCATAGATAAAGTATTGGCTAGATTGCCAAAGGCAACTTATAAACAAGCTAAAGAAGCATTACAAAAAACTGACGGAAATGTAGTTGAAGCTATTATATACTTAGAATCAAACTACAGTGATTTAAAAGGATCTTCAAAGAAAACTACAGAAATCTTTGGGAAAAATACAGACGAACTAAAAGAACAAGTTTTAGACCTAATAAAGAAAAGTAATGTTGTTAGATTAATCATCGAAAGAAAAGGAGAAACTATGTTAAATATACCACTTACTGTAGGTGTAGTAGGTGTTATAATAGGACCAATGCTTACTTTAGTTGGATTATCAGCTGCAGTACTTTCAAAATGCAAAATCAAAATAGCTAATGAAGATGGAGATACTGTTATCGATTTAGGAGAATTTAGTGAAGAAAAATTCAACACTATAAAAGACATGGTATCTAATAAAGCAAAAGACGTAAAAGAAGCTATGGACAAAAATAAAGAATCAAACACTTATCCTAATGATGAAATGAAAAAACAAGATGATGAAATAGTAATAAGTTTAGATAAAAAATCATACGACGTAAAAGACGACAACAATAATCAACAATAATTTAAAATAAACTAAAAATACATCTATATATTAAAAATTTTAGGTAGGATAATTTTTATCTCTACCTTAATTTTTTGTATATTAAATTTTATATATTAAATAAAGTTTATTTTATGGTAAAAAAAAATACAATTTGGCTTATAATAGTAGATAGGGCAACAATATTGACAAAT
>ENA-OQNO01001343-OQNO01001343.1-human-gut-metagenome-genome-assembly--contig:-NODE-1343-length-16854-cov-2.986608_pt1 | contig 16854 bp, 7 predicted proteins | sample MGYA00242629_ERZ504880 | MGnify/ENA primary metagenome ERZ504880 (study PRJEB26092, sample SAMD00036377) | human gut metagenome | host: Homo sapiens | study: EMG produced TPA metagenomics assembly of... | reverse complement strand
GTCCCTAAATGGCAGGTTTTAAGCCTCGCCGTGCTTCTCTTCCCAGCTGCGGTCATCGTATTTCTCGACCACGGCGTCATCGTCAAAGTGCAGCGGCTTATCCAGGTTGCGGGGCTTAAAGCCCTCCATAAACTTGTCGCGGCCAAAGCTCTCGGGAATCGCCACGGGATAACGGCCGGTAAAGCACGCATCGCAGTAGCCGCCCTTGGGCATGACCTTCAGCAGGCCCTCAACCGAAAGGAAGGCCAGCGAATCGGCGCCGATATACTCGCAGATCTCCTCGACCGTCTTGTTGGCGCTGATAAGCTGCGACTGCACATCGGTATCGATGCCGTAGAAACACGGCCAGATGACCTCGGGCGAGTTGATGCGGATGTGAATCTCCTTGGCGCCGGCGTTGCGCAGCATCTTGACGAGCTGCACCATGGTGGTACCGCGCACAATGGAGTCGTCGATAATGACAAGATTGTCCACACCCGGCACCAGACTGCCATACGTGATATCATACACATGCGCAGCCAAGTCATTGCGGCTGTTTCCTTCTGCAATAAACGTGCGCAGTTTGATGTCCTTGATGGCTACCTTTTCGCTACGGATACGGCGGGAAAGTATCTGTTCCAGCTCTTCCAGACTGGGGCTATGTCCCAGGGAAGCGATCTGTTGCACTTTCTCTTCATTCAGATAATCATCCAGTCCCTGCAACATGCCGTAGAACGCAACTTCCGCTGTATTTGGGATGAAGGAAAACACGGTATGGTCAAGGTCTTTATTGATGGCTTTCAATATGTTAGGTATCAGTTTCTCACCCAATAGTTTACGTTCCCTGTAAATATCCACATCACTGCCTCGTGAGAAATAAATACGTTCGAAAGAACAAGGTTTCACCTCGCGTACTTTATTGATTTGGGTGGTGCGCAGCTTGCCTGTCTTGTTAATCAGCAAGGCTTGTCCGGGCATCAATTCCTTAATGCTGGCTGCCGGCACATTGAAAGCGGTTTGTATCACAGGGCGCTCGCTGGCAAGCACTGCCACTTCATCATCCTGATACCAGAATGCGGGGCGGATTCCCCACGGATCGCGCACGGCAAACGATTCACCGCTTCCCGTCAGTCCACATATCACATAGCCTCCGTCCCACTCCTTGCTCGAAGTACGCAGCACGTTTGCCAGGTCCATATGATCTTCTATATAGTGAGTCACGCCCATGCCTGTCAATCCTTCCGCTTCGGCAAGATTGAAGAGGCGCTCCACTTCACGGTCGAGACGGTGTCCCACTTGTTCCAGCATGATGTACGTATCGGCATACTTCCGCGGATGCTGGCCGATAGCAGTGATACGTGCAAAGATCTCATCCACGTTCGTCATGTTGAAATTGCCGCAAAGAGCGAGATTCTTAGCCCGCCAGTTGTTACGTCTCAGGAAAGGGTGCACATAGGAAATGCCGCTCTTTCCGGTAGTGGAATAGCGCAAGTGCCCCATGTAAGCCTCGCCCGCAAAAGGGAGGTATTTCTTAGCGTAATCCGCATCATGAAGCTGCTCTTTTGTCAGATCCTTAAAGTTGCTTTGCACCGTACCGAATATCTCGGTAATGGCACCCGAACCGAGTGCACGCTCACGGAACATATACTCCTCACCGGGATTTGCTTCCAGCTTTACGCAAGCCATACCGGCGCCTTCTTGTCCGCGGTTGTGCTGTTTCTCCATCAGAAGATAGAGTTTGTTCAAACCGTACATCCATGTGCCGTACTTCTGTTCATAGTATTCCAGAGGTTTCAGCAGGCGTATCATGGCAACGCCACATTCATGCTTCAGTTCTTCCATCAGTTCATTTACAATTTACAATGTACAAAGTACAATTTATCGTTTACTATTTATTTCGTATTACCCTCTTTATTCCACTGTGACGCTCTTCGCCAAGTTTCTCGGCTGATCCACATCCATCCCTTTGCATACTGCGATATGATAGGCCAGTAACTGCAACGGTACTGTAGTAATTAACGGGTCGAGGCACTCGATTGTTTCCGGCAACTCGATACAAGTATCGGCAATCTTGCTGATAACCGTATCCCCTTTTGTCACCAGGGCAATCACTTTGCCCTTACGCGCCTTGATTTCCTGTATATTGCTCAATACTTTCTCATAAAGCCCGTTCTGTGTAGCAATCACTACTACCGGCATTTCAGCATCTACCAGTGCGATAGGCCCGTGCTTCATTTCAGCAGCCGGATAACCCTCGGCATGGATATAAGAGATTTCTTTCAGCTTCAACGCACCTTCCAGGGCTACGGGATACGAATATCCGCGTCCCAGATAGATAAAGTTATGCGCATACGTGAAGATTTTGGAAAGCTCTGCAATGCTGCCATTCAGCTTCAGCACTTCTTTCATCTTATCAGGAATGCGGTTCAGCTCCTGCACAATGGCAAGGAATTGCCCCTCATCTATCGTATTCTTCTCCTTGGCAAGCGTCAGCGCCAGCATGGTGAGCACTGTCACCTGTCCTGTAAACGCTTTGGTGGAAGCCACTCCAATTTCGGGACCTACGTGTATATAAGAACCCGTATGCGTAGCCCTCGGAATAGACGAACCAATCGCATTACAGATGCCATAGATAAATGCCCCACGACTCCGCGCCAGTTCCACAGCTGCCAGTGTATCCGCCGTCTCGCCACTTTGCGAAATCGCAATCACCACATCCTTACTGTCTATCACCGGATCACGGTAACGGAATTCCGAAGCATACTCCACTTCCACCGGAATGCGGCAAAGACTTTCTATCAGATGCTTTCCGATAAGAGCCGCATGCCAGGAAGTACCGCACGCCACGATGATGAAACGTTTGGCTGCCAGCAGGCGGTCTTTGTTATCAATCACTGCGGAAAGCACCACATTGGTACTTTCTACATTGATACGTCCGCGCATACAGTCGTGAATGCAATCGGGCTGTTCAAAAATCTCTTTCAGCATGAAGTGCGGATAACCACCCTTTTCCAACTGTCCCAGATTCAGTGACACCGTCTTCACTTCGTGCGGACATTCCACATTTTTCAGGTTCACCACCTTCAGTTTCTCTCCGCTGCGGATGACGGCGATCTCTTCATCTTCCAACTATACGACTGTCACTGTATATTCCACAATCGGCGTGGCATCCGAAGCCAGGAAAAACTCATCTTCACCGATACCTACCACCAACGGACTACTCTTGCGGGCTGCAATAATCTCATCCGGATTGTCCTTATCCAGCACGGCAATGGCATAAGCGCCGATTACTTCACGCAACGCTAATTGCACAGCAGTCAGCAAATCTGTATTTTTGGATTTCTGGATGAATTCTATCAGTTGCACCAGTACTTCGGTGTCCGTACTGCTTTTGAATGAATAGCCTTTGGCCTGGAGTTTTTCTTTAAGGACGGCGTAGTTTTCGATGATGCCGTTGTGGATGAGAGCGAGATGTTCGGAAGAGGAATAATGAGGATGGGCGTTAGCGGAGCAAGGTTCCCCGTGCGTAGCCCAACGGGTATGGGCAATTCCGATGTTACCGGAAATATCTTTTTGAGTAACGAAAGTTTCCAGTTCCGAAACCTTACCTTTCGTTTTGTAAACGTTCAACTGTCGGTTATCACTGATTAATGCTACCCCTGCACTATCATATCCGCGATACTCTAATCGCTTCAATCCTTTGATAAGAATGGGGTAGGCTTTCTTTTGACCAATATAGCCTACTATTCCACACATACTAATTAATATTTGATTTTGCGCTGCAAAGATATAAAAACCTGAGAACATAAAGTTAATATTTTGCCTATTTATTTATCAAAAGAATAGAAAAAAGTTATTTTCTTGTCAAAAAGTTAAAGAAAACAAACTTATTAAAGCAAAAGGAATAATTTTATAAATTCAAAGCAAGCAATGGAATTTTAGTTTTATATTGAAAGGAGATAGCGGAAAAATCTTCCAATCCGATAAAGACTGTCGTTTTTCAAGGTTGCCAAATTGCCAAAAAGCCAAATTGCTAAGATGAAAGGAAAAGGCCAATAAGACAAAGAGAACCTGTTGGCGGAATTAATTCATAATGGAATGGTAATGAATAAATAGATACGCGGACTACACGGACAAGGCGGACGAACGCGGACTTTTATTTTTCATCCGCAGATGACGCAGATAACGCTGAATTTTAAGCCTGAAAGGCTTGCATTATATAGCGTAGGGCATCGCCCTACGTAATCATCCCCATTTCTGAGCCCTGAAAGGGCGAGATAAAGCGTGTATGCTTGATTGCGCCCTTTCAGGGCTTAAATAGAGAGATACATAATCACGTAGGGCGTTGCCCTACGCTATGTAATATCAGGCTTTCAGCCTTATAAAATCCGCGTTTGTCAGCTTTGTCCGTGTAGTCCGCGTACCTATTTTATTCATAACCCTAACCGAAAGAAAGAAATCAATTCTGCCAATGGATAAAGAGACTAAATCCACGTCAATCCCATATCAACGCTGTATCAAGTCCGTACCATCTCCGTGTCTATAGAAACAGACTTGGTACGGAGTTGGTATGGACTTGACACGGAGTTGGTACGGACTTGGCTATATCCGGATAAGGATGAAACGAAAAAAATGTCATGCACTTCCCTTTTGGCTATTTGGCATTATGGCAATATGACAATTTCTCTAACAAGGGAAAGTCATACTTACAATACACAATGCAAATTATGTGTTTTATTTCAATTTAAAACACAAAAGCCTGTATTTTATTTCAATTTAAAACACAGCTCCAATAAACAGATATTTTGCAAGTCACAAAAACCCGCATTATTATACCAATTTGAAATTAAATTAATACTTTTGCCAAACATTTTGATAGTAATAACAGGTATTACCACAGAATAAAGTAAACTTAAAAAGATGAAAGAAAAACTTTTTAACAACGAAACAAAGAGAAAAGCCGGACAACAGGGAAGGGAAGAAAGCCAACATCCTGTATATCAACGACAGCCCAAGCAGTTGGGCTTGTATGATGCAGAGAACGAGCATGACGCTTGTGGTGTCGGTATGTTAGTGAACATCCACGGAGGCAAGTCACACGAACTGGTGGAGTCTGCATTGAAGGTGTTGGAGAACATGCGTCACCGGGGCGCCGAAGGTGCGGATAACAAAACCGGAGACGGTGCCGGCATCCTGCTGCAAATCCCGCATGAGTTTATTCTTTTGCAGGGTATTCCTGTTCCCGAGAAAGGGAAATACGGTACAGGTCTTCTCTTTCTACCGAAAGATGAGAAAGACCAAGGTGCTATCTTAAGTATCATCATCGAAGAGATTGAAAAAGAAGGATTGACATTGATGCACCTGCGCAATGTGCCCACCTGTCCAGAAATCTTAGGAGAATCGGCACTTGCTAACGAACCGGATATCAAACAAATTTTCATCACCGGATTTACGGAAAGCGAGACAGCCGACCGTAAACTCTATCTCATAAGAAAAAGAATAGAAAACAAAGTACGCAAATCGGATATTGCCACGCGCGAAGATTTCTACGTTGTCTCCCTATCCACGAAGAACATCATCTATAAAGGTATGCTCTCTTCACTGCAACTGCGAGGCTACTTCCCCGATCTGACAAACCCCTATTTCACCAGCGGCATAGCACTGGTGCACTCCCGCTTCAGCACCAACACCTTCCCTACCTGGGGACTGGCACAACCGTTCCGCCTCCTGGCTCACAACGGCGAAATCAACACCATCCGCGGCAACCGGGGTTGGATGGAAGCCCGTGAAAGTGTGCTCTCCTCTCCCATCCTGGGCGACATCAGGGAGATGCGCCCCAGCATTCAGCCGGGAATGAGCGACAGTGCCTCACTGGACAATGTTCTGGAATTCCTCGTTATGTCAGGCCTCAGCCTGCCGCACGCCATGGCCATGCTGGTGCCGGAATCTTTCAATGAAAAGAACCCTATCAGCGAAGATCTGAAAGCATTCTATGAATACCACTCCATCCTGATGGAACCCTGGGATGGCCCTGCCGCCTTGCTGTTCAGCGACGGACGTTTTGCAGGCGGTATGCTCGACCGTAACGGATTGCGTCCTGCACGCTATCTGATTACGCACAACGACATGATGGTAGTGGCCAGCGAAGTAGGCGTGATGGATTTCGAACCGGGAGACATCAAAGAAAAGGGACGCCTGCAACCGGGTAAAATACTACTGGTAGATACCGAAAAAGGCGAAATCTACTACGACGGAGAATTGAAAAAACAGTTGGCCGAAGCCAAGCCTTACCGCAGTTGGCTGGCAACGAACCGCATCGAACTGGATGAGCTGAAAAGCGGCCGTAAGGTAGCGCACACTGTGCCCGATTACGAGAGGATGCTGCGTACCTTCGGCTATTCCAAGGAAGATGTGGAGCGGCTCATCGTTCCGATGTGTACCACGGGTGCCGAGCCTATCCACTCAATGGGAAATGATACGCCGCTTGCCGTGCTTTCGGATAAGCCGCAACTACTGTACAACTACTTCCGTCAACAGTTTGCACAAGTCACTAATCCGCCTATCGACCCGATACGCGAGGAACTGGTAATGTCACTGACGGAATATATCGGCGCCGTGGGCATGAACATCCTGACACCCAGCGAAAGCCATTGTAAGATGGTACGCCTCAACCATCCCATCCTGGGCAATGCACAACTGGATATTCTTTGCAACATCCGCTACAAAGGTTTCAAAACGGTGAAACTGCCCTTGCTGTTTGAAGTAGCAAAGGGTCGTGCCGGATTGCAGGAAGCACTCACAGCACTTTGCAAGCAAGCAGAAGAGTCCGTCAGCGAAGGGGTGAACTACATTGTATTGAGCGACCGTGATGTGGATGCCACTCATGCGGCCATCCCCTCCCTACTGGCAGTAAGCGCAGTACACCACCACCTTATCTCCGTGGGTAAACGTGTACAGACGGCATTGGTAGTGGAAAGCGGTGAAATACGCGAGGTGATGCACGCAGCCCTGTTACTGGGATTTGGCGCCAGTGCCCTGAACCCTTACATGGCATTCGCCGTGATCGACAAGCTGGTGGCGAAGAAAGAAATCCAGTTGGATTATGCCACAGCCGAAAAGAAATATATCAAATCCATCTGCAAGGGATTGTTTAAGATCATGAGTAAGATGGGTATCAGTACCATCCGCTCGTATCGGGGAGCGAAAATATTCGAAGCCGTAGGTTTGAGTGAAGAGCTCAGCAATGCTTATTTCGGCGGGTTGAGATCCACAATAGGCGGTATCCGGCTGGATGAAGTGGCACGCGATGCAATCGCATTTCACGATGCAGGCTTTGCCGCACAGGTAGACGGATTACTCCCCAACAACGGTTTGTACGCTTTCCGTAAAGACGGAGAAAAACATGCCTGGAACCCGGAAACCATTTCTACCTTGCAACTTGCCACACGCCTGGGCAGCTATAAGAAGTTCAAAGAATTCACCAGTCTGGTAGACAGAAAAGAAGCGCCTATCTTCCTGCGCGACTTTCTGGATTTCCGCCGTACCCCCATTTCTATAGATAAGGTTGAACCGATAGAAAACATAATGCACCGCTTTGTGACGGGTGCCATGAGTTACGGGTCTATCAGCAAAGAAGCGCATGAGGCAATGGCCATTGCCATGAACCGGATTCACGGACGCAGCAACACAGGTGAGGGAGGCGAAGACAGCGCACGCTTTACTCCCCGCGAAGACGGAACCAGTCTGCGTAGTGCCATCAAGCAGGTAGCTTCGGGACGTTTCGGCGTAACAACGGAGTATCTGGTGAATGCCGATGAAATACAAATCAAAGTGGCACAAGGGGCCAAACCGGGTGAAGGCGGTCAGTTGCCGGGCTTTAAAGTAGACCAGGTGATTGCGAAAACACGTCATTCCATTCCCGGCATTTCATTGATTTCTCCCCCGCCCCATCACGACATTTATTCCATCGAAGACCTGGCACAGTTGATCTTCGACCTGAAGAATGTAAATCCTCATGCCAAGATCAGTGTGAAACTGGTAGCCGAAAGCGGTGTAGGAACCATTGCCGCCGGAGTGGCCAAAGCAAAAGCAGACCTTATCGTCATCTCCGGTGCGGAAGGTGGTACGGGCGCCTCTCCTGCCTCCAGTATCCGCTATGCCGGTATCTCTCCTGAACTGGGACTAAGCGAGACGCAACAAACTCTTGTACTGAACGGTCTGCGCGGGCAAGTGATGTTGCAGGTGGACGGGCAACTGAAAACCGGTCGTGACATCGTACTGATGGCGATGCTGGGTGCCGAAGAGTTCGGATTTGCAACCAGTGCTTTGATTGTACTGGGCTGCGTCATGATGCGCAAATGCCATCAGAACACCTGCCCCGTGGGTGTGGCAACGCAAAACGAGGAACTTCGCCGGCGCTTCCACGGACGCAGCGAATACCTGGTGAACTTCTTCACTTTCCTGGCGCAGGAAGTGCGGGAATATCTCGCCGAAATCGGTGTGGAACGTATGGATGACATTATAGGACGCACGGATCTTATTATCCGCAAGTCAGAAAACGAATCACCCAAGCAATCCCTGATTACTTTCGACAAAATACTGGCACGCATCGATAATGGTGCAGCCATCCGCCACACCATCGACCAGCAACACGGCATCGACCACGTAAAAGACGTTGAAATGCTGCATGCCGCTGCCGAAGCTCTGGAAAACCAGAAAGAAATCTCACTGGAATATACGATTGCCAATACGGATCGTGCTTGCGGAGCTATGCTTTCGGGCACCATTGCCGCGAAGTACGGTGAAGCGGGACTGCCGGAACATACGTTGAACGTAAAGTTCAAAGGTTCTGCAGGACAAAGTTTCGGTGCCTTCCTTGTACCGGGTGTTAACTTCAAGCTGGAAGGTGAAGCGAACGATTACCTCGGCAAAGGCCTTTCGGGTGGACGGATTGCCGTATTGCCTCCGGTACGCTCTAACTTCCAGGCCGAAAAGAATACGATTGCAGGAAACACCTTGCTCTATGGCGCAACCAGTGGTGAAGTTTACATCAATGGACGCGTAGGCGAACGTTTCGCTGTCCGCAATTCCGGAGCCATTGCCGTAGTAGAGGGTGTAGGCGATCATTGTTGCGAGTACATGACGGGCGGTCGTGTGGTAGTCCTCGGTTCAACAGGGCGCAACTTCGCAGCCGGTATGTCGGGCGGTGTAGCTTATGTATGGAATAAGGATGGAAACTTCGATTATTTCTGCAACATGGAAATGGTGGAACTAAGCCTCATCGAAGAAGCCTCCTATCGTAAAGAGTTGCACGAACTCATCCGTCAGCACTACCTCTATACAGGCTCCAACCTGGCACGCACTATGCTTGATGACTGGAACCGATATGTGGATGAGTTTATCCAGATAGTCCCCATCGAGTACAAGAAGGTACTGCAAGAAGAGCAAATGCGGAAACTGCAACAGAAGATTGCAGAGATGCAACGTGATTATTAAATCGCGTTGCGATTTAATAATCACGAATTAATAATGAAAGAATAAAGGAATGAAAGGCTGCGCAATGCATGCCCCTCTTCCCCTCCCTTTCAATTATTAATTCACCCATCACCAGCTTTAATTCTTTAATTATTAATTATTAATTTGTTTATCATGTCCTTCTTAAACATACCACGACAGGAAGCGGGATACCGTCCTGTCCACGAACGTATCACAGACTTCAGTCAGGTGGAGCAAACTTTAAACAGTCACGAACGCAAACTCCAGGCATCACGTTGCATGGATTGCGGTGTACCCTTCTGTCACTGGGCATGCCCGTTGGGCAATAAGCAACCTGAATTTCAGGATGCACTTTATAAAGGTAAATGGCGCGAAGCATACGAAGTGCTCGCCGCCACAAACGACTTCCCCGAATTTACCGGACGCATCTGTCCGGCACTTTGCGAAAAGTCATGTGTACTGAAGCTTTCGTGTGATGAGCCTGTCACCATTCGTGAAAACGAGGCGGCTATTGCCGAAGCGGCTTTTCGCGAAGGTTACATCGTGCCCATTCAGCCCGAACGTAATGGAAAGCGGGTTGCCATCATCGGTGCAGGTCCTGCGGGACTCTCCGCTGCCTGCCGGCTGAATGCTAAAGGCTATGAAGTGACTCTTTTTGACAGCAAACCCATGCCCGGCGGATTACTGCGCTATGGTATTCCTAATTTTAAACTCGATAAGGCAGTAATCGACCGCCGGATGGGAGTGCTTGAAGCCGAAGGCATCAAGTTCGAAATGGGCGTAACGGTAGATGTACAGAACCTCCCCGCGGGCTTTGATGCCTACTGCATCTGCACCGGGACGCCGCAGGCACGCGACCTCAATATCCCCGGACGCGAACTGAAAGGTATTTATCTTGCCCTCGAAATGCTGTCCCAGCAAAATCATATCCTCGATGGAGAAACGTTCCCCAAAGACCGTCTGGTAAATGCCAAGGGCAAACGGGTTCTCGTCATCGGTGGCGGTGATACAGGATCGGATTGTATCGGTACGAGCATCCGCCAGGGAGCCGTGAGTGTGACACAGATTGAAATCATGCCACAGCCTCCCGTAGGTCACAATGACGCTACTCCTTGGCCACAATGGCCCATTGTGCTGAAGACGACTTCAAGTCACGAAGAAGGTTGCACGCGCCGCTGGTCGCTGACATCCAATCAGTTTATTGGCAAGAATGGAAAAGTCTGCGGTGTAGGGGTGGAAGAAGTGGAATGGATTCCGGCTCAGGATGGCGGACGCCCTACCATGAAGCCTACCGGAAAGAAGGAAGTGATAGACGCCGATATGGTGCTTCTGGCCATGGGCTTCCTGAAACCGGAACAGCCTGAATTTCCGGAAAATGTGTTCGTAGCAGGTGATGCGGCACGCGGTGCCAGCCTTGTGGTGCATGCACTGGCGGACGGGCGGAGAGTGGCAGAACGGATAGACAAGTATTTGAGTGATTAGTGGTAAGTGATTAGTGATTAGCAGGCTGTGCTATGCTTACTAATTACTAATTACTAATCACTCATCACTAATCACTGAACTAATCACTAATCATTAACCCCTAATCACTAAATATCATGTGTGGAATCGTAGGTATCTTCAATATCAAATCTCAATCCCAGGAATTGAGAAACAAAGCGCTTCGAATGGCGCAGAAAATCCGTCATCGCGGACCGGACTGGAGTGGTATTTATGTAGGCGGCAGTGCCATCCTGGCTCACGAACGTCTTTCCATCGTCGATCCGGAAAGTGGCGGACAACCATTGTATTCTCCGGATGGCAAGCAAATCCTTGCCGTCAACGGTGAGATCTATAATCATCGGGAAATCCGTTCCCGCTACGCCGGCAAGTATGCTTTCCGTACAGGATCGGACTGTGAAGTCATTCTCGCATTATATAAGGATAAAGGCATTCATTTCCTCGAAGAATTGAACGGTATCTTCGCCTTTGCCCTTTACGACGAGGAAGCAGACGATTATCTGATTGCCCGTGACCCTATCGGGGTAATCCCTCTTTATATCGGTCGTGACGACCAGGGACATATCTACGTCGGTAGCGAACTGAAAGCTCTCGAAGGTTTCTGTGATACCTACGAGCCTTTTCTGCCCGGACATTACTTCTGGGGACGTGAAGGGAAAATGCATCGTTGGTATCAACGCCCCTGGACCGATTATGCCGCCGTCAAAGCCAATGACACCACCGCCCGCCGGGCTACCCAACCAGAAATCAACAGCGTAAAACTCGCCCTTGAAGCTGCCGTGCAACGCCAGTTAATGTCCGATGTTCCTTACGGTGTCCTGCTCAGTGGTGGTCTCGACTCTTCCGTCATCTCCGCCATTGCCAAGAAATATGCCCGCAAGCGCATTGAAACCAACAACCAGAGCGAAGCCTGGTGGCCTCAACTCCACTCCTTCGCCGTCGGTCTGCGCGGTGCACCGGACTTGATTAAAGCCCGTGAAGTGGCGGAATATATCGGCACTGTTCACCATGAAATCAATTATACCATTCAGGAAGGGCTCGATGCCTTGCGTGATGTCATCTACTTTATCGAAACATACGACGTTACCACTGTTCGTGCTTCCACACCGATGTACCTGTTGGCACGTGTCATCAAGTCTATGGGCATTAAGATGGTGCTTAGTGGTGAAGGTGCCGATGAGGTTTTCGGTGGTTATCTCTACTTCCACAAAGCCCCCACACCGCAGGCTTTCCACGAAGAAACGATCCGTAAGCTCTCCAAGTTGCACCTGTACGACTGTCTGCGTGCGAATAAGAGCCTTTCTGCTTGGGGTGTAGAAGGTCGTGTTCCCTTCCTCGATAAAGAATTCCTGGATGTGGCAATGAACCTCAGCCCTGCCGTCAAGATGTGTCCGGGCAAAGAAGTGGAAAAGCGCATTGTGCGCGAAGCTTTTCAGGATATGCTGCCTCAAAGTGTTGCCTGGCGGCAAAAAGAGCAATTCTCCGATGGCGTCGGTTACAATTGGATTGATACATTGAAGGCTATTACTTCTGCCGCCGTCACCGACCATCAGATGGAACATGCCGCCGAACGGTTTCCCATCAATCCACCACAGAATAAGGAGGAATATTACTATCGTAGCATTTTCGAAGAACACTTCCCCAGTCAGTCGGCTGCCCGAAGCGTGCCCAGTGTGCCGAGCGTTGCTTGCTCTACTGCTGAAGCACTCGCCTGGGATGCCACATTGCAAGGGAAAAATGATCCGAGCGGACGGGCTGTGGCAGATGTGCACGAAGTACCCATTTAATTCATTACCATGCTTGGAAACAGGAATAAATAAGTATCAGCCGTGGCAGGAAGATAGCAAAATAAGTGTTATCTTTGCTGCCACGGACTTTTATAAGTATTTTAAGTATCTAAGTAATACCATTGAGTTATGGAACAGAACAGCATCAAAGGCATCCCCTACGGGCTGACCGACTATACCCGTCTCGCCCGTGAAAACTATTACTACGTGGACAAGACTCACTTTATCCCTCTGATAGAGCAGTTCGCTTCATATCTTTTTCTCATCCGCCCCCGCCGGTTCGGCAAGACGCTGCTCATCAACATGCTGGCGGCCTATTATGACATCAATAACGCCGACCGCTTCGAAGAGCTCTTTGGCGAACAATGGATATACGAACATCCCACTTCCCTGAGAGCGAAGTTCATGATACTCAGGTTCAACTTCTCCGCCGTCAACTCCACACCCGGAAGGCTGGAGGAATCGTTCGAGAAGCACTGTACGGAGCGTTTCGTAGAGTTTGCCAACAACTACGAACACCTGTTCCAGCCCGGCTTTCGCGAGGAATTGATGAGTCGCACCTTAGCCTCCGAACGGCTGGATTATATCAATAGCACCGCCAGCCGGTTGCGCCTGCGTATCTACCTCATCATCGACGAGTACGACAACTTCACCAATACCATCCTTTCCACCTTCGGAAAGGATGCGTATCGTAAGGCCACCCACGGCGAAGGCTTCTTCCGCTACTTCTTCAACGTGCTCAAGTTCCTCACTTCCGGCAACAGCATGGCACTGGAACGTATGTTCATCACCGGTGTAAGCCCCATCACGTTGGATGACGTGACGAGTGGTTTCAATATCGGAACCAACATCACCACCTCGCCGTTGTTCAACTCTCTGGTAGGCTTCACCGAAACGGAGCTGCGCACCATGCTGGAGTATTACCGCGACCAAGGCGTACTGACGATGGACGTGGAAGAAATGATTCGCGACATGAAGCCTTGGTACGACAACTACTGCTTTGCCGAGGAATGCCTGAACGAAAGTATGTACAATTCCGACATGACGCTCTACTACGTAAACAGTTGTCTGAAAGTCGGTAAAAAGCCCAAAGAAATGGTGGACACAAACATCCGCACGGACTACAATAAGTTGCGTCACCTCATCCGGATAGATCACGAACTGGGCGCCAACTTCTCCGTTATCCGCGAAATCGTGGAAAACGGACGGACATCAGGCACCATCAGTAGCGCCTTTTCCGTAGAGAAGATGGTGGACCGGAACAACTTCAAGTCATTGCTCTACTACTTCGGCCTGCTCAGCATCCGGGGCGTGGAGCGCGGACAGACAGTGCTCACCATCCCCAACAACACCGTACGCGAGCAGTTCTACACTTACCTGACGGAGGCTTACAACCAAGCTGACATCTTCAGTTTGGACTTCTCCGACCTGGCCGACCTGATGACGGGCATGGCATACGATGCCGCCTGGCAACCCCTCTTCGCCTACATCGCCGCCGAACTGGAGAAGCAAAGCCGCATCCGCGAGTTCATTGACGGTGAAGCACACGTGAAGGGTTTTCTTCTTGCCTATCTCAACATGACGAACCTTTACCAGCTGATGCCCGAATATGAACTGGGCAAGGGCTACGCCGACTTCTACTTCCGTCCCAATCCGCAGATGCCGGATATCCGCTATGCCTATCTGATGGAGGTGAAATACCTGAAACGCGACGAGCCCGAAAGCCGCATCACCACGTTGAAGGAAGAAGCCCGGAAGCAATTACTGAAGTACGCCTCGGATGAAATAGTCATGCAGACCATCGGCGGAGCGCAACTCAAACTAATCACCATTGTCTTCCGAGGTTGGGAAATTGTCGGAATGGAGGAGACAAAGATTAGTGAAAAAGTAATGGACTAAAATTAATATCAAACGCTTATGTGCAGTGAAAGATTACGTGATAAGGCATGTAAGGTCGTACCATTGTGTAAACAATTTACCACCCGAAACCTATCGACAGAATACCAAAGGTTCTTATCACAGTCTCAAATATAGACAAATCACAGGCATTTTTCTGCTTTATTAAGCTTCTCGTTATTCGTTTTTAAAGAATAACGGGAACGTTTTTAAAGAATGTGCTCAACGTTTATTAAAAACGTAAAAAGCCTCTTTTAAGCCCGAATCCGATAAATATCAACAAAAAAGGCGATAATTTCCTATTGAAATTACCGCCTTTCTTATTTTTTGTCTGTTATTATCTTAGAAAACAAGTCGTATGAATTCTCTATTATCAACTACCCTGCAAAGATACGACATCCGAAAGGTGAAGTCAAGTATTCTGGCAGGTTTTTCCGACTTTTCTTTTTTTTATTTTTTAATTCTTCCATTTTGTTTTTGTCCGATACCATTTTTTTCTAATTTTGGGAATTAGAAATTAGGAACTTACGTTAACTTAACACACAACAAAGATGAAATATAAAACTTATCTGGTAACAGTCTTATGGGGAGCCCTTTTATCCCTGACTTTACCTGGCGCAGCACAAAATAATCTTCAACATCAAAAGGACTCTCTACGCCAAGTGATTGAGCACTCCGAAGGCATCGATAAACTGAGGTCGTACCACCGATTGTACTATCTATATATGTCCGAAATTGCCGACGACCGGAAAATGGATACCTTGCTCACCGTGTTCGACCAGGCGGAAGCCGAAGCCATTAGGCAGGGAAACACAAAAATGCAGGGAATGGTATATGGAAACCTCATCATCTCCCATATAAACAGAAACGAGTACGACCAAATCATTCAGAAAGCTCCCGCCTACCTCGATTTCTATATCAAGCACGAACAATGGAGACTCTATTATCAGATACACATGCAGCTTATCACCGCCTACAATCTGAAAGGAGATTATACACACGCGGCGGAAGAAGCGCAACTGATGTTCGACCGTGCCAAGGAACGGAAGGACAAGGCGGGAATGGCGACAGCGCTCTATGCCACAGCCATCACCTATAATGTGCAGGACAGATGGAAAGAGGAAGAAGACTGTTTCAGGGAGTGCATCAGCCTGCTATGGGAAGTTTCGGGATACGACAATATCCTGACACAAGCCTACGCATTCTTATGCAGTTCGCTTCGGGCGCAAGCCCAATATGATGAGATATTGAAACTCGTGCCCGAATACCGAAAAGCCATCGCACGATTTGAGAAAGCCGCCGGAAGAGAGCAACCGGAAGCATGGGGAAACCTCTATGTGGCATTGATGAATACCTATATAGATACAAAAGACTATGACAAGGCAGGCGAATATCTCGCTAAGCTGGACGGCATCGTCAACAACAATATCTCAAAATATGAACTGGCACGGGCAAGGGCGCTGATATTCCAGTCACGGGGAAATTATAGCAAGGCGCTTGCCGCAATAGACAGTGCCGCAGTGGAAGTTCCGGAATCGGACTTCGACCTCAACGCCACCCGGAAGATAAAGATGGAGATACTTGCCCGGATGGGACGCATCGATGACGCTTTTCAACTATTTGATGAAATCATCGCTACGAATGACAGCCTGAAGAATGTGGAAGTCAACGCCCGTTTCGACGAATTGCGTACCCGGTATGAGGTGGAAAAGCATATCGCGGAGAAGGAACGCAACTTCCATTACTTCCTTTTTGCCCTTGGCATCTGCCTGGTTCTGACGTTGCTGCTGGCAGGCGTTTTCTATTACAACCGGGTGATCGCTATCAAAAACCGTAAGCTGTATGAACGGATCAAGGAACAAGACCGGCTGGCGGACGAACTGGCAGAGCTGGAGCGTGCCCGCCGATCCGAAGCTTCCGCTGAAACTTCCGGCAGTGAACCGGACGAAACAGTGGAAACCGTGGGTGCAGATGCCCCCGGCAGTGAACAAAAGAATCTGGTCATGCGGTTGCAGGAGTATCTACTCTCCCACGACAACCTGTTGGATGCCGAAGTGAATCGCGACGACATTATATCCGCGCTCGGCACCAACAAGAACACATTGACAGATGCGGTGAAAGCCGTTACGGGAAAATCGCCCATGGAGTATATGCGCATCTTGAAAGTAGAGGAGGCACGCAAGCAGATGGACGCCCA
>ENA-OQNO01001331-OQNO01001331.1-human-gut-metagenome-genome-assembly--contig:-NODE-1331-length-16952-cov-2.875721_pt1 | contig 16952 bp, 13 predicted proteins | sample MGYA00242629_ERZ504880 | MGnify/ENA primary metagenome ERZ504880 (study PRJEB26092, sample SAMD00036377) | human gut metagenome | host: Homo sapiens | study: EMG produced TPA metagenomics assembly of... | reverse complement strand
AATATGGCCCTCCATGGTATACAATGGTAACAGCTGACTGCTGCCGTCTGATCATACCACGGCTTACGGTGCACATGACGGAGAAACTGCCCATGATTTAGGAATCTGCCCCGGCCCCTGTGTCGGGAAAAGTAAATTTTACCACCAGCCATATAAAAAGCGATACCTTTGAAGTGCATTACCATTCCTGCTATGGAATCTATTACTTTGTGAAAGGCGACGCCGATTATGTGGTGGAGGGAAGAGAATACCATCTGACTCCTCACAGCCTGATTCTGCTTTCTCCCTACGTTTTTCACGGAGTGAGGGTAAATTCTACGACGGACTATGTCCGCTGTTCGGTTCATTTCTCGCCGGAATCCGTCATCGCGGAGCGGCGCGTCCTTCTGCTGTCGTCATTTCCGGGAAATAAGAAGAGCGGGCCCGGCGAGGTGTTTTACGAAAAGACAGAGGACTATGGGCTCTATGCCTATTTTGAGCACCTCATCTGGTCTCAAAAACAGCCCGATGCCTTAAGCAGTTCCTACTATGCCATGTTTTTAGAAGCGCTCCTGGCCGAAATTTCCCTGATGTGCCAGACTCTGCGCCCCTCTACACCTGACAGCAGCGCCTCCGGCACCATAACCGATATCATCCGCTATTTAAATGAGCACTTAACCGAGCCCGTCACGCTCGACGAACTGTCCGGCCGCTTTTTCATCAGCAAATACTATATGAACCGCGCATTTAAAAAGGCTACCGGCACCACAGTCATGGATTACTTAATCTACAAGCGCATCGTCATGGCCAGACAGCTCATGCTCAACGGCTTCACGGCGGCTGACGCGGCCAATGAGACGGGCTTTGGAGACTATTCAACCTTTTACCGCGCCTATAAAAAGGTGATGGGATGCCGCCCCGGAGCGGACAGGACTGGAAAAACGTCCCCAAATCCCCATGAAACAGTGAAAAAAGTGCAGGGAACCGATATTTAACCGGTCCTCTGCACTTTCTTTTCTCTTCATTCCCACACTGCTTTTATTCGTTCCCGCACAGCCTCCATCTGATTTCATCGTAAAACTTAAACACATACTGATTCGGCGAAAGCCCGGACACCTGCCCGTCTCCCGTTTCAATCACCGTCCAGGAACCGTTTTCAAGCTCCGCGAAATCGACCGTATAAAAATGGCTGTCCAGCACCGGAATCGTGTTCACCAGTTCTATGGGAACAACGGGCCATCCCTCTTTCTGATTGGAATTCGGGCTGAGCGTCAGGAGTTCCCCGTTTAAATAAAACGCCCTGTATTCATTGGTCATACTGTCCCGTCTCTTCAGTTCCACATATTCCTTTAACACAATGCCTCTCACATATAAATCTCCGCGCATTGCCTGAAACCTCCGGGCATATTCATCCAACTGCCTGTCATCGTACGATGAGTCGAAACAGGCGGGGAAATCCGTCCCCTTCACCGATTTCACGTAGTCTTTCATCATAAAACGGGGAAATGCGTGTTTAACTTCTCTCCAGTCGATCGCCTCCCCTTCCGGATATACTCTGATTCCTGGAGTATAATCCGCAATCGCCGGATAAGCCAGCGGGAATTCATGGCAGTTCTCGTATTCCGCCGGCGTATTGATCAGGGTCAGATTCCGCTCCTTCAGCGCCTCAAACAGCCTTGCATACACTTCCGGCTGCAGCATCCAGCCCCGGTAGATGCATCGCTCGTCGTCACCTACCGCCTCCGCCGGATACAGCCTGAAAGGTTCTCCCGCCACGAAATTATCGTAATTGTACAGCACGGCCTGAAATTCAGGAAACTTTACCGCCTCCTCGTACTCCTGGCGGTAATCCGCATCCACTTTTCTGATGTCAAAGTAGTCGGCCGGGTAGAGTATGGTTATTTTCATGGTTGTATGGTTCCCTCCCTCCGCTTCACAGACACCGCACAGATGGTATCCGCATTTCCCGTGTATGGCCGGCCTGCTGCATCATCAAAAAATACAATATCTTCAAAGCCAGCTTCCCGCAGCTCTTTCTCCATAGACTCCACGGTATAGATCTGATTCCAGTTATTATAGCACTGACACGCGTCTTCCGTTACGATCACATACTGTTCAACATAGTTATTCGTCTCCGGATACTGATAATTCCGCTGGATACAGACATGGGGTTTTCCGGACCAGAATCCCTGCTCCAGATACTCTACGGCTTCCATTTCCCTCCGTTTTTCCCTGTACTTCTCTGAATCCCCATCCAAAATGAAAATTCCGTCTTTCTTCAGGGCTCCATACACGTTCTTTAAAAGTACTTTCCTGCTTTCCGGCGGAAGCACGCCATAATCGCAGTATATCAGAACGGCTGCATCAAATTCCTCCCGGTAATCCATTTCCAGATAATTTTTATAATGATATTCGATCGGAAGCGTCTCCGCCTCCGCGTGTTCCCTGGCATACGCGATGGAACGCCTGGAATAGTCCAGCCCTGTGACCCGGAAGCCCTCTTTGCAGAATCGCTCCGCATAGAGACCGGGGCCGCAGCCTAAGTCCAGAAGCTTCATGCCCGGTCTGACCTTACAGTACTGTGCGATCCATTTCGCAGACTGTTCTATAAAATCATGGCGTCTGGAAGCCGCGTCGATCTCCGGATCGAGATGCGCCTTCAGCATATACTCCGAAATATGTTCGTCATCCCAGAACGGAGCGGAGCTGGGCGCATAGAGAGATGGTTTTTCCTTTAAATAGTTGATGAATTTGCTGTACATAGGGACCTCCGTGTGAATTGTCATTTACTGTTATGACGGGTATTCTTTCAGTATACCTTTTTTTCTATGGGGATAGCAACCCTATGTTGAAGGCAGAATCAATTTTTAGAAGAACAAGTTCATTCACACCCACACACAATCCGAATTCCCGTCTCATATTTCCTGTCATCCACAATCACCCGCACATCAAATGTCCCCGTTAATCCGGCCTTATTCACGAACGTCCTGGTATTCCTCTCATCGGAATCCATGAACGTTCCGCAGCACATAGCCAGATGGGACACAGCCGTGGTAGAGATAAAGTATCTGTGGGTCTCATTTTCCCCTTCCAGAAGCAGCATGACGAGTTGTCCCTTCTCAAATCTGGAATAAAAAATAAAGCGGTCCGGTTCTTCCTCAATCCTTGCATTGCACACTTCCGGAAGCAGTTCGCCGCATGATTCCACAGGAATGTCCGTCTCAAATTCCTTTGTTACGCCCATATGCCCCAGCTGTTTTCCCTCTCCCAGCTCCAGATTATTGCCGGGCACATACATCTTTGTCTTCTCCGCACGGTAATAATTGCCGGGCAGATGAAGTTCCATCATGACTTTTCCGTCGCAAACCTCGACCGTGTATGTCTCCAGACGGCTATCCGGCATGTTTCTTGCAAAAGCTCCCAGTGCCTCGGACGGTTCGCCTCCGACATAGGAGATTCCACCTGAGTGAATCATGTAATGGTCTTCATTATAGTATTCTACATTACAGATATATGGTGAGAAGAATTCCGCACCGCGTTCCTTTCCGTACTGCCATACCTGCTCAATTGTCATTTCTTCTGTGTTGATCTTATAGCGGACGCCTCTGGAATAGCTGTCCTTCGCTGTCCGGTATTCCTCTTTCAGCTTTGAGCCGTAATGGTGGTTGTCGAAGCACATGACATCGCCATCCGGCGTAATCACACAGGCGTGCTGTTCATACTGCCATTCAAATCCCTCCCCTATGGGCTTGAAGAAATACTTCTGGTATTCCTCCGGCCACCCCTGCGGATCGCCGATAATCCAGTTCAGTTGTCCCGTCTCATAATCCACATTCACCATAGCATCAATATGACGGCCTGAGAAGGTAAGGGTATCCGTGTTCTCATCGTACCAGACAGCATTATTATGGAACCAGTCTTCAGAACTCCAGCTGCCCGATTTGGAGCATCCCGGTTCCAGGAACTGCTTGTAATCCCATGTCTTTAAGATCTCGCCGGTCTCCCTGTCTATTAAAACAGCCTTGTCCTCCACCGTATCGCTGGTCAAATCGTCAGTCAGAGAGATGATATTGCCATCCGGCATCTCGATATGATCGTGATGATAACCGCCCGGCAGACAAAATTCCTTGTATATCTTTCCGCACATATCCATCTCATAGATTCCGGACACGTAATACGGCATCTGGATCAGGCGGTCTGTTCCCATCAGAATATGGCCATTTCTCGCCCGCTTAAAATCAAAGATACACGGAACATTTAGATGCCATCTGGCGTCTCCTGCATAGTCGAAGCCGGATGCCAGATTCTCGTCTGACGGCGCTTCAATGATGATGTCATCCTGCATATACTCCGGTGTGGTCTTCATTGAATAGCAGACCTGCTTTCCATCGTACACATCGGGAGTCTGAATGGTGATTACGGCTGCAGTTCCACGCGGTTTTCGTAATCATTATAAAGACCCAACACCGGCAGTACATGGGTCTTCGCTTTCGGAAATGTATGATAGATATTCGCTTCCTTCGTCTTTCCCTGGACTGTGACCGTTACCGCGGTCTCTTCCTCCGTCTTAAACAGCACCACCGCAGTCAGGGGACTGATAAAATACGGATTGTATTTAATCAGGGGATTCCGAAGCGTATAATTTCCCTCTTCCAGTTCCTTCAGCATGGCCGTTTCCGCCTCCGCCTGTCTCGCAATCAAACCGGCATCATACTTATAACCAATCGTTTTCTCTGCCATCTGTATCATCCTCTCTTTCTTCAAAAGTATTCCTGTAATTATTTTACCGGAGTTTGGAAAGTAAGGATATAACGTATGTTATTTTCATTAAAATTAAAGACGGATAACCCACCCTCCCCTGTCCACAATCAAAAAATCCACCCATAAAAGGGAGGAAGCCGGCAAGAGGGGGATCCTGCCGGCTTTGAGTATGAAAAAAAGTTTTATATTATTAATAACGTTTACGAGTATTACTATAACCAATAAATGTGAAAAATATTTGCCCTAAATGTGAAAGAAATGTGAATCTTAAACATTCCTCTGATAAAGAAGTCCCCTGACTTCATACGAAATCAGGGGACCTGTCTCACTTCTTATCTCTTCAATTCCTATCTCTTTACTCCCATATGGAACATCTCATCAGATCCGGATTTCTCTTCCGTATCCGTTGTCTCCTGGGACGGTTCCTTTGGCGCAGTCTCTTCCGCTGCGGGACTGCTCAGGACTGCTTCTTCCTTCTTATCGTCGAACGTGTCCTTATGGCTTACCACGTCGTCCATCTTGTCGGCATCGGTCTTATCCTTCTCCTCCGGCTCCGGTATTCCCTTCATCTCTCTGAAGATCTTCATGAATTCCTTGCCGGTGATGGTCTCCTTCTCGATTAAGAACTCTGCGATCTTATCCATCACATCGCGGTTCTCAGACAACAGAGCCTTGGCTTCCTCGTAGGCTTCCTTCAGCATCTTCATAACCTCGTTGTCGACTTCGGCAGCCGTGGCATCGCCGCAGTTCATGACCGTACGGCCGGTTAAGTACTGGTCTTCCTGAGTCGCTAAGCCCATCAGACCAAACTTATCGGACATACCGTACTGAGTAATCATGGCACGGGCCATTCTGGTCGCCTGCTCGATATCGTTGGCTGCCCCCGTGGTCACAGTATCAAACACAAGCTCCTCCGCTGCTCGTCCGGCCAGGGCCCCGACCAGCATGGCGTGAAGTTCTTTCTTCGTATTTAAATATTTTTCTTCCTCCGGCACGTGCATAACGTAGCCAAGGGCGCCCATGGTTCTCGGAACGATGGTGATCTTCTGAACCGGCTCCGCGTCCTTCTGGAGGGCGCTTACGAGAGCATGGCCAACCTCGTGGTAAGACACGATGCGGCGCTCTTCCTTATTCATGATTCTGTCTTTCTTCTCTTTACCCACAAGCACGACTTCAACCGCTTCAAATAAGTCTTTCTGGGCGACGGCCTGTCTGCCGCTCTTAACCGCCAGAATGGCTGCCTCGTTGATCATGTTGGCAAGATCTGATCCAACCGCGCCGGAGGTCGCCAACGCAATCGCGTCGAGATCGACGCTCTCATCCATCAATACGTCTCTGGAATGAACCTTTAAGATATCCACACGGCCCTTTAAATCCGGCTTATCCACGATGATCCGGCGGTCGAAACGGCCTGGACGCAGCAGCGCCGGGTCTAAGATCTCCGGACGGTTTGTCGCAGCCAGAACCAGAAGTCCCTTGGAGGAATCGAATCCGTCCATCTCGGACAGCAGCTGGTTTAATGTCTGTTCACGCTCGTCATTGCCGCCGCCGAATCTGGAATCACGGCTCTTACCGATGGCATCCACCTCATCGATGAAAATGATACAGGGAGCGGACTCCTGGGCCTGCTTGAATAAGTCACGCACACGGGAGGCGCCGACACCCACGAACATCTCTACGAAATCAGAACCGGACAGCGAATAGAATGGGACATGCGCTTCTCCGGCTACCGCCTTGGCAAGCAGGGTCTTACCTGTACCAGGAGGACCCACAAGCAAAGCTCCTTTCGGCAGCTTGGCGCCGATCTTCGTGTATTTACCCGGATTGTGAAGGAAGTCTACGATCTCCGTCAGCGACTCCTTCGCCTCGTCTTCCCCGGCTACATCGCGGAATGTGACTCCGGTCTCTTTCTGTACGTATACCTTGGCGTTGCTCTTGCCCACGCCCATGATACCGCCGCCTCCGCCGACACGGCGCATCATAAAGTTAAGTAGAATTCCCATCAGACCAAACAGCAGCAGATAGCTGACAATGGTCTGGATAATGAAGTTGCCATCCTTACGGATCCTGTGCGTATCCACGCCGGCTGTCCGAAGTCTCTCCGCGAGTGTTAAATCATTATCCATTCGCACGGTATAATATGTTTTCCCGGGCATGTATCCTTCCCAGGTGCTCTTCGGCTCGATTGTAATTCTGGAGTCCTCGACGCTTACGGCCTCTACCTGCTTCTCATCCACCATGTTCATAAATGTATCATAGCTGAGCTCTTCTGTGGTCCTCGCTGAGAGTGCGTTGTGCAGATAGGACAGCCCTGCCACCGCAATTAAAAAGGTAACTACCCATGCAATAATTACCTGTGCGTTCTTTGGCATCTTACTGTTATTATTCTGATTGTTGTTGTTATCCATATGTGTAAATTCTCCAATCCGGATATTCTATACCCATTCTATATCATTATAGTGTCAGTCTCTCCATAAATCAAGAAAAGAATTATAAAATCCTTATAAAGAGATTTTCATTCCATGCCATTTTAAGACAAATTTTACACTTAATAATCGAAAGTTTTTTCATGAAAATGTGGATTTCTGAAATAATTAGTTGTATAATATCGTTTTTATTAAATGACACATCCCCAAAAAACCTTAAGGAGGTACCATTTTTATGCCAGTGAAATACGTATTTGTCACCGGTGGCGTCGTGTCCGGTCTTGGCAAAGGCATCACCGCAGCATCCCTCGGCCGTCTGTTGAAGGCGCGCGGCTATCACGTCACCATGCAGAAATTCGATCCCTACATCAACATCGACCCCGGCACCATGAATCCGGTCCAGCACGGTGAGGTATTTGTCACCGAGGACGGCGTGGAAACGGACCTGGATTTAGGCCACTATGAGCGGTTTATCGACGAAAATCTGACGAAAAATTCCAATGTCACCACCGGCAAGGTCTACTGGACCGTGCTGACAAAGGAACGCCGCGGAGACTTCGGCGGAGGAACGGTTCAGGTGATCCCCCACATCACCGACGTAATCAAAAGCCGTTTTCACCGCAGCGGAGAACAGACCGCGTCCGGCGTCTCAGACCCCCTGCAATCCGATGACATGGAGATTGCCATCATCGAGGTCGGCGGCACCGTCGGAGACATCGAGAGCCAGCCGTTTTTGGAGGCAATCCGCCAGTTCCAGCACGATGTCGGCCGTGAAAATGCGATTTTGATCCACGTAACCTTAGTTCCCTATCTAAAAGTGTCCGAGGAATTAAAGACAAAGCCCACCCAGGCCAGCGTCAAGGATTTGCAGGGCATGGGAATCCAGCCGGACATCATCGTCTGCCGCTCCGAGCTTCCACTCGACGACGGAATCCGCAGCAAGATCGCCCAGTTCTGCAACGTTCCGAAAAATCACGTGCTCCAGAATCTCGACGTGGAGGTACTCTACGAACTCCCGCTGGTAATGGAACAGGAGCATCTGGCCGAGGTAGCCTGTGAGAGCCTGCACATCCCTTGTCCCCAACCGGATTTATCCGAGTGGAGTTCCATGATCGAGAGCTGGAAACACCCGCAGAAGCAGGTGACGGTGGCTCTGGTCGGCAAATACATCTCCTTACATGACGCCTATATCTCCGTTGTGGAAGCATTAAAACACGGCGGTGTGGCCAACCACGCCAGCGTATCCATCCGCTGGGTCGACTCCGAGGAGGTAAATGATGGTAATGCAGCCGAGATCTTTGACGGTGTGAACGGCATCCTCGTGCCCGGAGGCTTTGGAAGCAGGGGAATCGAAGGGAAAATTTCTGCCATCCGCTGGGCGCGCACCCATGGGATCCCGTTCCTCGGTCTCTGTCTCGGAATGCAGATGGCCATCGTGGAATTCGCCCGCGACGTCGTCGGCTACAGCGACGCCCACACGGCTGAGTTAGACCCTGACACCGGCCATCCGGTCATCCATCTGATGCCGGACCAGAACGGCATCGAAGACATCGGAGGAACCCTGCGTCTCGGCTCCTATCCCTGTGTGCTTGACAAAACCTCCAGAGCCTACGCCCTATACGGCCAGGAAACGATTCACGAGCGCCACCGCCACCGGTATGAGGTTAACAACGACTACCGCCAGGCCCTGACCGAAAACGGCATGAAGCTGTCCGGCATTTCCCCGGATGGACGGATCGTCGAGATGATCGAGCTTCCGGAGCATCCCTGGTTCGTCGCCACACAGGCCCATCCGGAATTTAAATCGCGGCCAAACCGTCCGCATCCGCTGTTTGCCGGCTTTATCGAGGCTGCGCTTAAAAATCTGGATAAATAATTCCCCAGTTATCCTGTCGCCCACATAAAATAAGAATATTGGTTATACTATCAATATCATTGAAAATGGGGGCAGACACGATCGTGACTACGGAAAAAGCAGTTATACTTTTAAGGGCATACGCCGCCTGCATGCTGAGTGAAAATTGCTCCGACTGTCCGTTTCAGGGAAAGTGTTCCGGCTGGACAGAGGAGCTTGTGCTTCAGGCATTACATCATTTAAATACGGAGTCCGAAGGAGAACAGCGCGTTTGACTGCGTTCCTCTGAAATAAAAGAACGGACAGAAAAAAGCTGGCAAACAGCTTTCTCCTGTCCGTATTCTGCCGCATTCATGGAGGCGTTCTCCATATCGGCCCGATCTCATCCATGGGTACTAAAGCCTATGGAATCACTCTCCGTATTGTCACCGGCTTCCGGTAATTCCAGGTTGAAATCTTGATGCCGCTTCTCCGGTTGGCCGCATGGACGATCTTTCCGCCTCCGATATACATGGCGACATGATCGATCGTGCTTCCGCTGGCATAAAACAGTAAATCACCCGGCTGCATGGCCGTGGAAGAAACCGCCAGTCCCTCCGCGGACTGTTCCCTGGAGGTTCTGTCCAGATGAATGCCGGCGGCGTGTTCCATGACATACTGAACGAAACCGGAGCAGTCGGCTCCCGTATTCGGATTTGTTCCGCCCCACCGGTATGGATTGCCGACGAAACGCACGGCGTAGTTCACCACCTGCTGGCGAAGGGAATTCTCCACTTTTTCCGCCTCCGGAATGGTATAAGCCACCACCGCGTTGCCCGGCACGTAGGCGTAGCCTTCTTTTTCACCGTATCGGATCTTAATCCAGCCGCCTCCCGCTCTGGAGAGAAAATCATACGTCTCTCCCTCGTGGATCCGGCCCAGGATCTCCGAATCCGTATCCGGAGCGCTGCGGACCCTGAGGGTATCCGTGTTTACGCGGAGCATGAGTTTCATATCGTAATAGGCCGATGCCCTGGCAGCCTGTCCCACGGCGAGATACTTACCCGAGACGTAGCCGGTTACCTGGCCCGATTTTATCTTATACCAGCCATGTTCCATTCCCAGCACGCTGCATCCGGCATGGCTGTCCATTTTTCCTACTATATCCGCGTCATTCTTTGGTTCTTTTCTGATGTTCAGGGAATCCTCCACCATGGCTACGCCAAGGTTTTTGAAAATATCACGAAAGGTTCCGAACACCACTTTTTCTTGCGTAAGACCGGCGGACACCGCCTGGCTCTCCGTTTCCTCCACAGACTCCAAATGCTTGTCCATGGCCGTCCCGAATCCCGCTATGGAGGTTCCGGACGTGAAGGAAGGTTCCGGCTTAGCCGCCTGTACATCTGCTGTGCCCAGGACCACGGCGCTGCCGCAGGCCAGGCAAAATCCCAGCATTTTCCATGCTTTGTCAGTCATTATGCACATTCCTTCGCAAGTTATTATTCAGATTTGTTGAAGCTGTTTATGATAAATGAGTTATCTGCTGATCTGACAGGTTCTTTAAATACGCCAGAGCGTAATCCCTGTCTCTTCCTATCTGCGCCTTCAGCTGCTCAAGTCCGTCAAATTTCTTCTCCGGGCGAATAAACGAAAGCAGCTGTACTTCTATATTCTTCCCATAAATATCCTCATCTATACCATACAGAAATGTCTCCGCTCCCACAGGGGATACCCCGCTCACGGTCGGCTTCCTTCCGATGTTCGTCACTCCCCCGTAATAAGTACCTTCTACATAGACCTTTGACACGTAAACGCCAAATGTCGGCAGATGTTTTTCAGGCGGCGGCAGAATGTTGGCCGTTGGAAATCCCAGGACGCTTCCCCCGATATGATTTCCGTGCACCACGGTTCCGTGGATGGCATACGGCTCGCCGAGAAGCTCGTTCGCCTTCTCGATATTTCCGGCATCCAGCTCTTCCCGCACATACGTACTGCTGATATCCCGGTTGTCATCCTGTTCCTTGTGGATGACGATGAGCTCGTACCCGTATTTCGCCTTCCATTCTTCGAGGCGGTCCGCATTGCCGGCCCCCTTATAGCCAAAGGAGCAGTCCGTTCCGACGACGATCACCCTGGCGTGCATGCGCGAAACCAGGATATCCCGCACGAAGTCCTCCGGCGCCATACGTGCCGTCTCCTTCGTAAACGGATACTCCACTAAATAGTCTATGCCGATTCTTTCCAGATTATTCCTTCTCTCCAGGTTGGTGGTGATAACCGTCTGTTTCTTTCCCTCCACCAGGCTTCCCGGCGTCATATCAAAGGTAAATACAGCCGTCTTAAGGCCGCGCTCCGCCTTCACCTCCAGCATCTGCTTCAGCAGCTTCTGATGGCCCCTGTGGCGTCCGTCGAACTTGCCGATGGTCACGACCGCAGGCTCCTCAATCTGAAAATCTGTTGTTTCGGTTATATATTCCATCATTTGTTTCCTCCCAGAAAAACCTTCTGAGGCTTCAGTACGTTCTTCACCCGGTCCAGGGCGTAAATCCCGATAAACCGCCCCTGGCTGTCGTAGACCCTGACCGGGCTGTCCTGCGCCGGGGAGTCTCCCTCCGCCTGATTGCGGTAGAACGGATTGCCGTTATGGACCAGCTTATCAAACGCTTCCTTCATCGTAAGAGCCGGATACTCTAAAAACACGGCGTCAACGGCAAGAATATGATCCGCAAGTCCGCCGTCATCCCTCTGCTTTTCAATCTCAGAGAGCGTCAGGCTGTCCTTCAGCTCAAACTGGCCGACTCTCGTCCTCAAAAGCGATTCCATACAGCCGCCGCATCCCAGCTTTCGTCCGATATCGTAGCAGAGCGTCCGGATATAGGTCCCCTTTGTGCATGACACCGTCATGGTCACTCGGGGCAGGGCGATCTCCTCCACGGAGATATCCAGGATCTTCACCGGTCTCGCCTTCCGTTCCACTTCCCTGCCGGCGCGGGCCAGCTCATAGAGCTTCTTCCCATCCACCTTCAGCGCGGAATACATGGGCGGCACCTGGTCGTAATCGCCCAGAAAGCTCAAGACTGCCGCTTTCACCTCTTCCTCCGTCACCGCCACCGGATATTCGGCGAGCGTCACGCCCGTCGTATCCTGCGTATCGGTCTCGAGGCCCAGCAAAAGCACGGCGCGGTAAGTCTTCGTCCGGTCTGCCAGCAGATCGCAGAGCTTCGTGCCGTTTCCGAGACACACGGGAAGCACGCCCTCCGCCATGGGGTCCAGCGTGCCGGTATGTCCGATTTTTTTCTGTTTTAAAATACCTCTCATTTTCGCAACAACGTCATGAGAGGTATAGCCTTTTTCTTTGTATACATTGATGATACCGTCTGCCATCTTTAAGTATCTCCATTAATTTGTACTGAGATCCGTGCGGATAAGTTGTTGACGACGTCGTGAACACTTCCGGCCATCGTACAGCCCGCCGCCTTCACATGGCCGCCGCCGCCGAAATACACGGCGATCTTACTCACATCCAGATCGTTGGTGGAACGCAGACTCACCTTGTATTCACGGCAGGCCGTCTCGTACATGAAAATCGCGCACTCCACACCCTCCGTAATCCTCAGCTGATCGATAATTCCATCCATATCGGCGCTGGTCACGCCGTAGAACTCCATGTCCCTCTTGTGAATGACGCTGAAGATACAGCGGCCATCCAGGAACGTAATACTCTCCAAAAGCGCACGCCCCAGAATCTGATTCTGGATGTACGTTTTCCGGTAAAAGCTGTTGTCGATGATGTGGGGGAAATCGATTCCCTTTGCCATCATCTTTCCCGCGATCTCCATGGTCTTCGCAGAGGTGCAGTCGTATTTAAACACCCCTGTGTCGTGGATAATACCGGTGTAAATGCATTCCGCCACCGCTTTGCTTATCTTCTCTTCCTCCAGAAGGCCGAAGAGGACCTCGCAGGTGGAGCTGGCTTTCGCTTCTACGATATTCTGTCCCGCAAACCCGGTATTGGTCACGTGGTGGTCCACGCAAATACTCTTTTTGGCGCTGTTTAAGTACCGCACCGCCTCACCGAAGCGGAGCATGTCGCTGCAGTCCAGGCAGAGGCAGAGATCAAACTCCGCCTCCACTGAAAAATCGCTGCAGATACGCTCTATATTCTTTAAATAACCGAATTTTATGGATGGTTCCTCTAAAAAGACGGTCACTCGGACATCAGGATAATGTTCTTCCAGGTAGTTGTACGCTGCCAGACAGGATCCGATACAGTCTCCGTCCGGGCGGATATGGCCGATGATCGCCATCGTCTCTACATCCTCAAGCATAGTATCAAAAAAGCTCATGGAAACACCTCCTACTCTTTGATATCTTTCGTTACCTCGTCAATCAGTTTCGACATATTTACCCCATATTCGATGGACTGGTCCAGAATAAATTTGATCTCCGGAGTATTCCGTAAATTCACTCTTCTGGCCAGCTCGCGGCGGATATAGCCCTCCGCGCTCTTCAATCCTTCGATGGTTGCATTGCCGGCTTCCTCGTCTCCTAAAACACTGATATATGCCTTGCAGAATTTTAAGTCCGGAGTCACAGAGACTGCAACCACCGTCGTCATGGGATGGATTCTCGGGTCCTTGATCTCCAGGCGGATAATCTCGCTCAGTTCTCTCTGAACCTCCATATTGATTCTTGTATTCTTTATACTGTTTTTACGCATGTTCTTCCTTTCGTTTTGCCGCTCCGCCTTCCGGCAGGATTCCCCGGCTTCCACTTAAGTCCTAATGCAGTGTAGTACTAGCGGGGAACCTCTACCATAGCGTAAGCTTCAATCATGTCATCTTCCTGGATGTCATTGAACTTCTCAAATACAAGACCACATTCGTAACCTGTCGCAACTTCCTTCACATCATCCTTAAATCTCTTTAAGGATGCCAGCGGGCCATCGTAAAGCTGCTCTCCTGCACGTGTAATACGTACGCTGCAGCCTCTCTGGAACTTACCGTCCATGACATAGGAACCTGCAATCGTACCGACGCCGGAAGCCTTGAATGTCTGACGCACAATGGCGTGGCCGATCACCTGCTCTTCAAAGATCGGATCCAGCATGCCCTTCATGGCCGCTTCCACATCCTCGATTGCCTGATAGATTACCTTGTACAGTCTCATATCCACTTTCTCGCGCTCTGCTATGGACTTCGCCGTCACATCCGGTCTTACGTTAAAGCCGATGATGATGGCGTTGGAAGCAGATGCCAGAGATACGTCGGATTCGTTGATGGCACCAACGCCGCCGTGGATTACCTTTACCATAACTTCTTCATTGGACAGCTTCACAAGACTCTGCTTTACTGCTTCCACAGAACCCTGTACGTCAGCCTTGACAATGATCGGCAGTTCCTTGATGTTGCCGGCCTTGATCTGGCTGAATAAGTCATCCAGTGATAACTTAGCTTTTGTATCTTCCAGTAATTTATTCTTGCCTTCAGAGATAAATGTCTCTGCGAAGTTTCTCGCTTCCTTCTCGTTCACAGTACCTACCAGAACTTCGCCTGCGTTTGGAACATCGTTAAGTCCAAGAATTTCCACCGGTGTGGATGGACCGGCCTCTTTGACTCTGCGGCCCTTGTCATCCATCATGGCGCGGACTTTTCCGTAGCAGGAGCCTGCGGCAACGGTATCTCCTACATGGAGAACACCCTTCTGTACCAGAACGGTGGCAACCGGGCCTTTTCCCTTGTCAAGCTCTGCCTCGATGATCAAACCTCTGGCATTTCTGTTCGGATTGGCTTTCAGTTCCTTCACCTCTGCGGTTAAAAGGATCATTTCCAGAAGCTCCGGAATTCCTTCTTTTGTATGCGCGGATACCGGTACAAATACCGTGCTGCCGCCCCAGTCTTCCGGAATCAGCTCGTATTCGGATAATTCCTGTTTTACTCTGTCGATGTTGGCACTCGGCTTATCGATCTTATTGATTGCCACAATAATCTCTACGCCTGCTGCCTTCGCATGGTTGATCGCCTCCACAGTCTGCGGCATCACGCCGTCGTCCGCTGCGACTACCAGAATTGCGATATCTGTGGACTGAGCGCCTCTCATACGCATGGCCGTAAATGCCTCGTGGCCTGGTGTGTCTAAGAAGGTGATCTTCTGTCCGTTAATTTCCACCATGTAGGCGCCGATATGCTGTGTGATACCGCCGGCCTCTCTGGAGGTTACGTTTGTCTGACGAATCGCATCAAGAAGGGATGTTTTACCGTGGTCAACGTGGCCCATAACGCATACTACAGGCGGTCTGGCAACCATATCGGCCTCGTTCTCTTCATCCTCTTTTAAGAGTTCTTCGATGACATCCACTTTTACTTCTTTTTCACAGAGAACTTCGTATTCCATAGCGATCTCTTCCGCCTGATCGAAGTCGATCTCCTGATTCAGGGTTACAATCTTGCCCTGCAGGAACAGCTTTTTAACGATTGCTGACGGCTGAAGCTTCATCTTCTCCGCTAATTCCTTGATTGTCAGGATCTCCGGAAGAATGATCGTCTTAACGACCTCTACCTTAGGCTCTTCATGTGCCGGCGGCTGGATCGGAGCTTTAAACTTGCCGCCTTTGCCCAGATTCTTCTTTGCGTCGTCGTCCTTGTCTCTCTTGTCGAATCTATCGTTCTTATAGGCGTTTTTATTGCCTCTGTTGCTCGTTGGTTTTGCCTGGATCGGTGTATCAAAGGATTTTGCTCCTCCGTCTCTGCCCGTTCCCGGACGTCCGCCCGGTCCCTGCGGTCTGCCTCCGCGATTATCGCGGTTGCCCTGATAACCGCCCTGGCCCTGCGGTCTTCCATCACGGTTGCCCTGATAGCCTCCCTGGCCCTGCGGTCTTCCGTCACGGTTGCCCTGATAGCCTCCCTGGCCCTGCGGTCTTCCGTCACGGTTGCCCTGATAGCCTCCCTGGCCCTGCGGTCTTCCGTCACGGTTGCCCTGGTAGCCTCCCTGGCCCTGCGGTCTTCCGTCGCGGTTTCCCTGGTAGCCCTGGCCCTGCGGTCTTGCAGATGAATTCTGGTCGGAACGCGCGTCGGTCTGCTGCGGCTGTGCCTGCGGTGACTGGCCTGCGGGTGCCTGTGTCTGCGAAGTCTGAGCCGGCTGAGTCTGAGTCGGCTGAACCGGCGCTGTCTGGCTCTGCGGTGCCTGCTGCGTATTTACTGTGTTATCTGCTGCTTCACGCGGCTGGACACTCTGACCGGATACCGTGGTGTTTCCAGCGGTTCTCTGCTCATAGCTGCCGCCCTGATTCTGCGGTCTTCCATCACGGCTTCCCTGATAGCCCTGGCCCTGCGGTCTTCCATCGCGGTTTCCCTGATAGCCCTGGCCCTGTGGTCTTCCGTCGCGGTTTCCCTGACCCTGCGGTCTTCCATCGCGGTTTCCCTGGCCCTGCGGACGCTGCGGCTTCATCTGCGCGTTCTGCGGACGGAAAACTGCTGCTATTTTCTTCTTGTGCGGCTCACCCGCGCCTGCTTCAGTTCTGGCCGGGTCATCACCCGCCGGTTTCTCGGACGCCGGTGTGTTCTGCCTTCCTTCGCTGCTTTTTCCAGCTCCGCCCATCGCTTTTCTCACGATAGACGCCTGGTCATCCGATATATTGGATGAACTCTTTAAATTTATATCGTGCTTTTCCAGGATATCCAGTATCTCTTTACTGCTGTCTTTTCCCAGTTCTTTTGCCAGATCATATACTCTCATACTTACTACCTCCATTTGTATTCAATAGTTTCACGACTGCTTTTGCGAACCCCGCGTCCATCATGACAAGGGGAGGTCTCATTTCCTTTCCCATCGCCTGGCCGAGCCTGCACTGTTTTCCGCAAAAGTAGATTGGAACTTTATTGTACATACACATATTGGTGAACATCTTTATGGTATTGTCAGAAACCTCCTCCGACACGATCACCAGAAATGAC
>ENA-OQNO01001329-OQNO01001329.1-human-gut-metagenome-genome-assembly--contig:-NODE-1329-length-16956-cov-3.003803_pt1 | contig 16956 bp, 13 predicted proteins | sample MGYA00242629_ERZ504880 | MGnify/ENA primary metagenome ERZ504880 (study PRJEB26092, sample SAMD00036377) | human gut metagenome | host: Homo sapiens | study: EMG produced TPA metagenomics assembly of... | reverse complement strand
CCGACCATGACTGGGTGCTCAGCGTACCCGCCGCCCAGTGGACCGTGGACGCCCTCAAGCAGGTCGCCGTCCGCTCCTATGGCATCAAGGAAGCCGACCTGACCAAGAAGCCCTTCAACCAGTTCCGCAACTACGTGCTTTCGCAGAAGACCGCCATGCAGCTTTACGGCGCGTACAGCACCAAAGGGCTGGACGGATTGACCGCCGAAGTCGCTGAAATCGTACGCGCCTGATTTTCACTGTGTTTCTCAACAAAGGAATCTTTCATGAACACACGCATCATTCCCGCCCTGCTGGGCGCCCTGCTTTTCTCCGGCGTCGCGGAAGCCGCGCCGAGCATTTATCCGGTGGATACGGCCCGCTTCCTAGGCGGGAGCCGTTTCGACTTCAAGGTGGAATTTGACGGCGAACTCGCCGAAAAGGACGCCAAAGTCCTGATCAACGGGCAGGACGCCAAGGCCGTTCTGGGCGCGAAACCCGAATTCATCGCCAAGGAAAAGGGGGCCGACGCTTCCGCGCTGCTGCTGCGCGGCGCTTCGCTCAAGCCCGGACAGTACAAGGTGACGGTGGAGAGCCCCACCGGGAAAGCCTCCGCCAACTGGGACGTATACGGCACGCCCGACAAACCCGTCGCCAAGAACGTCATCCTGCTCATCGCCGACGGCCTGAGCATGGGCCACCGCACGAGCGCCCGCCTCATGTCCAAAGGCGTGACCAACGGCATGTACAACGGCAAGCTGTCGATGGACACCCTGCCCTACACCGCCATGCTCGGCACATGCAGCGTGGATTCCATCGCCGCCGACTCCGCCAACACCGCCTCCGCCTACATGACCGGGCACAAGTCCAGCGTGAACGCCCTCGGCGTCTACGCGGACCGTACCCCCGACTCGCTGGACGATCCCAAGCAGGAAACCATCGCCGAACTGCTCCGCCGCACGACCGGCAAATCCATCGGCGTGGTTTCGGACGCCGAAATCGAGGACGCCACCCCGGCTTCCGTGGTCGGGCATACCCGCCGCCGCGCCGACAAGGCCGAAATCGTGGATATGTTCTACAGCGTGAAGCCCGACGTCATCATCGGCGGCGGTTCCGCCTACTTCCTGCCTCAGAACGTCCCCGGCTCCAAGCGCAAGGACGACAAGAACTACGTCGAAATGTTCCAGAAGGAAGGCTATGCCCTCGCCACGTCCAACACCGAGCTTTCCAAGGCCGTGAAGGGCAACCCCGACAAGCTGCTCGGCTTGTTCCATACCGGTAACATGGACGGCGTGCTGGACCGCAAGTTCCTCAAGAAAGGGACCGTGTCCAAGTTCCCGGATCAGCCCGATCTCACCGACTCCATGCGGGCCGCCCTTTCCGTGCTTTCCAAGAACCCCGAAGGCTTTTTCCTGCTGCTTGAAGCGGGCCTTGTGGACAAATACAGCCATCCGCTCGATTGGGAACGCGCCGTCTACGACACCATCATGTTCGACAAGGTCGTCGCCATAGCGCAGGAATTCTGCGACAAGAACCCCGATACCCTGCTCATCGTCACCGGCGACCATACCCACTCCATCAGCGTCATCGGCACCGTGGACGACAACCTGCCCGGCGAGCTCATGCGCGACAAGGTGGGCATCTACGCCGAGGCCGGCTATCCCGCCTATAAGGACGAAAACGGCGACGGTTACCCCGACGACGTGAACGTGTCCAAGCGCCTCGCGGTGTTCATCGGCAACTACCCCGACTATTACGAAACCTACCGCCCGAAGATGGACGGCCCCTTTGTCCCGTCCGTCAAGGATGAGAAGGGCCATTACATCGCCAATGCCGCCTATAAGGATGTGCCCGGCGCGCAGCTCCGCATCGGCAACCTCCCCCGCACCGAATCCACCGGCGTCCACTCCATCGACGACCTTGTGGTCGGCGCGCGCGGCCCTCATGCCGACGCCTTCCGGGGCTTCATGAACAGCACGGAAGTCTTCCGCATCATGTCCGAAGCCCTCGCGCTCGGAAATAAGTAGGAAAAAGCCGAAGGGAGGGCGCTTCCTGCCGAAGCCCCTCCCTCTCCTTTTGCCTTCTTCCACAGGAACCATCCATGAAAAAACTGCTCCTCCTCTTTTTTGCCCTGCTCTGCCTGACGGGTACGGCGAAAGCGGCGACGCCGGAACTCTCGTTCGACGAACTGTACAGCGGGGGCGGCGTCCTCGGGCTCCAGTTTTCCGACAAGGTAAAAAACCTTGCCGGACAGCGCATCAAGATCTGAGGCTTCATGGCCCCGCCGCTCAAGGCCGAGGCAGCCTTCTTCGTGCTCACACGCGAACCCGTGGCCCTGTGCCCGTTCTGCCAATCCGACGCGGACTGGCCCGACAATATCCTCGTCGTCTACCTTTCCTCCAGCCAGAGCTTCGTCCAGAACAATACCACCATTGAAGTGGAGGGCGTGCTGGAAATCGGATCGCACCGCGACGGAGACACCGGATTCATCAGCCAGCTCCGGCTGCGGGACGCCCGCTTCCGCACGCTGTAACAGCCGACCCAAGCAAGGATCTTGTATGAACGGGCTCGAACTTCAGGACATCCTCCTCACTTTTCCCGAAGGCGGGCGGAGGCGCACGGTCCTCGACATACCGTACCTTAAAGTGACCTCCGGCGAGCACATCGGCATCCGGGGCGCCTCGGGATCGGGCAAAAGCTCCCTCCTCAACGTCGTGAGCGGGCTTGTGCTTCCGGACAGGGGAACCGTGCGCTGGGGCGCGACCGTACCCGGCGCGCTGTCCGAACACGAACGCGATCGCTGGCGCGGGCAACATATCGGTTTCGTCTTTCAGGACTTCCAGCTTTTCCCCGAGCTGGAAGCGCTGGAAAACGTGCTCCTGCCCGCAACCTTCACCGGATGGCGCATCCCGGAAGCCTTGATCCGGCGCGGGCGCGGCCTGCTCGAACAAATGCACGTCTGCCCCACCCGGAAAGTACGGGCGCTGTCGCGTGGGGAAAAGCAGCGGGTCGCCATTGCGCGGGCCGTGCTGCTCAAACCGGGCATCATTCTGGCGGACGAGCCCACGGCAAGCCTTGACGAAGCCAACGCCGGGCAGGTGAGCTTGCTGCTCTCCGGGTACGCCCGGACGCTGGGCAGCACGCTCCTTGTCGTAAGCCATGATGATGCCGTGCTGGGGGACATGGACAGGGTGCTCGATCTCAACCGGGGCATTGTGCGGGAGGCGGCATGAATCCGTTGATGCTGATCAAAGGCGAACTGCGCCGCTCCTTCGGGGGCATTCTGGCGCTGGCACTGGTCCTCGCGCTGTCCCTCAGCCTCGGCGTCGGGGTCAGCATGACCGAACGGGCGGTACGGCAGGGAACGGCGCGGGCGGGCGACGCCTTCGACCTTCTGGTGGGCGCGCAGGGCAGCAGCGTACAGCTCATGCTCGGGGCGGTCTATCTGCGCCCGCAGTCGCTGCCGCTGGTTCCGGGGGGCGCGGTTACGGAAATCCTGACGCAGGAAGGCGTCGTCTGGGCCGCGCCGCTGGCCTTCGGCGACCGTTGGAACGCGTCCCCGCTGGTGGGGACGACCACGGATATGGTCACGCTCGGCGGCAACCGGACGCTCGCGGAAGGCAGGGCATTCGCCGCACAGGACGAAGCCGTACTCGGCGCGGGTGTCCCCCTGCGGCTCGGAGAGGCGTTTTCCCCCATGCACGGGCAGGTCTCCGCATCCCACAACGAACACGGACATGTCCGCTACAAGGCCGTAGGCCGCCTGCCGGAAACGGGCACGCCGTGGGACAACGCCATCCTCATTCCCATCGAATCGGTCTGGGCCGTCCACGATGCGCTTCCCGATGCGGGGCATGGCCTGCCCCTCGGACATCTTTTTGAAGGGAAGGGTTCCCCGCTGCCCGGCGTTTCCGCCGTGGTCGTCAAGCCCGAAAGCATCGCCGCCGCCTACCGCCTGCGGGCCTTTTGGCAGACGGCGACCCTCCCGGATGCGGACGGCAGGCCGGTGAACATGCAGGGCGTCTTTACCGGCGAGGTGCTGACCGAGCTGTTCGCCACCCTCGGCGACATGCGCGACATCATGACCGGCATGGCCTATGCCGCGCAGTTCGTGGCCCTGTGCGGGGTCATGCTGGTCGGCGGGATGGCGGTATCCATGCGCAAACGGATGCTCGGCACGCTGCGTGTGCTCGGTGCGCCGCGCGCCTATCTGGTGCTCAGCGTCTGGTGCGTGGTCAGCGTCAGCATCGCCGTGGGCACGCTGGCGGGCCTGCTGTTCGGCTGTGGCCTTTCCGAAGGTGCGGCGCTGCTCATGTTCCGCCAGACCGGGATCATGCTCTCCCCGCAACTTACCCTCGCCGAAGGTTCCTTTGCCGCAGCTTCCTTCGCGCTCGGCTCCTTGTGCGCGCTGTTCCCCGCCTATATGGTCTACCGCAAGACGGGAGCCGTCGCATTGGGGGATAGCGAATAGCCCTTTCCCAAGAACCGACGCAGCATTTTACCGCTTCCGCGCAGGCAAAGCGAGCCGGTACCTCTATCCATTGGCTCCGGAATCCGCACGACTCCGAAAACTGGAACACGGACCAGACGCAAGGCTTCTATTCCGACTTCTACCAGTTCGAGGAAGACGCCCTCGACGAGGACAAGCTCGGCTCCAACGCCCATCCGCAGGCTCAGGAAATAGCGACGGCACCATAGCCGCCCTCGCCGCCGAAGCCTATCCTCCGCACGAAAAAACTCTCAGTGGAGCGATAACGGCACAGCCCGCATCGAATGCCCCCGAAGACAGAGGGAGGCTTTCCTTTTGGCATGGTGTGGAACGGGAGGCACGGAGTAAGCGGAGACAAGATGTCCGGGGCTACGAAAAGGCTCTACCCCGTCTGCGGGCGCATTACTTCGCCAGTACGGGGGAGATGGCTCTTTCCTGCCGATAGAAGAGGTCCACCCAAGGGAATTCGCGGATATGGCGGGACACCATCCTGGAGCCGCCCGCAAGATTCGCGGTAGGCTGGAGGGGGTGCCCGCCTACTCACGATAGGGCTAGAAGGGATGGTTTTTACCCTTTGAAGAGGGGCAAGCACGCCATAGCATAGCGTACCGTGCCATTTGAGTACCGCGTCACCTAAAAAAGCGGTGGAAACACGCCACACAATACCGAGTAAGGAAGGAAACGCGCCGCTCAGTACCGTAACTCTATATTCTATAAAAGAAGGAATAAGAGAGATCCCGGTTAATATGAAAAGGGAACCTCTCCCCTTGCCGGCCCCCCAAGATAGGGACTCACGTTCGGAATACTCCGAACGCTCGACGCCGCACCGGGGAGCATGACGAAAAGGCCACCGCGAAGGAAGGCAGGGGGCAGCCTTTGAAGCCGATCCTGCTATGCTCGGGCTGTACAGGTCCGACTTGAACAGAAACGAAGCACAGGGGAAGCACGGCAGAGGTAAGGACTCACGAAATAGCTGGAGCGGTTCGGGAACGGGCCACCTCTTTTTGTGGCCTCCCCTCCCCGATGTTGAGGGGAGAAGGAATCCCCCTGTATTGCCAATCTGAACCCCGGTTTTGGGGAAAATGACTAATTCTGGGCAAAATACCTCTCGGAGGCCCGCGGGAGCTTTGGACGGGGTACAAGAGCTGGCGCGGCGGGCGTGGGATTGTGTATAGGGCTACCCATGCTGGGAACCTTCACCACCCTTCACCTTCATACAGAAAAAACCGGGACAGAACGCCGGACCATAAAAAAGCTCTCACAGTGAATATCTGTAAGAGCTTGATTTTGATGGTGGACCCACTAGGACTTGAACCTAGGACGGACCGGTTATGAGCCGGTGGCTCTACCAACTGAGCTATAGGTCCTCAGGGGCGTCATTCGGTCAGAACACCCTCTTCAGGAGCATCCATCTGCATGGCCCCGACAGGGCAAATACGGATGCAGCGCGCACATACTGTACACTTTTCCTTGTCGAATGCAAGAAGGCGCGTTTTGATGTCGACGGTCAGCGCGGAGGACGGGCACAGAGCCGTGCACATGCCGCATTGCATACACTTGTCCTCATTATGCCAGATCCGCTGCGCCACGGGCGAAACCAGTACGCCCTTCTCCCGCAGGTAGCCGATCCCCTTGTCGCAGGCATCGCGTGAGCCCGACAGTTCGAGAGTCAAAAAACCTTCCTGCCGCGGCGTGATCTGGGCGGTACTGATGTTGAAATCGAGGTCAAACAGCCGGGTCAGGTTGCAGACCAACGGCGCCCCCGAAATGGTCGGGGGAAACGTCAGATGCACATTGGTACGGTAGGGCTTGGTTTCTTGGCTCATGACGCTTCCTACATCTTGTTGTCTTTCATGAGCTGCGTAGCGCGGGTCGCTTCAGGCGACTTGGGGAATTTCTTGATGAGTTCCTGCAAGCGGACCTTGGCGGCGTCCTTCTTCCCGGCCTTGATGAAGCACATCCCCTGCTTCAGGTACGCGGAAGCGGCCTTCCCGCTGGAGCCATATTTGGAGATGACCTGTTCGTAATCCAGTGCGGCGGCCGGGAAGTTCCCAAGCTGGTAATTGCACTCGCCGCGCCAGAACCACGCGTTGGAAACGAGCTTGTGCTTGCCGTACGTGTCCGTAAAATCCGAGAAGGACTTGAGGGCCTGCTTGTAGTTGCGGGCGTTGAACGACTGCACGCCGTTGTCGTAGAGAGCTTTGGCGATGTCGCCCTGAGCCTGCGTCTGCGGGGCGGCCTGCTGCGGGGCGGGAGCGGCCGCCTGCGGCTGCATGACGGGCGCGGCGGGCACGGGGGCCGCGGCGGTGGCGTCGGGCATGCCGGGCGCAGCGCCGGGAGCGCCCGGAACGGCGGCCACGGGCAGTTCCATGCCGAACTGCGTGGCGATGGCCTGCCACGCGGCCTCGTGGTTGTTCACGCGCTGGGCAAGACCGGGAAGGCCGCCAGCGGCGGCCGTCGCATTGTTGAAGTCGTCGATCTGCCCTTTCACGGCGCTCATTTCCTGACGCAGGGACTGAACCTGCGCCCATGTGTCGGCCTGTGCGGGCTGCACGCCGGAAAGCTGGCTATTCAGAAGGCGGATCTGCTGCTCCTGCTGGTTCAGACGCATCTGCATGGCGTCTATCTGGCCATTGGCACAGCCGGTCAGAACGAGCGAACCCAAAAGCAGGGGAAAGATATACGGCTTTTTCATTGTATTACCCTGAAATGAAGGATTTGGATAATAAAGATACGCCCTTTGCGGGGAGAACTCAAGTCAGTGAGCACGCCGCCAGCCAAACAGCACATAGGCCACGCCGCCGAAGACGGGAACAAACACGCACGCGACCATCCACAGCACCCGCTCGAGCGGCGTTTCAAAGGTATGGTTGAAGGCGTGCCAGATGCCCCACAAATTCAGCAACGCAGGCAGAAACAGCAGCGCGATCTGCCACCATTCAAGCGAAAACAGACTCACGAAGCCCTCCCGGACGGACCTTTCAGCCACATGCTGAGGCAAACGAGCAGCGCGCCGCAACAGATGGCGATGTCCGCCACGTTGAACGCGGGCCAATGCCACTGGCCGACATAGAAATCCAGAAAATCCACAACGGCACGGAACCGGATGCGGTCCACAAGGTTGCCCACGGCTCCGCCGAGCACCATGCCAAGCCCCCAGAACAGCAGCTTTTCGCCGCGCTGCGCCGAGCGCGCGAGCATGAAAATCACGCCCGCCGAAACCAGCGTAGCCGCAAAGAACAGCCAAAACTGCCATTCGATGTCCGACCGGTTGAGGAACCCGAACGCGGCCCCGCGATTGCGGATATTCACCAAATCAAAGAAGCCGGGGATAACCGTCACCGCCCCATAATAGGGCAGTGACGCCATCACCCACAACTTGGTCAGCTGGTCGAGCACAAGCGCGCCGACGCCGACGCCCAAAACAACTCTATAACGAGTATCCTTACCCGGCTCTGCCACTATGCAAGTTCCTTCATAACGGCGGCGCAGCGGGGGCACAGCGTCGGGTGTTCGGGATCGGAGCCGAGTTCGTCACTGTAGATCCAGCAGCGCTCGCATTTCTCGCCAACGGCCTTGGCCACGCTCACGGCCAGCTTGCCGCATTCGGCAATGTCGGCCTGAGCGAGATCGGCGGGCGCGTCGGCCAGCGGAGCCAGATGGAGCTGGGACACGATGCACACGGCGCGCAGGTCCGTGCCGATGCCGCCGAGCACTTCCAGCAGTTCCGGCGAGGCGTACAGGGTCACGGCGGTGTCCAGCGCGTGGCCCACGGTTCCGGCCTTGCGGAGCGGCTCGATGGCGCGGGTCACTTCGGTACGCGCGGCGAGCACGGCTTCCCAGCGCTTGCGGTCAGCATCGTCCAGCAGGAAGGCATCCGCGTCCATGAGCTGGAAGGCGAACACGCTCTTCGCGCCGGGATGCAGCGCTTCGGGGATGTGGCGGAACACTTCCTCAGCCGTGAAGCTCAGGACCGGGGCCATGTCCTGCACGAGCATCAGCAGGATGTGGTACAGCGCGGTCTGGGCGGAACGACGAGCGCGGCTCGCGGGCGCGGAGGAATACAGGCGATCCTTAAGGATGTCCAGATAGAACGCGGACAAGTCCGTGGAGCACAGGTTGTGCAGCGAATGGAAGACTTTATGGAATTCATAGTCCCGATAGGCGTCCTGCACGCGCTGGTGCGTGCGCGCGGCGACGTCGAGGGCATAGCGATCCAGCGGGTCCATATCCTTCACGTCCACGAGGTCGGCCTTCGTGACGTCCTTCAGGTTGCCGAGCAGGTAGCGGCAGGTGTTGCGGATACGGCGGTAGGCGTCCACAAGGCGGTTCACGATTTCCGCCGAAATGCGCACATCCTCGCGGTAATCCACGGAAGACACCCACATGCGGATGATTTCCGCGCCGTGCTTGCTGATGATCTCGTCAAGCTCGATGCCGTTGCCGATGGACTTGGACATCTTGCGGCCTTCGCCGTCGACCACGTAGCCGTGCGTGAGCACCGCCTTGTAGGGCGGGACGCCGCGCGTGCCGATGGAAGCGAGCAGCGAGGAATGGAACCAGCCGCGGTGCTGGTCCGAGCCTTCAAGGTAGAGGTCGGCGGGGAAGCCCAGTTCGGGGCGCTTTTCGAGCACCGCCGCGAAGCTGGTCCCGGAGTCGAACCATACGTCGAGGATGTCGGATTCGCGCTTCCAGTGCTGGCCGCCGCACTTGGGGCACTTCAACCCTTCGGGCACGATGTCCTTCATATCGGCTTCATACCAGTAGTCGCAGCCGGTGGGATGCTTGGCGAACCGGGCGGCAATGTCGCGCATCCATTCGGGATCGTTCCATGCCTCTCCGCAGTCTTCGCACAACAGGGCCAGAATCGGCACGCCCCACAGACGCTGGCGGGAAATGCACCAGTCGGGGCGCTGCTCGATCATGTTGTAGATGCGTTCCTCGCCCCAGCTCGGAATCCATTCCACGTCGTTGCGGATGGCCTTCAACGCCTTCTGGCGCAGTTCGTTGGCCTCCATGCTCACGAACCACTGGGTCGTGGCGCGGAAGATGACGGGCTTTTTGCAGCGCCAGCAATGCGGATAGGAGTGCGTAATGTCGGCCTGCCCCATCAGGTTGCCGACTTCCTTGACCTTCTCAATGACATTGGGGTTGGCCTTCTGCACCTGCAATCCGGCGAAAAACTCCACGCTGTCGAGGTATTCGCCGCGATCATTGAGCGGGGAATAGATGTCGATGCCGTACTGGAGGCAGACTTCGTAGTCCTCGCGGCCGTGTCCGGGAGCGGTATGGACACAGCCGGTACCGGCATCGAGCGTCACATGGCCGCCGAGGATCAACGGAGACTCGCGGTCGTAGAACGGATGGCGGGCCTTGACGAGTTCAAGCTGCTGCCCGGTAGCGGTCCCCACGGCCTTCACGCCGCCCATGTCCCAGCCGCACGCCTTGGCGACGCTTTCGACGAGTTCCGTGGCGAGCACGTACTGGCTGCCCTCATATTCGACCAGCGAATATTCGAATTCGGGATGCAGCGCCACGGCCATGTTGCTCGGCAGGGTCCACGGGGTCGTGGTCCAGATGATCACATAGGCGCGGGACGGATCGGCGTTCTCGAAGACCGTCTTGAGCCTGTCGTCGGTCAGCGGGAAACGGACGTAAATGGACGGCGACTTGTGGTCGGCATATTCCACTTCGGCCTCGGCAAGGGCCGTCTGGCAGGAGCAACACCAGTAGATGGGCTTCTTGCTGCGGACCACATTGCCCTTTTCCACGAAATTCGCCAACTCGGTAGCCGTGGCGGACTCGTATTCGGGGAGCATCGTCTTGTAGGGATGATCCCAGTCGCCGAGCACGCCAAGGCGCTTGAATTCCTTGCGCTGGATATCGATGAACTTGTCCGCGTACTGGCGGCAGCGGCGGCGTACCGCATACGACGGCATTTCCTTTTTCTTTTCGCCAAGCTCGTGCTCAACCTTCAATTCGATGGGCAGGCCGTGGCAGTCCCAGCCGGGCACATACACGGACTGCTGCCCCTGAATATTGCGGGACTTGATGGTGATGTCCTTGAGGATCTTGTTCAGGGCATGGCCGAGATGCAGATGGCCGTTGGCGTAGGGCGGGCCATCGTGCAGACGAAAAGAGCCCCGGCTGCCCGAAGCTTCCAGCATGGTTCCGTAAATATTGTTCTCTTCCCACCAGCGCAGCATTTCGGGTTCACGCTGGGTGAGATTGGCTTTCATGGGAAAGGATGTATCGGGAAGATTCAGGCTCTTTTTGTAATCGCTCATGGACAGGCTCCTTATATATCCACACCAAAGTGTAATCGAAAAATTGTGCTTCAAGGTTGCGCGGTTGTCAAGAAAGAACGCGGAGGAAACGCCGCCCTCCCCGCCTGATTGTCACAGGCATGAGAGGATGATAGAGGGGGCCGAGCGTAAGGAGCGAAAGCCTTTCGCAAAGGCGGAGCCCTGTGCGCCCCGCCCAGCCGCAGGTGACGCCAAGGCATCCCCGCAGCGTACCCCCATCCCTCCCGGAACAAAACCCCGCCCAAGGCGGAATTCCGGAGGCTGCCAAGGCTCGACAACGCGGCAACGCCGCATTCCCCCGGAGGCCATATCCATGATGTTTCCACGGCCCTGCCTGTACGCCCTGCTTGCGGCGTGCCTTTTGCTCCCCGGCTGCGTCGCCAACCAGTACGCCATAAAAATCAACGCCATCACCAACGGCGACATCCAAGCCGGCATCGGGGACGTCTACTATATCATGGCGGTCAAGGGCCAAGAGGACGATCTCGTCTTTCTGGAACTCAAGCGGAACCTCGAAAGCGCCCTGCCCCAAGCGGGCCTGAAAGTGACCAAAAGCCTCCCCCATGCCACAGCGGTGCTTTTCGCGGGGTACAAGAGCCAAACGGTCGCCCGGCAGACTACTGTTCCCGAACCCGTCTACGGCGTGACGCGGGTCGAAACCAGAACAACCGGGACGGGGCGAGGCAGCAAGACCTCCGTCTCGACGCCTTCCTACGGCATCACGGGCTACAAGAACACCCGAAAGGAAGTGGCCCAAAACAAGATCGTTCTGCTGCTTGCCGCCGATTCGCTCAAAACGAAGAAAAAAATGTGGGAAACGATCGTCACCTACACCGGGAACTCGTTTGACAACCGCAAGATGCTGGACATGATGGTTATGGGCGCCAAGGATTACCTCGCCCAAACCACCCCCGGCGACACATGGCTTGACGTCAGCGAATCCGACGATGGCGCACTCAGCCTCAAAGAAAGGAAGTAAGCGCATGTGCACAGCCAAGATCCCCCCGCGCCCCCGCCTCTTCCTGCTGGCCGCCCTTTTCCTGCTGGCGGGCTGCTCTCCCCAGTACTCCATGCGGGTCATTTCCGAAACCGACGGGCACGCCTACCCCAATGACCAGTATACCTATTATATCGCCTCATCGAAAAAACAAAACAGCGACCCGACCTATCAGCTTCTCAAGCAGGACGTAAAAAGCACCCTGTCTGAAGCGGGCTTCTCGCTCACGCAAGACCGCAACCGGGGCACGGCACTCCTTTCCATCGATTACACCGCCAAAACATCCACAAAGCACATCACCGCCAAAAAGCCGATTTACGGACAAACCGGGACCGTCGAAAAGACGCACGGCACGTATGACAAGGCCACGGGCCGCTATACCAAAACCACCACGACGACCCCAACCTACGGGACGGTCGGGTATGAGGATGAAACCAAGGAAGTCACGGAGTGCGACATCTTCCTTCATCTGAGCGCCGCCAGCAGCAAAACGAACAAAGAGCTCTGGAGCACCAGCATCTACCATACGCACGACTCCGAGGATATTTCCGGCGTGTTGAGCGTGATGGTCAGGGGCTGCAAGGATTACATCGCCCGCAACACAAGCGGCATCATTTCACTGCAGGTCACGGCAAACGACGACGGCACGTTCGGGATTGTGGAAAAGCAATAGGCGCATCCGCGACCAGCGGAGTACCGCCGTCAAGAAAAGGGCCATCAGCATGACAAACGCCGCTGATGGCCCTTTCAGGTTCATAAAGGAAAGGGGCGGAAACGCCTCCGCTTCCGCCCTCTTCCGATCTTGTTACAATGGCTGCACGGTGTCGCCCGACTTCACGCCGAAGGTCAATCCCTCTTCGGTGGCGTCGATGACCACCCGCTGATCGTCGCGCACCTGCCCGCCGATGATGAACTTGGCAAGCGGCGTTTCGACGTGGGACTGCAGGTACCGCTTGAGCGGACGGGCCCCGTAGTGCGGATCGTAGGCGGCATCCCCAATGAACTCGTGGGCGGCCTCGGTCAGTTCCAGCGCGATCTTGCGCTCCTCAAGCCGCTTCTGGAGCCGACGCAGCTGGAGGTCGATGATCTGGCCGATCTGCTCGGGGAGCAGCGGCTTGAACAGCACCGTCTCGTCCACACGGTTCAGGAACTCGGGCTTGAAGTGCTGGCGCAGCTCGCCCATGACTTCCGTGTACACGTCCGAGGCGAACGAGCCGTCCGGATTGATGCCGTCGAGCATCCTGTACGAGCCGATGTTCGAGGTCATGATCACGATGGTGTTGCGGAAGTCCACCGTGCGGCCCTGGCTGTCGGTCAGCCTTCCGTCGTCGAGGAGCTGCAGCAGGGTGTTGAACACGTCCGGATGCGCCTTTTCGATTTCGTCGAACAGGATGACGCTGTAGGGCTTGCGGCGCACGGCTTCGGTCAGCTGGCCGCCTTCGTCGTAGCCCACATAGCCGGGAGGCGCACCGATGAGCCGCGCCACGGAATGCTTTTCCATGTACTCGCTCATGTCGAGGCGCACGATGCTCTCTTCGCTGTCAAAGAGCGCTTCGGCCAGGGCCTTGCACAGCTCCGTCTTGCCCACACCCGTCGGGCCGAGGAAAATGAACGAGCCCTGCGGACGCGAGGGGTCGGACAGCCCGGCCCGGGTACGCAGCACGGCGTCGGACACGGCCTGCACGGCCTCATCCTGCCCGATCACGCGCTCATGGAGCTTGTCAGGCAGATGGATGAGCTTGTCGCGTTCGGACTGGAGCAGCCGCGTGACCGGAATGCCGGTCCAGCGGGCCACGATATCCGCCACATCGTCGGGGCGCACTTCCTGCTTGAGCAGGCGCGGCGCTTCCTGACCGTTTTCGGCTTCGTGGAGACGCTTTTCCAGCTCAGGCAGCTTCGCATACTTGAGTTCGGACGCCGCCTGCAAATCGCCGCGGCGGGTCGCATCATCAATGGCGAGGCGCGTCTGCTCGATCTCGCCCTTGAGATCGCGCACAACGTTGATGACGCCCTTCTCGTTTTCCCACTGGCCCTTGAGCTCGGCCTGCGTCATCTGAAGGTTGCGGAGTTCGTTCTCCAGCTTCTCCAGACGCTCGCGGGACGCCTCGTCGGTTTCCTTGCGCAGGGCCTCGCGCTCGATTTCGAGCTGCATGACCTTACGGTTGGCTTCGTCCAGTTCCGTGGGCAGCGAGTCGATTTCGGTGCGGATCATGGCGGCCGCTTCGTCGATCAGGTCGATGGCCTTGTCGGGAAGCTGGCGGTCGGTGATGTACCGGTTGGACAGCACCACCGCCTCCACAATGGAGGAGTCGCTGATGCGCACGCCGTGGTGCACCTCAAACCGCTCCTTCAAGCCGCGCAGGATGGAAATGGTGTCCTCCACGGAGGGTTCTTCCACCAGCACGGTCTGGAAACGCCGTTCCAGCGCCGGGTCCTTTTCGATGTACTTGCGGTACTCGTCAAGGGTCGTCGCGCCGATGCAGTGCAACTCGCCGCGAGCCAGAAGAGGCTTCAACAGGTTGCCCGCGTCCATCGCGCCGTCGGTCTTGCCCGCGCCCACGATGGTGTGCAGCTCGTCGATGAACAGGATAATCTGCCCTTCGGATTTCTGCACTTCGGACAGCACGGCCTTGAGCCGTTCCTCAAATTCGCCGCGGTACTTGGCGCCCGCGATGAGCGCGCCCATGTCCAGCGCAAAAATGGTCTTGTTCTTGAGTCCTTCCGGGACGTCGCCCTTGACGATACGGTAGGCGAGGCCCTCCGCGATGGCGGTCTTGCCCACGCCCGCCTCACCGATGAGCACGGGATTGTTCTTCGTGCGGCGCGACAGGATGCGGATGACGCGGCGGATTTCCGCGTCACGACCGATCACCGGGTCGAGCTTGCCCTTGCTGGCGGCTTCGACGAGGTTGCGCCCGTACTTGCTGAGCGCCTCATAGCTCTCTTCAGGGTTGGCGGAGGTCACGCGGTGCGGGCCGCGGACAGCCATCATCGTCTCGGTGAACTTATCGGCGGACAAGCCGGCATCCGCCGCGACCTGGCCAAGCCCTGTGGAGGCGGGTTCGCGCAGCAGTTCGGCAAAAATATGCTCCACGCTGACGTACTCGTCACGCAGACGCTTGGCGAGGGCCTCGGCGTTGGCGATAGCCTTGGCGACCCGCTGCGAAATCGTGATCGTGCCCATTTCCGCGCCCGGCCCGCGCACGGAAGGACGCTTCTTCAGAACCGCCTCCAGCGCCGTGACCAGCGCCTTGGGGGCGACGCCGACGCGCTCCAGAACGCGGGGGACAAAGCCGTCTTCCTGATTCACCAGAGCGAGCGCCAAATGCTCGGCGTCCACTTCCTGATGACCGTACTGGGCGGCAAGCCCCTGCGCCGTGGTCAGCGCTTCACGGGATTTTTCGGTAAATCTGTTGATATCCATAATGGTTCACCTCTATTGCGTTGTAGCGCAGCAGCGGCGTCCGAGACAAAATGACCGAACGCAACATAACTGCAAAAGTGATATCACTATCGCTTTCTCTCTAACAATAAGGCGTACTAACGATCTGTCAACTCACGAATACGCAACTCTAACGTTGCGATACGGTCCAGCAGGTCCATTACTATGGAGCCGCCGAGCGTGTGCAGTTCGAAATCGCTGCACAGCCGCTCAAGCTTGCGGATACGGTATACGTCATCCTGCCGGAACAACAATGCGGCTTCCGCCGTGCGCGTGGGTTTGAGCCACCCGATGTCCATCAGTTCGGAAAGGCGATCCGGGGTCGTCCCGGTCAGTTCCAGGAATTCGCCCCAGACGATAAGGGTCGAGCGGCTCGGCACATCCTTTGTATTCTGCAAAAGTTCCATACAATCATCTCCCCTGACGTTGTCCTTCAAAAACGGAACGCGGCGCTATTTTTCCGCCGCAAGGGCTTCCCACAGTTCACGCTGCTTCGGCGTGAGATCCTTCGGCGCGTCGATGCCGACCCGCACATACAGATCGCCGCGCGACTTCGCCGGGCCAAGGCCCTTGCCGCGCAGACGCATCTTCTTCCCGCTTCCGGTCCCGGCGGGAATGGAAAGCTCGACGTTCCCGTCAAGGGTGGGGACTTTGACCTTCGCCCCAAGCACGGCTTCCCACGGCGCGATCCGCACCTCGTAGGTGAGGTCCGTGCCGTCAACATGGAACAACGAATGCGGCGCGAAACGTATCCGCAAATACAGATCGCCCTTCGGCCCGCCGGTGGGCGAATCGTAGCCCTGCCCGGCAAGGCGGAGCTTGGCGCCGTCCTTCACCCCGGCGGGGATATTCACTTTCAGGGTTTTGGTGCCGTCCCCGCCCTCAAGCGTAAGACTGCGCTCGCCGCCCTTCACGGCGTCCTCAAGCGTGATGGAAATATCGGCCTCGATGTCGCGGCCCCGCTGGGGACGGGACGTATAGCCGCTGAACGGGCCGCCGGCGCTCCCGCCCTGACGGCTGCCGAACAGGGTTTCGAAAAAGTCGCTGAACCCGGAGCCGTCAAACCCCTGACCGCCGAATTCCTGCCCGTTGAACGTGAAGCGCGTACCGCCGCCGTAGGGGTTGCCCCCGCCGAACGGATTGCCGCCGAACTGCTGGCCCTGCTGCCAGTTGGGCCCGAGCTGGTCATACATCTTCCGCTTCTGCTCGTCTTTGAGAACTTCGTACGCCTCGTTTATTTCCTTGAACTTTTCCTCGGATTCCTTGTTTCCGGGGTTGAGATCCGGGTGGTACTTGCGGGCGAGCTTCTTGAAGGCTTTTGCGATTTCATCCTTGGAAGCTTCGCGCCCCACACCCAATATTTTGTAATAATCCTTATATTCGACACTCATACTTTAGCCTCCTCATAGACACGCCTGTCTGTGCGCGCAAGGCCGCCCTCACTCTTCACGCGGCCTTAACTGATCATATGTAAAGCGGATCCCATTTCAGTCAAGACGATGAGAGCCCGGCAGGGCCGCCCTCCCGGCCATTGAAAAAAAAAGGCGTTGCGGCTAGGTACAAAAGGTACGGGCCGTTTACCTACCAGCAAAGGAGCCTCCCCACGTCCTCCCGCCCCACCTCAGCCTCCATCCTGTCCATGCTCCTCCAACCCATCCAGCCGATCTCCGGCTACTCCTTCAGCGACCGCATCTTGCAGTTCTTTGCGGCGGTCGCCACGACGGACGACCTGCTCACCGCTCGG
>ENA-OQNO01001317-OQNO01001317.1-human-gut-metagenome-genome-assembly--contig:-NODE-1317-length-17153-cov-2.988664_pt1 | contig 17153 bp, 13 predicted proteins | sample MGYA00242629_ERZ504880 | MGnify/ENA primary metagenome ERZ504880 (study PRJEB26092, sample SAMD00036377) | human gut metagenome | host: Homo sapiens | study: EMG produced TPA metagenomics assembly of... | reverse complement strand
CCTCTCGCGGCGTCCGTCGCGGCGAGATCGTCCAGTCGGGCATCGTGTTCGTGGACGGGCTGTCGGTGGGCGATACGTCCCAGGGCGTGCTCGACGAGCGCAGCGCGCTTGCGGCGCAGGGATTCGCCGCCGTGGCCGCGGCGGTTTCGGGGAAGAAGAAGTCCGTGGCGGGAGCGGTGCAGGTCGAGATGCACGGCATCACGGGCGGAGACGACGACTACCTGGTCCGCGAAGCTCAGACTACGGTGAAGAACGCCATCGGGCGCGCGCTTTCCAAGGATGGCGGCGTTAAAGAGATCAAGAAGGCCGCGCGCGACGCGCTCCTTTCGCTGCTGTGGGAGCGCACGAAGACGCGCCCCATGGTAATTGTAAATTTGCTGGAGGTTTAAGCTATAATGGCCGCATGTGCCTTGGGCGCATGCGGCCCTCGCCGACGAAAAACGAACTCATCAAACGTAGATCAAATGCAGCACGAAGGAGCGGGGCGTGGCCCGGAACTCATCAACCACATCGAAATCTAAGGCAGCGGCTTCGAAGTCAAAGGGACGTGCCGCTTCGCCCGCAGAGAAGCGCGGCGGCAAGAACTCTTCGAGCCGCGCGAAGGCGGCGGCCGACGAGCAGCGCCTGTTCGACGATCGCGTGCGTCGCGACATCACCGGCGTCGCGTTCGCCATTGCGGGCATCGTCTTGTTCGTGACGGCTGTTCTGCCCTCCGACGCGGTGGTGACCTCGTTCGTTTCGAGCGCCCTGCATCTGCTGCTGGGGTTGGGCGCGTACATTCTGCCGTTCTTCCTGCTGGTCGTAGGGGCGAGCTTTCTAGCTCGGTTCGAGCGCGAGCGCGTTCCCTTGCGGGTGACGGTGGGGTTGGTCATGATATTCGTGGCGGTGCTCGTGCTGCTTGCCCTGTTCACGCCTGAACAGGTTCCTGACGCCGTCGATCGCCTGTTCGTCGAGGCGGAGCTCGTTTCGCGCGGCGGATATGTGGGTGCCGGCATCGCCTGGGTTGGCCTTCGTCTGTTCGGCCAGGTCATATCATGCATTATCATGCTCGGCGTGATCTTGGCCGGGTTGATCGTCATCGGCTTCTCCCTTTCCAAGCTCATCGAGCGCGTACAGGACGCGCGCGCGGCGGCAGCAGGGGAGGACGACGACGTGCTGGCTGCACCGCCCTTCGCGCGCGTCAAGCACTCGGCAAGCTCGAAGATCCCCGTCGTTCCCACGATGGGCGACGCATTCTCGCAGGGGGCCACCAACGTGCTTCCTAAGGGCAGGAAAGCCGAAAAGGAGCGGTCCTCGAAGGCTCGCCGCAGCTCGCAGTCCCTGGCCACGCAAGCCATCGGGCGCGTAGGCCCCGCCGCCGATACGGCAGGAGAGGCTCCCCAGACGCTAACGCGCAAGCTTGGCCGCAAGCACGAGCGCGAGGCTGATGCTACCGCCTCCATGCCGAAGCCCTCGTCGGGTTCGAGCACGCCGTTGGCCGCTCCGCGCCCTGAAGACGGCTTCGAGCTTCCTCCCATGAGCTTGTTGGCCACGTCCAAAAACGCGAAGAAGGACGTCGCGTCGGACGTCGAACTGAAGGAGACGGCGGCCTGCCTGCAGGAATCGCTCGAGAGCTTCCAGATATTCGCGGAAGTGGTGGGCTGGGTGGCCGGGCCTACGGTCACGCTGTTCAAGGTCGACCTGCCCGCCGGCGTGCGCGTGAGCCGCATCACGGCGCTCGAGGACGACATCGCGCTTGCGCTGGCCGCTCCGGGCGTGCGCATCTTCGCACCCATTCCCGGGACGAACTACGTGGGCATCGAGGTGCCGAACCGAACCCGCCAAAGCGTGCTTCTGGGCGATGTCATCAAAGACGCGCCCGCCGGGCCACTCCAAATCGTGATCGGCAAGGACGTGGAAGGACGCTCCATCGTGTCCGACCTGGCCAAGATGCCGCACCTGCTTATCGGCGGCACCACGGGCTCGGGTAAATCGGTATCCATCAATGCGATGATCATGTCCATCCTCATGCGCGCGACGCCGTCCGAGGTGCGTTTCATCATGATCGACCCCAAGCGCGTGGAGTTCACGCCCTACAACGGCATTCCCCATCTGTACGTGCCCGTGGTGACCGAGCCGCGCGAGGCGGCTAGCGCCCTGTCATGGGGCGTGGCGGAAATGGAGCGCCGCCTCAAGGTGTTCTCGAAGGTAGGCGCGCGCAATATCGGGCAGTACAACGCCAAGGTGCAAGCGGCGCAAGCCGAGGCCGAGCGTGCTGCGGAAGCGGGCGAGGAGCCTCCCGCCAACGACCTGGGCGGCGAACTGCCTTACATCGTGATCATCATCGACGAGCTTGCCGACCTCATGATGAACGTGGGCAAAGAGGTGGAGTTCTCCATCAGCCGCATCGCGCAGCTGGCGCGTGCGGCGGGCATCCACCTGATCGTGGCCACGCAGCGTCCGTCCACGAACGTGGTCACAGGCCTCATCAAGGCGAACATCACGAACCGCATCGCGTTCAACGTGGCGTCGGGCATCGACAGCCGCGTGGTGCTGGACACGCCCGGAGCCGAGAACCTGATCGGCTTGGGCGACCTTTTGCTGTCGAAGCCCGAATACGCCAAGCCTCAGCGAATCCAGGGCTGCTACGTCTCGGAAGACGAGATCAATGCCGTGGTGGACATGCTCAAAGAGCAGGGCGAGCCCGAGTATCATTCCGAGATCCTGCAAACGAATCTCATCACCTTGGGAGCCTCGCAGCCCGACGGCAGCGGCGGCTCGGGGCTTTCGGACGATCCGCTCATCTGGGAGGCTGCAGACATCGTGGTGTCGAGCGGCTTGGGATCCACGTCGAACATCCAGCGCCGTCTCAAGGTGGGTTATTCGCGCGCTGGCCGTATAATGGACATGCTGGAGGAAAAAGGCGTCGTGGGGCCGCCGAACGGCAGCAAGCCCCGCGAAGTGCTGGTAGACGCCATGGAGCTCGAAACGCTGAAAGCGTTCGAAGCGAACGACGCGTCGGGTCCGGAGGAGTAACAGGATGGCTCAGGTTAATTTCGGGATGATTCTGCGCGAGGCGCGCGAGCGCAAAGGCTACGATCTGGCCACGGCCGCGCGTCGGCTGCGCATCAGGCCCGACATCTTGCGTGCGATCGAGGAAAACGACTTCTCGCGCATGCCTCCGCGCGGTTACGCGCGCAACATGGTGAACGCCTACGCGCGCCTCGTGGGACTCAATCCCACTGAAATGACGCGCATGTACCTGGACGAGGCGTACGCTTATCAGGTGGGGCGTGTACGCACTGAGACGAAAACCGGCGCGCGCTTCGACATGGGGACGGGGTCCCGACGTGCGGAAAGCTCGTCGGGAAGGAGCAGCGGACCCGTCCGTCCGCGCGAGCGCGCTGCCCAGCAAGAGGCCGAACGCCCGCCGCGCCAAAACGCGCTCGGGCGCACGATGTACGACGACCGCCGCGAATACGTGCGCGATTACGGCTCGCGCGCCGGCGCACCCGGGCGTCTGTACTCAGAGGATCGCACGCATCCAAGCAGGCATGCGGCGCTTCCTAACGGACACTACACGAATTTCTATGCCGGGCCCAAGGCCCCAAACGCCGTGCAATCGAAACTCCCCTTCATCATTGCGGGCGGCGTCATCCTGATCCTGCTGATCCTGGTTCTTGTGCTGGCGTTCGGCGGCAAAGGCGGCAATACCGACGACGCTCCGAAGGTCCCCATCACCGGCGTGACGGACACGACGCAGAACGGCGAAGGGTCGAGCGGCGGGCAGGAAACGCCCGCGCCGCAGGAGGCGAAGCCCGTGGAAACCGCGCCCACCAAGGTGACCGTGGAGTACAAGGTTGCAACCGGAAAGGAAGTGTACGCGGTCATAACGGCTGACGGGACCCAGACGCCCCAGATGATCACCGGCCCGGTGACCGAAACTGTCGACGTTACGGGCACGTGGAGCTTTGCCACATGGGTCGTTGACGCGGTGACCATCACGGTGGACGGCAAGGCCGTGAGCTTCGACGGCAAGGATGCGTCCGGCATGCCGCAGTGCACGGTGGACTTCCAAGCGTATTTGGAGCAATGGAAGACCGATCATCCCGACGCTGCGTCGACTGGTTCGAGTGCATCGACGGGTGCCGGTTCGAGAAGCGGCACGGCAACCGGCGCGACGGGATCTACGGGCACCTCCACCGAATAAACGAACAAGCACCTGCAGAAATGCGGTATGCTGTCATGATGCGAACGCTCAAGCGGCCTGCGCTCTTGCAGGCCGCGTTGTACGGAAAGGACGGTCTCCATGGCCAAGGAATCTAGCTTCGACGTCGTCTCCACGGTTGATATGCAGGAGGTCGACAACGCCTTTCAGCAGGCGAAGAAGGAACTTGCGCAGCGCTACGACCTGAAGGACTCGGGCGCCGAGATCTCGCTCGACAAGGCGAACAAGACCATGACGGTGGCGGCTCCGGCCGACTTCGTGGCCAAGCAGGTCATCGACGTGATCGCTTCCAAGATCATTCGCCGCGGCATCGACCTGGGCGCGATCAAATGGGCCGATCCGGAGGCCGCCGCCGGGCAGAGCGTGCGCCAGAAGGGCACCGTCGTCGAAGGCATCGACAAGGAGACCGCCAGCAAGATCAACAAAGACATCAAGGCCGAAAAGTTCAAGGTGAAGGTGCAGATCGAAGGCGACAAGCTGCGCGTAAGCTCCGCATCCCGCGATGCTTTGCAGGAGGTCATCGCCTTCCTTAAAGAGAAGGACTACGGCCAGCCCCTTCAGTACGTCAACTACCGCTAAGGACGGCAGCCCTATCATGATGTCAGCAACAAAGCCGAACGCCGCGGCTCCCGCCGTGGCGTTCGTTACGCTCGGGTGCGCGAAAAACGAGGTCGATACGGCGCACATGAAAGCGCGCCTTGCGGAAGCAGGGTTCGCGCTGGAGGACGACCCCGCGGCTGCGGACGCCGTCGTGGTCAATACGTGCTCGTTCATCCAAAGCGCTACCGAGGAAAGCCTTGAGGCCGTGTTCGACGTGGCAGGCCTTCCCAACGTGGCCAAGGGGGCCGCGCTCATCGTTGCCGGATGCATGCCGGCCCGCTATGGCGACGACCTTGCAGGCGAGCTGACCGAAGCGCGCGCGTTCGTTCCGTGCAGCCGCGAGGACGACATAGCGCAGGTTCTCGTGGACGCGCTCGGACTCGGCGAAGAACCCGCTGCATCGAATTGCTTCGATACGGTGGAAGCCGTCTGCGCGAAACAAGCAGCTTCAGCGAGCGTCTCGGCTTACGTGAAGATATCCGACGGGTGCGACCGATTCTGCAGTTTCTGCACCATTCCGTACATCCGCGGTCGATACCGTAGCTTCGCGTACGAGGACGTGCGCGCCGAAGTAGCCGGGTTGGTTGCCGGGGGCGTTCGCGAGATCGTTCTGATTGCCCAGGACACTGGCAGGTGGGGCAGGGATCTCGATGAACCTTCTTCTCTAGCATGGCTGGTTTCCGCTTTAGCCGAAGAGTTTTCCCATACTTGGTTCCGCGTGATGTATATCCAGCCGCAAGGACTGACCGATCAGCTGCTCGATGCGGTAGCCTCGCACGAAAACGTGTGCGACTACTTCGACATTCCGTTGCAGCACGTCGACCCCTCCATCTTGCGCGCTATGAATCGTTCGGGTTCGCGCGCCGAGTTCGAGGCGCTTGCGAACCGCGTAAGGACGCGCATTCCCCATGCTACGCTGCGCACTACCTTGATAGCCGGGTTCCCCGGAGAGACCGACGATCAGTTCGAGGATCTGTGCGATTTCGTGGAGGAGGGCCTGTTCGATTACGTGGGCGTCTTCCCGTATTCGCGCGAAGAGGGTACAAAGGCCTATGATTTGCCCGATCAAGTAGATGAAGACGAGAAGGCCGATCGCGCCCAGCGTCTGCGCGACTTGGCCGATGCGGTGTGCTGTCCGCGTATAGCCGCCCGCGTGGGGCTCGAATTGGACGTGCTTGTGGAGGGCGTGGAGGAGGACGGGCAGTTGTTCGGCCGCGCCATGTGCCAAGCTCCCGAGGTGGACGGCGTCACGTACGTGGAGGCGGGCGAGCCGGGGCAGATCAAGCGCGTGAAAATCACGGACACGCTGCTGTACGAGATGGAGGGGGAGTAGTCCCATGGCCAGCTCAAGCCAGATGAAGCCTACGCCGACCGACAAGCTGTGGACGCCGGCGAACATCGTGACGCTTGTGCGCATCTGCCTGGTGCCCCTGTTCGTCGTAGCATTGCTCAGTCCCTGGCCGCAGTGGTTCGGGTTGCCGCAGGTGGCGGACGACTCCAAGAGCCTCATCGCTGCTGGCATATTCATCCTGATCTCATGCACCGATTGGCTTGACGGCTACCTGGCTCGCAGCCGGGGGGAAGTCACCGATTTCGGAAAGTTCATGGACCCGCTGGCGGACAAGATCCTTGTTGCAGCGGCCCTGCTGGCGCTCATCGAGCTGGGAGCCCTGCCCAGCTGGGTGGTGCTCGTCATCTTGGCTCGCGAGTTCATCGTTTCGGGCGTGCGCATGGTGGCGGCCAGCGAGGGCGTGGTTATCGCTGCCAGCTGGTACGGCAAAGCGAAAACCGTTTCGCAGATGGTGGCCATCGTGCTGTTCACCATCAAGGACAGCTATATGGTGGGCAGCGTGCACGCTGCGTTCTCGGACTGGATGTGGATGATCAGCTGGCTCGTCATGATCGTGGCGCTCGTGCTGACCATCGTGTCCATGCTGGACTACATCGACAAAGCGCGTCACCTGATCGGGCTGAAGCCCAAGGAGCCGAAGCGGAAGCGTCGGGGATCGAAAGATGCGCGCGCGGTGACGCCCGTCGCGCCCGCAGAGAGCCAGGGCCTTTCCGATGCGGATCTTGCCGGAATAGCCCCCGAGGCGCTTGAGGCCCTTGCCTCCACCGTGCTTTCCGCGGCGCGCGCGGCTGGAAAGACCATTGCAACGGCGGAAAGCCTGACGGGCGGGCTGATCGCCGCTACGCTTACGCAGATCCCGGGCAGTTCCGATGTAATGCGCGGAAGCGTGGTCAGTTACGCGACCGAGGTCAAAAGCCTAGTGCTTGCGGTGGATCCCGACACGATCGCCGCGCATGGCGTAGTGAGCGAGCAAACCGCGAAGGCCATGGCTCAAGGTGCGCGCGCAGAGCTTCGCTGCGACGTGGCAGTGGCTGTGACGGGCATAGCCGGCCCGGGGGGAGCGGAGCCGGGCAAACCGGTGGGAACGGTATGGCTCGGCTGCGCTGACGACTGCGGTACGGTCAAAGCGGAGACGCGCTGCTTTGCCGGCACGCGCGAGCAGGTGCGGCTCCAAACGGTGCGCGCTGCGCTCCAGGTCATGCAGCATGCGTTGGAAAGCCGCTAGAACGGCGATAGGTTTCTGCTAGATTCGCGTGACGCTTCAGCAAGATTCGGTGCAGATCCTCGATAGAGCCATGTTGGAAACCCGTTTGATCCGAAAAGGATCGAGCGGGTTTTCGGCTGTATGCACGTCATGATTCAGCTAGAAAGGGCTTCTATACTTGAATTGCGGACTTGCTGATAAAAATGCTTGACCGACAAACAGATGTTCGTATAATAGGAGAAGTCGAAAAGCGGCGCTTTGGCGCACCTGCGGAAAGAGAAGGAAGCGCATGAACGAAGAAAAATCGAAGATGCTCAAGCTGACCACCGATCAGATCGAGACCAAGTTCGGAAAAGGCTCCATCATGAAGTTCGGCGAAAGCGATCAGAGCCTCAATATAGGCGCTATACCCACAGGCTCGCTTCCTCTTGATGCTGCATTGGGCATCGGAGGGGTGCCGCGCGGACGCATCGTGGAGGTCTACGGTCCCGAGTCGAGCGGCAAGACGACGCTTGCCCTTCAGGTGCTTGCCGAAGCGCAGGCGCTCGGCGGCATCGTCGCTTTCATCGACGCCGAACATGCGCTCGACCCGGTGTACGCGGCGCGTCTTGGCGTTGATATCGACGAAGTTCTTATATCCCAGCCCGATACCGGCGAGCAGGCGCTTGAAATCTGCGACATGCTCGTGCGAAGCGGCGCTATCGATTGTATCGTTATCGACTCCGTGGCGGCTCTTGTGCCCAAGGCCGAGATCGAAGGCGAGATCGGCGATACTACGGTTGGCTTGCAGGCGCGCCTTATGTCTCAAGCGCTTCGCAAGCTGGCAGGTTCGCTCTCCAAGTCGAACACCACGTGTATCTTCATCAACCAGCTGCGCGAGAAGATCGGCGTCATGTTCGGCAATCCCGAGACCACGACCGGCGGACGGGCGCTCAAGTTCTTCTCAAGCGTGCGCATCGACATCCGACGTATCGACTCCATTAAAAAAGACGGCGAGATCGTGGGCAACCGCGTGCGCGCAAAAGTCGTGAAGAACAAGGTGGCGCCGCCGTTTCGCCAGGCTGAATTCGATCTCATGTACGGCGAGGGCATTTCTCGCGAAGGCTGCATCGTCGATATGGCGGTAGAGGCCGGCGTCGCGAAAAAGTCAGGTGCATGGTACACCTACGGCGAAGAACGCTTAGGACAGGGGCGCGAGGCCGCGAAGCAGACGCTTAGGGAGAACCCCGACCTGCGCGACGAGCTGGAGAACAAGGTGCGCGAGGCGTTCGATATCCCCATTATCACGCGATCGGCAGAAGAAGCGGACATCCTCTCTCCGGTAGCGAAGCCCAAGGGAAAGAAGTAGCGCGTCATGTCGCATGGCTCTGACGACGTGAAAGCTCTCTTACGGGCGAATATCGCTGCGATCGAATCGGGGAAGCGGAGCTCGCTGCCGGGCGCGCGTCAAACAGCGAACTCCAAGCGAAAAGCTCGACCCGCCTCGAACGAGAGCGTTTTCGCCGACCGGGATAAAGAAGAGTCGGACGATTCGCCTGAACGCGCGTTTCGCAAGATCGAGCGCCTTGCCTGCGTGCGCGAACAGGCAAGCGAGGCTTTGCGCCGACGTTTGGTGCGCGAGGGATTTTGCGAGGATGCCGTCGAGGAGGCTGTGGCGCGCGCTTTGGCATGCGGCCTTGTCGACGACCTTCGCTATGCCGACGTGCTCGTTCGAAGCCGTCTTTCGCAGGGCAAGGGACGCCGCGGCATCGTCGCCGAACTCGAGGACCTTGGCATTGCCGTTGACGAAGTTGCGTCGTTGTCCGAAGGACAGAGGGTCGGCGACGATGCCGCGGAGATCTCTCGTGCCATCGCCTTGCTCGAACGAAAGCCTCCTCGGTCGAAGAACGCTCGGGAGGCGGCGTATAGAAAACTCATCCAGAAGGGCTACGGTTCTTCGGTCGCTTCCTCAGCTGCCCGTCAATGGCACGAATCCCTTCGCTCGTCGCAGTTCGATCAGACAGGATAAGGCAAGGCGTCGGATGGCTTGCGCGTCCGACGCCTCCGTTTTACCGCCCTGTTCGTGAAGGTGCGTTTCGCCTTGTCGTTTCCGAATATTTCTTGTCGAGGGCTTTTACAAATCGCATACAAGCCTTATTATGTATAGAAGCTTGGGTGAAACGTACCTGATGAGGGTACTTCTTATAGACAAATTCATACGATGCTTCCCGTATCGCGTGCGTTCGCTCATGCCCGGTTTTGCCGGGATTTTTTATGCCTACGAGTAATTTGAAGCACACTGACAGAATGCGAAACGAAAGGGGGGAGCGTATGCCTGAAATCATCTGGCTCGTTGTTGGAGCCGCAGCTGGCATCGCCCTCGGATTCGTCATCACGCGTTTTCTCGTCAATGCGTCCACTAAGCGTGCGGCGCAAGAAGCGGAATCCGTGGTGACCGATGCGAAACGACAGGCGGAGACATTGCGCCGAGAAGCAATCGTCGAGGCGAAGGACGAAGCGCTTAGGCTCAAGCAGGAAGCGCAAGTTGAAAGCAAGGAGCGCATGCGCGAAGTGCGCGCCGCCGAGAGCCGCATATCCCAGCGCGAGGAATCGCTTGACCGTCGCGTGGAATCGCTCGATTCGCGCGAACATCAGATCTCGTCGATGCAAGGGCAGCTCGATCGTCGCGAACGCGATTTGTCCGAGGCGGAGCAGGAGATCAACCACCGTTTAGAGCGCGTGGCAGGCATGAGCCCTGAAGAGGCAAAAGCCGAGTTGCTCGATACGTTGAAAGATGAGGTCACGCATGCCTCCGCAGCTATTATCCGCGATGCCGAAGCGCGCGCGAAGGCCGAGGCTGACAAGAAGGCGCGTTCGATCCTGAGCCTGGCAATCCAGCGCGTTGCGGCCGATCATACCGCTGAAACCACGGTATCGACCATCCATATTCCATCGGACGATCTGAAGGGCCGCATCATCGGCCGCGAAGGTCGCAACATTCGCTCGTTCGAGCAGCTGACAGGCACGAACCTCATCATCGACGACACTCCCGAGTGCGTGACGATCTCCTGCTTCGATCCGGTGCGCCGCGAGATCGGTCGCGTCACAATGGAGAACCTTGTTGCAGACGGCCGTATCCATCCGGCTCGTATCGAGGAGATGTTCGGCAAGGCCGAGGCGTTCGTGAACCAACGAGTCCAGGAGGCCGGCGAACAGGCTGCGTTCGATACGGGAATTCACGACCTGCATCCTGAGCTCGTGCGGACGCTCGGTCGCTTGCGGTACCGCACCTCTTACGGACAGAACGTGCTCAACCATTCGCTCGAAGTCGCGTACCTGTCGTGCGTCATGGCTTCGGAGCTGGGACTCGATCCCATTCCGGCCAAGCGCGCCGGCTTGCTGCACGACTTGGGAAAGGCCGTTGACCACGAGGTCGAGGGAAGCCACGCCGTGATCGGCGCCGACCTTGCTCGCCGTTTCGGCGAAAAGGGCGATATCGTGCATGCTATCGAAGCTCACCACAATGACGTAGAACCTTCGAGCGTGCTTGCCGTTCTGGTTCAGGCTGCAGACGCCGTATCTGCCGCACGCCCCGGTGCGCGCAAAGAGACGCTTGACGCCTATATCAAGCGTCTTGAGAAACTTGAAGAAATCGCGAACTCGTACAAGGGCGTTGAGCGCACCTACGCAATCCAAGCAGGTCGTGAAGTGCGCGTCATGGTTGAACCCGAAGCGGTGGACGAAGCGGCTACTACGGTGCTCGCCCACGATATTGCGCAGCGCATCGAAAACGAGATGCAGTACCCCGGCCAGGTGAAGGTCGTGGTCATTCGCGAGAGCCGTGCGGTCGGCATCGCGAAGTAAGGCGGATCTGCTGTGAAGCACGACTCTCTCGAAAGCTTTATCGAGAACGTCTGCGGCGAAAGCCATCTCCGGGTCGAAACCGACCTCGGGGATGGCTTCGTCCGTTTGAGGAGCGCGGAAGCCGAGCGGCGCCAAGCCGCGCATGACATACGGTCAACGGAAGACATCGTTATCGAGATGTTGAGAAACGCGCGCGCCGCCCATGCGCGCAGTATCTTCCTCGCGGTTACCCGCGGGGATCGGCGGCGGAAATTGGTCATGATCGACGATGGAGACGGCGTTCCTCCTTCTATGCACGAGCGCATCTTCGAACCGCGCGTTACCTCGAAGCTCGACACCATGTCCATGGATAAGTGGGGCGTTCACGGACGCGGCATGGCCCTGTACTCTATTGCCGTCAATTCCGAGTCTGCGTACGTAGCGGCTTCGGATTCGGGCAAAGGATCTTCGTTGTACGTCGAGACGAACCTGGACAAGGTGGGGGAGAAGACCGATCAGTCGAGTTTCCCCACGTTCGAGCGAAACGAGTCGGGGAGCGTGGTCGTACGCGGGCCTAAGAACATACTGCGTACGGCATGCGAGTTCGCCATCGAAAGCAAAACAAGCTGCACGGTGTATCTGGGATCCGCCACGGACGTAGCCGCCACGCTATACGCGTTCGGGCTTGCTTCGCTGACCTCGTCAGCGAGGGCGTTCTGTAAAGAGCCGTCTCGCCTTCCCGTAAGCAAGCGGCTGTCCGTATGCGCTGACCCCGCTTCGTTCGCACGGGAAGCAGCCCGATTGGGTCTTGAATTGTCCGAGCGAAGCGCACGCCGCATCATGGACGGAGAAATAGTCCCGTTGTCGCCGCTTATCGATCGGATTCGCATCGAGGCTGTTGGAGGACCCGACAGCGCCCCGACGCCTCCGCGCAACGTGCGCGATCATGCAGCTACGCAAGATGCACGCGGCTTGAAAATCGCCACCGAGGACTTGGAGGTCTTCTCGAGGCGCATTGCCGCAGCATTCGAAGACGTGGCGCGCGATTACTACCTCGAATCGGGGGTGAGCCCGGAGGTTCGCGTTGGGAAGGAGTGCATTCGCATCACCATTCCTATTGCCAAGTTGCGATAACGCCTGGACGCCCTGCTTGCTTCGAGTTCTCCATGGTTTCGGCATACCCGCAGGTTGCACGCCATAGATCGAATGGGTAGAATGTTGAATGCATAAACATTGCAGGCTGAGCGAAGCATATTTTATCGAACTAAACGCACGCGTAACGGACCAAACGAAAAAGGATATGCATGTCCACTACAGAGCATAAGCCAGACGTCGGCTGCTTGAAGGTGTCGTCGAAATCGTCTCCCGCTTCCGTAGCGGGCGCCATCGCAGGCATGGTGAAGGACGGCGTTTCTGTCGAGATTCAAGCTGTGGGAGCGGGAGCCGTCAATCAGGCAGTCAAAGCCATCGCTATTTCTCGGGGGTTTCTGTCACCTATTGGAATCGAAATCGCCTGCGTCCCTTCGTTTGCCGACATCGTAATCGACGGTGAGTACCGTACCGCGATCCGATTCGCAGTGGATCCTCGCTATACGCGCGGCGTCGGAACTTCAGTTTCCGACGAGCGTCGCGACTCCCTTTCCGACCTCTAAGATAGACGAGCCTATGCAAACTCCCTTTACGAACTTGACGTTCTGCATCCGCACGTTCGGATGCCAAATGAACAAACATGATTCCGAGCGTATTGCCGGGATGCTCGAGGGCCTGGGGGCCCTCATGGTGGATTCCATCGAGGATGCGGACATCGTCGCGTTCATGACGTGCTGCGTTCGCGAAGCGGCCGATACGCGCCTGTACGGCCAAGTCGCTTCTCTCAAGAATATCCCGCTGCGCGAAGGCACCCCCCTTTCCAAGCGCGTTGTGGCCGTTGGAGGCTGCATCGGCCAACGTGACGGAGAGAAGCTTACCGAAGAACTGCCTCATCTTGATGTGGTATTCGGAACGCACAACTTAGGATCGTTGCCGCGCCTTTTACAAGCGGCTATAGAAGAGGGCGGACATCAGGTGGAAGTGCTTGATGCGGCCTCTTCGTTTCCGACCGAGTTGCCCACGGCGCGCGAACACGAATGGGCGGCCTGGCTTCCCATCACCATCGGCTGCAACAACTTCTGCTCTTACTGCATCGTGCCGTACGTGCGCGGGCGGGAGAAGTCGCGTCCGCTCGAGGACATCGTCAGCGAAGCGGAGCGGTATGTGGCTGCTGGTGTAAAAGAGATCACCCTGTTGGGCCAAAACGTGAATTCGTACGGTCGCGATCTGTATGGATCGCCTCGTTTCGCGCAGGTGCTTGACGCGCTCGATGCTACGGGAATCGAGCGACTCCGCTTTGCCACGAGCCATCCGAAGGATTTGACCGACGAGGTGATCGCGAAATTCGGTTCGCTACGTTCCCTTATGCCCGCTTTGCATCTTCCGGTTCAGTCCGGATCCGATGCTGTCTTAGCTGCAATGAATCGCCGTTACACGCGCGAGCACTACCGGGGCCTTATCGCCAAGCTGCGCGACGCTTGCCCTGATATCGCGCTGTCGACCGATATTATCGTAGGCTTTCCAGGCGAGACCGCCAAGGATTTCGAAGATACCTACCGGCTGCTTGACGAGGTAGGCTACCACCAGGTGTTCACGTTCATCTACTCGAAGCGCGAAGGCACGCCTGCCGCTTCCATGGACGATGGTACGCCGCGCGAGGTTATCCAGCAGCGTTTCGATCGCTTGGTGGACCTTGTGCAGGACAAGGCGTTCGCAGCGAACCAGAAAGACCTGGGAACTACGGTGGATGTGCTGGTAGAGGGCGGATCGAAGCGCGACGACACTCTTCTGACGGGTAAGAGCCCTAAGAACCAAACTGTCCATGCAGCTGTTCCTGCGGGGCTTTCGGTGGAGAGCCTGACCGGCCAAACGGTGCGCGTGCGCATCGACGAAGCAAAAACGTGGTATCTGGCGGGCGAGGTTGTAGACGGTGCTTAGCCTTTCGGCCCCTGTTGTATGCGTCGTAGGCCCCACGGCATCGGGCAAGACTGCACTTGCGCAGGCGCTTGCCTTCGAATTGAACGGCGAAGTGATCAGCGCCGATTCGATGCAAGTGTATCGCGGTATGGATATCGGCACGGGAAAGCTTCCTGTTCAGGATCGCATCGTGGCTCATCACGGATTCGATTTGGTCGATCCGGGTGAGCCTTATTCGGCGGCGTTGTTCCAGGCGTATGCGCGAGATTGTTTTCTCGACGTAAACGCGCGCGGACGAAGAAGCGTGCTCTGCGGCGGTACGGGGTTTTACGTGCGGGCGGCGATCGACGACTACGATTTCCCCAAAGGAGAGCAGGTCGGCAACCCCGTGCGAGATCGGTGCAACCGTCTTGCGCGGGAGCAGGGTCCCGAAGCTCTGTGGAAGCTTCTTGCGGATCGCGACAAGGAAAGCGCTGGCTTGATTCCGCCTGCCGATGTGAAACGCGTTGCTCGTGCTTTCGAGCTTCTCGAGGACGGTACGACGTATGCCAAACAGCGCGCCAGACTTGCGCAGCTGCCGCAATACATTCCCGCCGTGTTCGTGGGGCTGGCCGTCGACCCCGACGTTCTTCGCGCCCGTATCGACGCCCGTGTCGACCAGATGATCGAAGACGGCTTAGTCGACGAGGTGAAGCGCCTGCTCCAAAAGGGGTTCAGAAACGGGATCACGGCTCCGCAAGCCATTGGGTACAAGGAGATCGTTGCCGCGCTCGACGGTGAAACTACCATGGAGGAAGCGATTCTCGGTATCAAAACGGCAACGCACCGGTATGCAAAGCGACAACGTACCTGGTTTCGCAAAGATGCGCGCATCCGCTGGATCGATGCAAATACCCTCGATATGGGCGCGATGCTGCGCGCGTCTTTGACGGTTCTCGAAGAAACCCAACCGCTTGCAAGCGGTTGTTGAAGATAGCGATGTTCTCTGGGAAGGATGGCTTGATGTCCGATTTCGAAGCAGTGATTACGCGCGGCATGACACCTACTGCTGAAGTGAGGCGCGAGCGAGCCGTTCTTGTGGGAGTCGACCGCCCCGGAACCGCATGGCCGCTCGCCTCGTCTTTGGCAGAACTCGAGCGGTTGGTTGATACAGCAGGAGCCGATGTCGTTGCCAGTACTACGCAAAAACTCGAGGCACCGAATCCTCGCACCTTCGTGGGTACGGGCAAAGCAGAAGAAGTTGCCGAGCTGGCGCGGGCCCATGCTGCAGATCTCGTCGTTTTCGACGATGAGCTGACGCCTTCTCAGCAGGCGAATCTGGAGAAGGTGGTAGGGCGCGATGTGAAGGTTATCGACAGAACAGCCCTTATCTTGGATATCTTCGCTTTGCATGCAACCAGCAAGGAAGGTCGTTTGCAGGTGCGGCTAGCTCAGAACCAGTACCTGTTGCCTCGCTTACGCGGTATGTGGGCCCACTTGGCATCGAACCGTATGGGCGGCGGCGTGGGCTCGCGCTTCGGCGAAGGCGAAAGCCAGCTTGAAGTCGACCGACGCATGGTTCGCAAACGAATCGCTTCGATCAAGCGCGAGCTCAAGCATCTTTCCGAGGTGCGTGCCGTGCAGCGTGAAAGTCGCTATGAGAGCGGCATGTTCAAGGTGGCGTTGGCGGGCTATACGAATGCGGGCAAGTCGAGCCTGCTCAATCGTCTGACGAAGGCTGATGTGCTTGCGTACGACAAGCTGTTTGCAACGCTGGACTCCACGACCCGCAAGTTCGAACTTCCCGAAGGCCGGGAAATAACTATTACCGATACGGTCGGGTTCATTCAAAAGCTTCCGACGACGCTTGTCGAGGCATTCAAATCGACGCTTGACGAGATTACGGGTGCGGACTTGGTGTTGCATGTAGTGGACGCTTCTTCGGAGGAGTACCAAGGTCAGATAGATGCCGTCGATGCTATTCTGGGTCAAATTGGCGCTCAAGATCTTCAGCGCATTCTTGTGTTTAATAAATGCGACCTGCTTGACCAGGAGCATCAAAATGCCCTCGAGACGCGTCATGCTCAAGCTCGGTTCGTCTCCGCCGAAACAGGGGAGGGGATTGCAGGGCTAATCGAGCATATCGCGCGCGTTGCTTCGGCGCATGACGATCACCTGAGCGTGTTGCTGCCGTACCACCGGGGAGATCTTGTTTCGCTTGCGCACGAGCGTTGCCATATTCTATCGGAGACTCACGAAGAGCAGGGAACGAAGATCACCATGCTGGCGTCGCCGTCGTTTTCCGGATTGTTCGCGCCGTTCGTTTGCGAAGAGTAAAACGATGGGCAGTCTCCAGGTTGCGTGCTTGCTGCATCATGCGAATGCTTGCTAACCGCATCGCAGCACACGAGAAGATCCACGCGTCAGGCCCATGTTAGAGTAACTCTAACATGGGCCTGACATCGTTTCGCCGCCATGTCGCCATGCCACCATAGGGAAGTGTCTCTCTCGAAAGAACTGATTACGGTTAAAGACGACGAAACACTGCGACAACTTTGCCCGCGATGGAGCAATCGCGGGTGATGATGGGATCCATTGAAGAGTTTTCCGGTTGCAGTCGAATATGATCCTGCTCTTTAAAGAAGCGCTTGACAGTTGCACCGTCATCGATAATAGCCACAACGATGTCCCCGTTGTTCGCAACAGGCTGTTCTTTCACCACAACATAGTCGCCGTCGTTGATTCCAGCTTCAATCATGCTTTCCCCGCGAACCGATAGAAGGAACGAGGGAGAATCCCCCACTATGTCAGTCGGGAGGGAGATAGTGTCGGTAATGTTCTCTTCTGCAAGGATGGGAGAGCCTGCTGCAACGTTTCCAACCAGCGGAACGTTCACGATCTTGCTGAAACTCGGCTGTACGACATTCGTTGCAAGCGCAGCATCCTCAAGGGGGTAGGTAAGCGCTATGGAACGGGATTTGAGC
>ENA-OQNO01001316-OQNO01001316.1-human-gut-metagenome-genome-assembly--contig:-NODE-1316-length-17161-cov-3.318128_pt1 | contig 17161 bp, 15 predicted proteins | sample MGYA00242629_ERZ504880 | MGnify/ENA primary metagenome ERZ504880 (study PRJEB26092, sample SAMD00036377) | human gut metagenome | host: Homo sapiens | study: EMG produced TPA metagenomics assembly of... | reverse complement strand
CAGGAAGATTGTAATCTTGCATTATTAGAAGGCAAAACAATTGCTATTATTGGTTATGGAAGCCAGGGACATGCGCATGCGTTAAATGCAAAAGAGTCCGGATGCAATGTAATCATCGGTCTTTATGAAGGAAGCAAATCATGGGCAAAAGCAGAAGCACAGGGATTTGAAGTTTATACAGCTGCAGAAGCAGCAAAAAAAGCAGATATCATCATGATTCTGATCAATGATGAAAAACAGGCTAAAATGTACAAAGAATCAATTGAGCCAAACTTAGAAGACGGAAACATGTTAATGTTTGCTCATGGTTTTGCAATTCACTTCGGACAGATTGTAGCACCAAAGAACGTTGATGTTGTTATGATCGCTCCTAAGGGACCTGGACATACTGTAAGAAGCCAGTACCAGGAAGGAAAAGGAGTTCCTTGCCTGATCGCAGTACATCAGGATTCTACCGGAAAAGCACATGACAAAGGTTTAGCTTACGCTTTAGCAATCGGCGGAGCAAGAGCTGGTGTTCTGGAAACAACTTTCCGTCAGGAAACAGAAACAGACCTTTTTGGTGAGCAGGCAGTTCTTTGCGGCGGCGTTACCGCTCTTATGAAAGCTGGTTTTGAAACATTAGTAGAAGCTGGATATGAACCGGAAAGCGCATATTTTGAATGTATCCACGAAATGAAACTGATCGTAGACCTGATCTTCGAAAGCGGATTTGAAGGAATGAGATATTCCATCTCTAACACAGCTGAATACGGCGATTACATCACAGGACCTAAGATCGTTACAGATGAAACGAAAAAAGCAATGAAACAGGTATTGAAAGATATCCAGGAAGGTGTATTTGCACGTGACTGGTTATTAGAGAACCAGGTAGGATGCCCGAACTTCATGGCTAAGAGAAAACAGGAAGCAAATCACCAGTTAGAAGAAGTTGGAAAAGAACTTCGTAAATTATACAGCTGGAATGATGGAAACAAATTACTGGACAACTAATTCCAGGTCAAGAGTCAAACATAGATGTGCTGGGATTACCCAATTGCATATATAGAAATAATAAGAGCCGGTAACATGTGAAATTTGGATTGCCCCCATAAGCTGAAATAAAACTTATGGGAGGCCATCATAAATTCATACATGTTACCGGCTCTTTCTTTTACTCTGTATAGTATCAGGAATTGAAGTAACGGTATACAATTCCTGATATGGCACGTATATTTGCCTGTGCCGCACCTGCATTTGAGATATTTGACATAACGCAGAGAATATAATCTGCTTTGGGAGAATAGACAATTGCCATATCATGCTGGTATTCATCTGTTTCTCCGGTTTTATTTGCCACAACCGTTCCGGCGGGAACGCCTGAGGGTATTTTTATGCGGAAAGTCTGCTGCTTGAGCAGATCCAGCATTTTACCGGAATAGGTTTTGGAGACGCATTTACCGTTGTAGATGTCCTCTAAGATTTTACCCAGGTTTTGTACAGATGTCTGGTTCCAGGTTGTGTCGTTGTTAATATCGTCACCACCGTTGGAGCTTGGATAAATTGCCTGACCCTGGTTGGTATCTGTGTATCCATATTTTTTACAGAAATCATTCGTTGCATTTTTACCAATAGTCCGCACCAGCGTATTAAAGGATTCGTTGCTGCTGTAAGTGATCATAGAGTTAAGCAGTTGATTAATGGAACCGCTTTCTGAAAGTTTTCCGTTGTTAATGGCTTCGTAAACAGCTCCCATGGTAAATACTTTAATGACACTGGCGGCATAGTAATAATTATTACCGATCAGACAGCTTTGGCCATCGTTTAAATTTTTAACATATACGGACCATCTGCCTGGTGTGCAGGAGTTATTGATATAAGAAGTTAACTCATCGTTGAGAGCGGAAATAGACTGGGTTTTATTTTTGATCCACTTTCCGTTTTTATCTACGAAATAGCCCTGTACCCAGGTGTCTTTTGCCATTTTGCCATTGGAGTAAAAATAGTAGTCATAGGTTTTCCTGCCTTTTTTTATTTTCTGCCAACCGGTCTGCATGACCCCTTTTTTATTAAAGTAATAAGTGGATTTTCCCTTTTTCAGCCAGCCGGTCTGCATGATGCCCTTGCTGCTAAAGTAATATTTCTTACCCTTTATGGTCCGAAAGCCTTTTTGGATGATACCCTTTTTATCAGCATAGTACTTTTTGCTATTGTAAGTTTTGAATCCATTTGTACGCAGATACCCGTTTTTATCAAATAGATATGTATTGCCTTTTATCTTTTTAAGACCTGTGGCAGCCGTACCATTGGAAGTCAGATATAATTTCTTCCCATTAAAAGTGACGAAACGGTTTTGAATCATCCTTCCTTTGGCATTAAAATAGTAGCGTTTGCCATCGATTTTATAGGTGGTATTACAGACTTTATTCCCGTTTTTATCATAATAATAACGGTATTTCATCTGCACCCATCCGGTTTTGGCAGATTTCTCTTCTGTGGCATGTGCAGTGACCGGCAATGAGACTGCTGCCAGAAGCAACAGTAACATCAGTAAGGATTGATACTTCAGATACTTCTTCATAAATCAAGATTCCCCCTTTTGGATTTGCTGCAGAAGCGGATGAATTCCTGTAATGCGTGGGAGGGATAGGATGATTTTAAATATGCAAATCCGACCTGGCGCTTGTGAATTGGGAATGCAAGCGGTATCTCCTGCAAAGTTTGGTTATCTAACTCTTTTTGGACAAATTTCTTGATGACACAGGCAACCCCAAGGCCTATTTTTGCAAAATCGATCAAAAGATCCATTGTGGTTACTTCCAGCAGGGTATTGGGTTCCAGCCTCTGACCCGCCAGGTAATCATCGATATACTGTCGGGTCATATTGTCTTTGTCTAAAAGCATAAGAGTAGCTGTACTAAATATATCATATTTTTCCTCTTTTGTCCGTAAGAAAAGGTTATCCAGATAATTTTTGGAGGCAACGAAGACATCTTCAATTTCTTCGAAGGCATAAAATTGAATCAGGGTGTTGTGTTCCGGTTCACCAATCAGTCCAATATCAATTTTTTGTTCTTCTAACAGCTGCAGGGTACGGTTACTGGACTGGCATTCAATGGTTATGCGGATGTGGGGATACAGCTTGATAAATTCCTGCAAATAGGGGAGGAGCAGGTATTTGCAAAGAGTGGTGCTAACCCCTATGCGCAGGTGTCCGATTCCAAGATCTGCTGCCATGCGCAGCTGTTCTTCTCCGGTTTCAATCGCTTCAAATGCCGTCTTTACATGTTCGTACAGCAATTTACCCTCATCGGTGAGACGCACGCCTCTGGAGGTTCTGGAAAAGAGTACCGTATTCAGAGACTGTTCCAGCTTTTGTATGGACTTGCTGATTGCCGGCTGGCTGATAAAAAGTTCTTCCGCAGCCCTGGAAATGCTGCCGGAGTTTGCTGTGGTAAAAAAGATTTTATAGAGTGACAGGTTCTGATTCATAGCTTCCCTCATTTCTTTTTGCAGTTTCTTTTTTGTACTGGTATAACTCTAAGTTATGATAAATATTCGTAATATGTATTTCTATTATACCAATATCTGTGTTATAATTCAAACAATAGTTAAAATCCATTTTTTTAAGGATTGTAATTCGTTACTGTGCAGAGAGTTGCACAGCACGGTTTGAACAGTAACTGTAATTTAATAATAATCAGGAGGACAAAAAATATGGGAATGACAATGACACAGAAAATTTTAGCTGCTCATGCCGGACTGGAGTCTGTGGAAGCAGGACAGCTGATCGAAGCGGATCTGGATCTGGTTCTGGGAAATGATATTACTTCCCCGGTAGCGATTCATGAAATGGATAAAATGAAAACAGGAGAGGTTTTCCATAAGGATAAAATTGCCCTTGTAATGGATCACTTTATTCCAAATAAGGATATTAAATCAGCAGAGCACTGCAAATGCGTTCGGGAGTTTGCCTGTAAGCATGATATCACCAATTATTTCGATGTAGGAGATATGGGGATTGAACATGCGCTTCTGCCGGAAAAAGGTCTGACGGTAGCAGGAGACGTAATCATTGGTGCGGATTCCCACACTTGTACCTATGGAGCTTTGGGAGCCTTCTCAACAGGTGTTGGAAGCACCGATATGGCAGCGGGCATGGCTACCGGCAAAGCATGGTTTAAAGTTCCTTCCGCAATTAAATTCAATCTGGTTGGAGCACCTTCTAAATGGGTTAGCGGAAAAGATGTGATATTACATATTATCGGCATGATCGGTGTGGATGGAGCACTTTATAAATCCATGGAATTTGTAGGAGAGGGCGTTAAGAATCTTACTATGGATGATCGTTTTACGATTGCAAATATGGCAATTGAAGCCGGTGGAAAAAACGGAATCTTCCCGGTAGACGAGTTCACAAAAGAATATTTAGATTCCCATACCAAGAGACCGTATACGGTATATGAAGCAGACGAAGATGCAGTGTATGATGAAGAATACACCATTAATTTAAGTGAATTGAAGCCTACCATTGCATTCCCGCATCTGCCGGAAAACACGAAGAACATCGATGAAATTCAGGAAGATGTAGTTATTGACCAGGTTGTAATCGGCTCCTGCACTAACGGACGTATAGATGATTTAAGATGTGCAGCAGAAATCTTAAAAGACCGCCATGTAAAAAAAGGAATCCGCTGTATCGTGATTCCGGCAACCCAGAAGATTTATCTCCAGGCGATTGAAGAAGGGCTGATTCAGACCTTTATTACATCCGGAGCTGTAGTCAGCACGCCAACCTGCGGACCATGTCTGGGTGGTTATATGGGAATCCTGGCAGCAGGCGAACGCTGTGTATCAACAACGAATAGAAACTTTGTAGGCCGTATGGGTCATGTGGAGTCAGAAGTATATCTCACCAGCCCGGCAGTGGCTGCTGCAAGTGCAATTACCGGTAAAATTTCAGCTCCGGCAGAATTAGGATTATAGGAGGAAGCATCGATGAAAGCAAATGGAACAGTATTTAAATATGGAGACAACGTAGATACAGATGTCATCATCCCGGCAAGATACCTGAATTCTTCAGATCCGGCGGAACTGGCAACACATTGTATGGAAGATATCGACAAAGATTTTGTAAACCAGGTGAAAAAAGGAGATATTATCGTAGCAGAGAAAAACTTCGGCTGTGGATCCTCCAGAGAACATGCGCCAATCGCCATTAAAGCAGCCGGCGTAAGCTGTGTCATCGCAGATACCTTTGCAAGGATTTTCTACCGCAATGCCATCAATATTGGTCTGCCAATCATTGAATGTCCGGAGGCATCCAAAGGGATTGATAAAGGAGATGAAGTAGAAGTGGACTTTGACAGCGGTATGATCTATAACAAAACAAAAGGAACAGAATTTAAAGGACAGGCGTTTCCGGAGTTTATGCAGAAACTCATCGAGGCTGGTGGATTGATTAATTATATTAATAATAAGTAAGTCTGGGCTACTGGTTTAAGTTGCTGCAAAGGCATTTTATTGAATTATGATGAATTGCTGGAATGGATTCTCAAACACGCTCGAGGGACATAACGAAAGAGTCTATCATGAAGATAGGCTCTTTTGTATGTAATATTTTGAAATCCGATCGCTTACGGAAAGTTAGGAGAGCTATTTTTGGAGTGCCAATATTTTTATCCAATCTCCATTGCGGTATAGGACCACATTCTCCCCAATATTCATCGATAGAAGTAATTTTATCATCGCTAAGATTAATAAAAGATACTACATGAAAAGATAAAGGTGAATCGATTTTATAAACATGCGTTACCGTTATAATAAGACTTCCAGTTTCTTCTATTCTTTCGATTTCACCGCTCCATTTACCGGGGTATTCGCAATTTGCTCTGATAAATTCATCCAAAGTCAAATGTTCATTTGTATCATGCCAGTTAATATAAGCATCTTCATGAAAATACGTTCTCATTTTAACAGCATCCTGATCCAGAGTGACTTTCCAAAAATCATATATATTCATTTTACATACCTCCGTGAAATTTATTTTGTTATCGTCCTTTACCATTAAGATTTTCTCTATATTTCCAATATTCTTCAGGCTGGGAATTAAGGTTAGAGAAATGTTATCTGAGGATAATTATAATGTAATCCAATACCTTTGGATAACACCGGTCTTACTTAGTCCAACAGAATCCGCTACTTCATTTTCAAGGATTCCGCCGTTATTAAGTATTGTTTTGCTTGAAAATATGTTTCCTTTATCGCAGGTCAGCAATAATTTATGTTCCCCCATATCCTTGCAAATAGGTAATAATAATTTTAACATCTCCGTTGCATATCCCTTTCGCCGCTCAGAAGGGCGTATACTATATCCAATATTACCTCCAAAATTTTTCAAAAAATCTGATAACGGATGTCTGAAATCTATGATACCTACAAGAACATCATCCCCTATTCGGATTGCTAAATATACTTCTGAGGGAACATATCCCTCTTGATATTTTGCTTTCAGCCTCCGTTCAAAATCGACCCACTGTGAGAAGCTATCCACATCTTCCAGTCCGGCACAACCATCAAAACTGTCACCATTTTTCAACATTTCATTTTTATAATCCATGACCTGCTCTGCATACTTTTCGATTGGTTTTATTAAAATTAACCTGCTCATAATTAACCTCCGCAAATTTTAGTTGATTTAAAGAGTGTTTATTGAAACTTTTCCATCCGGTAGAGTGTGTACGTATCTCCTTATGGTCTTATAAAATCCTCCAAGTGTTTTTCTTATTTTAGAATAAATTTGGGTTGTTGTCAAAGATTAATAGTAGAGGCGTACATTTGTATGTCTCTATTTTTATAATATTTATATAAGGGAAAAAGTAGATAATATTACCAACTAAACGAGAATAGGTACCAGTTAGTCAATATGGGGTGAAATATTGATGGAAGTGTGATATATATTGTAATATAATATTGTGATTTTTTGTGAAAATAAAGGCAGAAGGGAAAAGCGTAAAATTTTACTATTTGGGAGTTCCAGGATTCATAGTAGAAAATATTATGTTCAATATTATTACAAAAGAAAAAAGGGAGAATATCTATGAAGAGAAAGATTAAAATTTCAGGCAAAAAAGTGGTGAGTAGCTGTTTGGTATTCGCAATGATGTGTCAAATGGTCGGCAGTAATAATATGATGATCGCAAAAGCAGAAAACGAAACAGATACAGATACAAAAAGCTATATCGTCATGGCAGACAGATCAAAAGAATTTAACGATGTTACCAGCAGAGCAGAATATAGCATTTCAGAAGAAGATCCAGAGTTATTAGATAACAACATAGCAGTAATGGAGTTATCCCCAGAAGAAGCAGAAATTATGCAGCAAAATGATGGTCTGATTGTGGAAGAAGATATCATAATTTCTGCAAATTCACTGGAAGAAGAGGCTATCACAGAAGTAGAAACGGTTCTTACTGAGAGTGGCGAAGAGACTCAACCAGTAACAGAGGAAACAGAAGTTATAGAAGAGACAGAAACTACTAAAAAAACAACGGACGTAACGGAGACTTTAGAAATTACAGAAGAACTTTTGGAAAAAGAAACTACAATAGAGACAGAAGACCCAGAGACAGTAAAAAAGAGTGAACTTATGGCTAAAATACGGGAAGCAAGAAACAATACAAGTGAAACTGAGGTTGAAGCTGACTGGAACTTACAGTCAATTAATGCAGATGAAATCAATACAAATGCTAGAAGTATACAGAAAGTGAAAGTCGCTTTATTAGATTCAGGTGTAGATTATGTTGACGGAATAGATCTGGCCGATAGAATCAATTTAGTTGAAGAAGAAGATTATGTAGTTCCAATGTATCAGGATTTAACAGGTCATGGAACGGGAATTGCATCTATTATCTGTGCAAATGGAGAAGGAAGTATCAAGGGTGTTAATCCAAATGTAGATTTATATTCGGTAAAAGTGTTAGACGGAGAAAATAAAGCGCCATTAAGTCGAATCATAAAAGGAATTTATTGGTGTATTGATAATGATGTGAATATTATTAACATGAGTTTTGGAACATCCACATATTCAAATGCTATGAAAAAAGCTGTAGAAGATGCTTATAATGCGGGTATATTAATGGTTGGAGCATCTGGAAATAATGCCGATAAAGTAGAATATCCAGCAGCATTTAAAGAAGTAATGGCAGTAGCATCTACTAATGCCGAAGCAGAGATAAGTTCATTCAGCAATACTGGAAAAGAATTAGATATTGCAGCTCCGGGAGAAAAAATTCGAACTTCATCATTCTTTGGAGGAATAGTTGTAACTCATGGAACCAGCATTGCTGTTCCTCATGTAGTGGGAATTGCTTCATTGTTATGGGAGAAAGATTTATCAAAATCACATGAATTTATTAGACAATTAATCGATTCAACCTCTAAAAGTATTTCTAATTCGGATGAGTGCGGACTTGTTGATGCAGATTATGCAATGAGTATGTATGATACGTTTACTGATAAATTTGATGATTTAAGTATAAATAGAGCAGATATCGTACCGGAAAATTCGGATAATCCAGATACTTTTAAAGAAATTAATGAAGATGAAGCGTATGTAGAGGGTAGATGGGGATGGGTTAATCATCAAAAACTTGCTGACTATGGTATAGAAGACTATTATTTCGATGCAAAAACTGTATCTATTATAAAGGCAGGAGTAGTTTATCCAGATTTAGCAGAGGCTAAAATAACCGGATATGGTAATTTTCCAGAATATCATGGCGGTGTTGAATGGGAGAAAACTGAAACAGAAACAGTAGAAGTCAACTATGTAGCTTGCTATGAGTTCCTGACTAGAATTGCTTTAAAAGGTGGAGATACATCACAATTTACTGACTATAAATTAGTGAAAGGATTAGATAAGAAAGTGTTTAATAAAATTAAATCGAAAATAAACACAACACAATTTGGCTCATTACCTTGGAGCCATATACTTGCGCAATACGGAAATACAAAAACAAACCGAAAATACTTCTTATTCGGAGCTGCCATGCATCTCATAACTGATTCGTTTGCTCATATTACTAGATATAAAAAAAATGGTGTGGTTGGAGATTTTATTTCACATAATGGAGATTTGGGTGCAGATGACCCGGGTACTTGCCCCAATAGATTTAAAGTGGCAAAAGAAGGCGCAAGTTGGTGCATGACCTCTCTATATGCAGGTGTGATAGGTAATTATGAAGACTATATATGGGCAATAGATGATGCTTATAATAATACTTTTGTAAAAAAGAGAATATATAGATACAGCATTGCAAATGCTGGCAGTCCTGAAAAGATATCGGAATGGATGGATCTATCTGTTTTAAAAAGTGCGTCATATTAAATTAAGGAGATTGAGTATGAATAGAAGAAAAAAAGTGTTCTTAACTGCTTTTATATTATCATTGATGATGATCTTGTTACCGTTAAATGTAATGGCAGCTAAAGGTAAAGCTATCCCTAATGATAATACAGGGATACCAGATAAAGTTCTGTATCAGAGTATTTTGCGAAAACTTGGAAAAAATAAAACAGAAACATTTACCAAAGAAGAGGCAAATAAAATAACGCGTTTAAAATCTAACAATTATAATGATAAAGATAAAATAAAATCATTAAAAGGAATAGGATATCTAAAAAATCTTAAGTATTTAGATGTTGCTGTCAATCAATTGACGTCTTTATCAGGAATTGAAAAATTATCTAAATTAGAAACGTTAATCGTAACGCAAAATAATTTAACATCTTTATCTGGAGTAAAAAATTTAAAGAATTTAACAAAACTAGATGTATCTGAAAATAAGATTAGAAATATTAATGAAATCAAGTATTTACATAAGCTAAAATATATTAGTATTACGGGTAATTCAATATCCAATATAAAAAGTATAGAAAATTTGACAGAAATAAAATCATTATATGCATCATATAATAAAATAAAAACGTTACCTAACCTAAAAAACAAAACTAAATTAGATTCTATTGCTTTCGGACATAACCGAATAAGTGAAAAAGAATTTAATAAGAAAATACCAACCAAATGGAAGGAAAATAAAGATTGGTATAAAAGTCAAATTCAGCGTCAAAACCTTGTATACACTATAAAACCAGTACAGCCTAGTTCATTCAATAAAATTAATAAAAATACCAAGACAATAGTTGGAAAAGCACAAAAAGGAGCAAGAATTATTCTTAGAAATCCAACAGGAAGAAAAATTCATTCAGTTAAATCAGTTAAAGCAGACAGCAGAGGCAGATTTACTTTTAAGAATCTGGATTTAACGAAATGGGCTGGCAAGACATTGTCGTTTGAGTCTTATATTATTGATCCTTTTTACAGTGAACCAAATACACTAAAGATTGAATACTTTACAGTCGGTAATTAACTAATAAAATTCAATAACAAGCCTGTAACCGCTTAAGCGCTGTTATGGGCTTATTTAATTTAAGGAGAAAATAATGAAAACTGTAAATTCATTATCAACACTGAAAGTACAAATAATGTAACAAATGGAAGCAGCTGTAGCCGAAACAGTAGATGAGTACTTCATAGACCTGCACATAAATGTGGACAGTTTCTACCGCTCATCAGAGGGAAGATATTCCAGAATCGGGCAGTTATCAGAATCCCCACAACATGACGGCATACAGTCAGGAGGAGACACAGTAACAGGCGGCATAAGCCTGGACACAGGTTATATATACGATCCAAGCGGACGTGATACCCAGACAATATTCGGTTACGCTGAAGACGGAGGATTGATCGGAAACGGTTCGTCCAGGTAAAGGAATTCCAGAATTATTGGATATCCAACTACGGCAGAATGGTTAATTATCCTAGGAAATACTTTTACATGCACAAGACAGGTAATGTCCACTATACGATAAATCTGGTTGATGAGTAAGGGGAGAAGTATAAAAAGAAACAAGTCCGGCAGAACTGATCGCAGAACAATTCATAGAAAGAAACAGTGAGATCACCTGGATTTGGCATATTGACTAAGACTTTAGTAATAATTACTATAAGAATTTATTGGGGATAAGCTGGAATGTGAGATAGCAGGGCAAGAGATCCAGAGTTATTTGTGGAGTGATACTGGGCAAATTATAATGAATGTGAAGGTGAATCGATGGCGGTAGATACAAAACTGCTACACGTAATGGTGAAGAGTTCAGTTGTCCAAAATAAAACGAGCAGGGACACGATACAAATGGATCTCTGCAAAAGGCTGAACATTTGTTAAATTCTACTTTTAGTTTACTTCATTTTTGCGCAATTCTACTGTATGTTTCTTGTGTGAATGCTTTTTTTCTTGTAAAATAAACATATAAATATACGAAGGAGCTTAGTATGAAAAATGAAAAAATGGGACAGTTAATATCAGAGTTACGAAAATCGAATCAAATGACACAAAAAGATTTGGCGGCAAAACTTCACGTCAGCGATAAGGCAGTATCGAAATGGGAACGTGGGCTAAGTTTCCCTGACATTTCATTGCTATTGCCTCTTTCAGACATTCTTGGAGTCACAATAGCGGAATTGCTAAATGGCGAAAAAAATAACTCGGAGGAGACAAATATGAAAGCAAGTATCCACAATGCTTTGGAATATGGAGTAAAGACAGCAATGTGCAAAATTAAAATGACCCAAAATATCTGGGCTGCTGTTTTTTCCTTTTTTCTTCTATTGGCTATCATTGTAGTATCCCTTATCAATTTAATGGTTTCCAATACATTTACATGGTCTCTCATACCAATTAGTGTGAGCATTTTTGTATGGCTTGTATTTTTTCCTGCGATAAATTTTGGTATGAAGGGAATCATCGGTTCGCTCATCAATATAAGCATTTTTCTTGTGCCATTTTTGTATGTGCTTGATTATGCGATAAATAGTTTAACAGAGTACCATGTGCCGATTTTTTCCATGGGTATTAGTATAGCACCCATTCTGATAGTGTTTTTTTGGGTTGCATTTTTCCTCTTCAAAAAATTGAGGGCAAGAAAGTTGCTGTACAGTGCTGTTTTGTTGTTGCTTTTAAGCCCGGTAACCTTTTTGGTGAACCTTTTTCTTGATGTAACACAGGGGCAAGGGCAAATATGGTCGAGTACACTCTCTATCATAAATGCTCTAATTCCGTTAGCGGCCGCCGTCATACTCTTTATCCTATTCTATGTTATTTATCGGAAAAAGAGCAAAGTATAATCAATTTCCACATTACTCGTTCTTGAAATAGAACTATACTAATGACAGATAGAGTTTATAATATTATAAAGGAAAAGAAGAAATACTACTTTATTAATAAAAAAGACTATGTCATTGATGGATATAGCGATTTTTTGTTATAGTAAAAGAGGCAAGCTGATCACAAGCCCCAATTTTAATGGTGAATTAATGTTACTTGTTGATAAATACAACGAAACGGCAGTTCACAAAATTGGTCATATATCAGCACATGTCCTAAGACATACGGGCTGTACCAGATATGCTGAAAAGGGAATAGATTTAAAAGTATTGCAGTATTTAATGGGACATAGTACCACTCAAATAACAAATGATGTGTATCACCACGTAAGTGTTAAAAGAGCTACTATCAATATGAAAGATATAGAAGTGATGTAAGTTGCTATTTTTATATCATATGAGAGTTTACACTATTTCCGTACTTATGTAAACCACGTTTTACACCATTTGACCATGAAGATATAAGGTTTTTTAAGGATTTATATGAAATCTAAAATGCTGAAACCCCTCTAATATGGGCATATAAGGATATATAAAGAGTTATATATTGCCTTACAACCTTACAGAAATGTAAGTTATCCAATAGTAAATGTAAGCTAATATTATGGCAGACCAATTCTTTTGTTATTACAATAAGGACAGAAAAAGTTAGAGAGGAAGAATACTATGGCACTTTTAGAAGTAAAAAACTTAAAAAAAATATATACCACCCGCTTTGGAGGAAACCAGGTGCAGGCGTTAACAGACGTTAATTTCTCGGTTGAGGAGGGGGAATATGTGGCAATTATGGGAGAGTCCGGTTCCGGAAAAACTACGTTGCTGAATATTCTGGCATCATTGGACAAACCAACCAGCGGAGATGTTCTGCTGAATGGAAAAAGTATGCTGGCGGTAAAGGACAAAGGACTTGCGGCATTTCGAAGAGAAAATCTGGGGTTTGGTTTTCAGGACTTTAATTGACTGGATACCTTCTCATTAGAAGATAACATGTATCTGCCGCGGGGTATATCCGGCAAGAATGATAAAGAAATGCGTCAGAGGCTGGAACCTGTAGCGGAGAAACTGCATATCAAGGATATCTTGAAGAAATATCCGTATGAAGTATCAGGGGGGCAGAAGCAGAGGGCAGCGGCGGCCAGGGCATTAATTACCAATCCTCAGCTTGTATTGGCGGATGAGCCTACAGGTGCTCTGGATTCAAAATCGTCGGATCAGATGCTAAAGCTGTTTTCCCGCATTAATAAGGAAGGGCAGACAATTCTTATGGTTACCCACAGTACCAGGGCGGCAAGCCATGCTCAGCGTGTACTTTTTATTAAGGACGGTGAGGTGTTCCATCAACTGTACAGGGGCTCTATGAATAATGATGCCATGTTCCAGAAAATAACGGAGACCTTGACGGTATTAGCGTCAGGAGGTGAAGAGAATGCGTAATTCTTTTTACCCTAAAATGGCAGTTACGAATATCCGCAAAAATGCCAGGATGTATCTGCCTTATATGCTTACCTGCATTTGTACGATTATTATGTACCTGGTTATGAGTGCAATATCGGGCAATCCGGGAATTGATGAGATGCAGGGGAGTGAGTCTCTGCGGATGGTATTGCAGTTGGGGCAGTCAATCATAGCTATTTTTGCAGTGATATTTTTGTTCTACACGAATAGCTTCCTGATGAAACGCCGGATGAAAGAACTGGGGCTGTATAGTATCCTGGGCCTGGAAAAGCGCCATATGGGAAGAATATTGCTCTATGAATGTATTTTTACCTCCGCCGTATCTCTGGGGATTGGTCTTTTAGGAGGAATTCTAATCAGTAAACTGATGTTCTTGATCTTGCTTAAGCTGATTCAGACAAATGTTGATTTTGAATTTATCATGAGCGGGGATGCAATTCGCAGTACGCTGATTCTTTTTGGAATTATATTTGTCTGTACGCTGATTTCAAATCTTTTCACAACCGGTAAAAGTAATCCCATTGAACTTCTGTACGGTGGAAATAAGGGAGAAAAAGAGCCAAAGGCAAGATGGATCACAGCTCTTATAGGATTCATCTGTACGGCGACGGGATATATCATGGCGATTACAGTGAAATCCCCGATTGATGCTATCATTCAGTTTTTCATTGCAGTATTGCTTGTTATTGTGGGTACTTATCTGCTGTTTATTACCGGAAGTATTGCACTTTTGAAAATACTAAAGAAAAATAAGACATTTTATTATAAGCAGAAACATTTCACATCTGTTTCCGGAATGATTTACAGAATGAAGCAAAATGCAGTGGGGCTTGCAAATATCTGTATTCTGAGCACAGGTGTACTGCTAAGTATAGCAACCACCATTTCTCTGAATATAGGAATTGAAGAATTAATTCATAATATGTATCCGGAACAATATAACGTGACCTCTTATAATGCAACGAACGATAATGTAGACCAGATGAAAAATATTGTCTACGAAGAAGCAGAAAAAAATAATATTCAGATAAAAGATTATTATTATTACCGTTATAATTCACTGGGAGTTACCCAGAAGGATAATGAATTACTGTTAAAGGGGATGGATCAGGGGAATCTGAACGCCTGCATGTTTATGACCGTTGACAATTATAATGATGTAATGGGGACGGATAAGAAACTGTCTGAGAATGATGTATTTATCATTGATTTTAAGAAAGGTTTTCATTATCCAACCGTAAAAATAGGAGACAGGGAATTCCAGGTGGCTGAGGAAATCAAAGATAATGCTTTGATTGCGAACCTTACCATTAACATGCTGGATGGATATGGTATTGTTTTTGCAAACCAGACAATTATTAATGAAATTTGTGCGGCATCCGATTCAGGGATCAATGAGGGAAGTGAGGAGCCGGATACATTTATCGGATTTAATGCAGACGGAGAGCAGAAAACACTGGACCATTATACCAATGTTCTCCATAAGAGAATGAGAGCGATGCTGGAAGAACATGAGAATCTTTCTATAAATCTCAGCGACAGAGACAGTGGTGCATCGATGCTTCGGGCGTCCATTAGCAGTTTTTTGTTCATTGGAGTATTCATAGGAGTTTTATTCCTGATGGCAACTGTTTTGATTATTTATTACAAACAGATTTCGGAAGGATATGAAGATAAAGAGCGTTTTTCTATTATGCAGAAAGTGGGTATGAGTAAAGGCGAGGTAAAGAAGAGTATCAGAAGTCAGATTTTAACGGTCTTTTTCCTTCCATTGGTGGTTGCCATCCTGCATGTGGCGGCTGCATTTAATATGATGAGTAAGCTTTTATTTATGTTTGGCCTATTTAATACAAATCTTTTCGTTGTTTGCACAATCGGTACCATCATTATTTTTGCCATTATATACAGTTTTGTTTTTGCAATGACGGCAAAGACATATTATAAGATAGTTGGATGATATTTTAACAGAAATCTTTGTAAAAGCAGTACTTATCCCTTTTTTGATCTGAAATTGAGGGAAAAGTACTGTTTTTTATTGGTAAATTCAAATTTACCATAAATTGGAAATATTTTTCTGCCAATTTTCCGTTATCATAATTTCATACGAAAGAAGAAAGGATATGATGAGATTATGAAAACATACGGTTATATCAGAGTGTCATCCAAGGACCAGAACGAGGATAGGCAGCTGCTTGCATTACGGGCACTGCCTGTTTTAATGGAAAACATCTATATGGATAAGCTCAGTGGGAAAGATTTTAACCGGCCGGCATATAAGAGGCTGGTACGGAAGATGAAAGAGGGAGATTTGCTGGTAATCAAGAGTATTGACCGGCTGGGAAGAAATTATGAAGAAATCATTTACCAATGGAGAGTATTGACAAAAGAGAAGAAGATAGATATCTATGTGCTTGATATGCCGTTGCTGGATACCAGGCAGGGAAAGGATTTGATGGGGACATTTATTGCCGATCTGGTGCTGCAGTTACTTAGTTTTGTAGCGGAAAATGAACGACAGAATATAAGAACCAGGCAGGCGGAGGGGATTGCAGCTGCTCGTTTGAAAGGGGTTCGGTTTGGCAGACCGCGCAAACCCATTCATCCGGATTTTCCGAAATGGAGAAAGCTCTGGCTGCAAGGTGAAATATCCAGCCGGAAAGCGGCGAAGAAAATGGGAATTTCCCATCAGACGTTTCTTAATTGGTTAAAATTGGAAAATAAATAATTTTTTATCAAAAATTGTAGACTTTTTTTGCCAGTTAAAGTAGACTTTTTTTGACATACTATGTATAATACTAAATGTAGGGTTAAATGCTATTATTTACCACTTTCTAATCTGTCAAAAAAAGTCTACTTTTCTAGACAGTTGCTATCATATTGTTCGGAAAGGAAGCACAAATTATGGAGAACTTTAAAAAGTCTGTACTGGATATTTTAGCGCAGGAGCTGGATTGCTATGTATCAGACTTGCGCCAGGTAAATACGAAATACAATAAGACAAAGATATGTGCAGCCATCAAAGGTATCCAGGCATTGAAATTCCCGGCAAGTGAATGGAATGTTACCATAAACTATATGTTAGAAGAAGATGCAGACTATCAGAATTCCCAGGAAGCAAGAGATCATTTGATAAAAAGCTTAGAATGATTTTTCAATTGTTCCGGGACTTAGTTAGCACATATATATACATTCATACATAAAAGGGAGTAAGGTTATTGTATTAAGTATGTGGATGGGTAAGAATCAGCAAAGAAATATTGAAAGAAATGGTACGAATTGTGCAGAATCCGGGTTGTTTTCACGCATTGGTGGAAATGGTTCGGATTTTTTTATTGCTGTCTTCCTGTTAAAATGTAAGAGTAGTCTGACAGCTTCAGATTTTCCTAAGAATTATGGCGTTGACAATAGCGGTATGTGTGTACTAAGATAGATAGTACAGAT
>ENA-OQNO01001313-OQNO01001313.1-human-gut-metagenome-genome-assembly--contig:-NODE-1313-length-17185-cov-3.843475_pt1 | contig 17185 bp, 16 predicted proteins | sample MGYA00242629_ERZ504880 | MGnify/ENA primary metagenome ERZ504880 (study PRJEB26092, sample SAMD00036377) | human gut metagenome | host: Homo sapiens | study: EMG produced TPA metagenomics assembly of... | reverse complement strand
GAACAAGCAGAGAAGAAGAGCGTCTACATCTAGCTGCACAAGAACTTCGGGCGCACCGACATCGAGTACACCGACCGCAAGACCGGCGAGCAGAAGACGTTCAACTCGGTGACGCTCCCGCAGGGAACCGTCATCGACGGCAAGGACGTGGGCGGCTACCAGTTCAGCCCGCTCTACGTGAACGAGTCGAAGTACCGCGGCGAGAACTGGCGCGACATCCCGCTTCTGACCGACCGGGAGGTATGGCTGCAGAAGAGCGTGCTCGACCCCGAGGGCAACCCGGTCGTCGGCGAGGACGGCAAGCGGCTCAAGGAGACCGTGCGGGTGATGCCCCAGCAGATCAAGGACGCGCTGGCCGAGTCCAGGCGCGCCTACGCAGAGGCCCACAAGGACACCCTGGCCGACCGGGCAAAGGACGTGACCGAGGCATCGCGCGCCATGGAAGCCGAGCAGCGCCCCGCGCCCGAGGCGCAAACCCGATAGGGGCGTCCGATGAATGGGAAAACCGATACGACAGCATACGGCAGGGCGATCAGGATCGCCCTCGCCCTCGCGTTGGCCTTCTCGGGAGCGCTCGCCGCGCTATCCGCGACCGCGCGAACCGCGTACGCGGCGCAGGCCACGCTCGTAGACTCGGGCGAGCGGTTCGACTTCTACCAGACGGACAGCAACACCGGCAACCACTGGTCGGACTCGCGCTTCATCATCAACGGGGAGGACGCCTACTGCATAGAGATCACCGACACGGCGATCGAGGGCTCCACCTACAGCTCGCGGAGCATGGACCCGGGCATGGCGCTCAGGATCGGCCTCTACAAGAAGTACCTCGAGGCAGAGCATTCGGGATGGTCCTACCTCAAGCGCGGCGGATACCTGCAGTACATGATCTGGTGCGAGTACACGCCCGGCTACATGAACAGCAACGTGACGCCCGACAACGGCGACTTCTACGGCGTGTACGACGCGGCCAAGGCCTACTACAACCAGCACAAGGACGAATACGAGGCCTCCGGCACCGAATGGGCGAGCTCGAGCTCCCAGAGCATGTGCGTGGCCCCCAGGCTCACGCCCAAGGGCACCATCGCGGTCACCAAGACCTCCGGCATCAAGCAGCTGACCGACCAGAACGGCTGCTACACGCTCAGGGGCGCGGTCTACACCGTCTACTCCGACGAGGGCCTCAGGCACCCGGTGGGCACCATCACGACCGACGCCAACGGCAAGGGCAAGCTCGAGCGCGTGACGTCGGGTACCTACTGGGTCAAGGAGACCCAGCGCTCGGAGGGCTACTCGCTCGACGCGAACGTGTACAAGGTGACGGTCGGCGCAGGCCAGACCGTCTCCGTCAACGGGAGCAAGGGATCCGTCGAGATCCCGCAGTCCGACCCGGTGGGCATGCTCGTCGGCAAGGTCGACGCGACCACCAACGCCAACAGGCCCGAGGGCTCGGCGTCGCTTGCGGGCGCCCAGTTCACCGTGAGGTACTACGACGGCTACTACGCGAGCGCCGACGCCGCAGCGGCATCCGGGCAGCCCACCAGGACGTGGGTCTTCGGCACCGACGCCGACGGCTTCGCGTACTACTCCGACGAGTACAAGGTCTCGGGCCCCGCGCTCTACCGCCAGACCAACGGCGACGCCTCGATCCCGCTCGGCACCGTCATCGTCCAGGAGACGAAGGCTCCGGAAGGCTACAACCTCGACGACGGCCACGGCGGCTCGCCGAAGGCCTTCTGCGTCCAGATCACGAGCACCGGCGCCGAGGGCGAGAGCGTCTACACCTACAACTCGCCGACCAGCCCCGACACCGTCAAGCGCGGCGACTACCGCCTCGTCAAGGAGGCCCAGGCCGAGATCTACGACGAGAACGGCAGTCCCCAGGAGACGACCCGGGTGCTCGTCGAGGGGGTCCGCTTCCAGCTGATCAACTCCAGCGAGAACCCGATCGTGTCCCCCGAGACCGGCACCGAGGTGGCTCCCGGCGGAGTCGTCTGCACCATCGTCACCGACGAGAACGGGCTGGCCACCACGAAGGCGCTGTCCCTGCCGCGGGGCTGGACGGGCGCGCTGGCCTACGGCACCTACACCGTGCACGAGGTCATCCCCGACGACGTCAACGCGGCGTTCAAGGCCGAGCACGGCAAGGACCTCATCGCAGCCCCCGACTGGAAGGTCGTCATCAGCGAAGAGGGACAGTACGACGCGCCCCCGCTCGTGAACAACCACATCCCGCAGACCCCGCTCAAGGTCGTCAAGGTCGACGCCGAGACCGGCAAGCAGGTCCCGCTGCAGTGCAGCTTCCAGCTGATCGACGCCCAGGGCAGCCTCGTGACCTACACGAGCCACTACCCGGAAGAGCAGGTCATGGACACCTGGACCACTAACTCGGACGGCGAGGTGACGCTGCCCATGCTCCTCGAGGGGGGCACGTACGCCATCGCCGAGGTCCAGGCGCCCTACGGCTACGTCCTCAACCTCGAGGGCGAGCAGTTCGACGTGGGCACCGTCTACAACGGATGGGACAACCCCATCTCCGTCGACTTCGAGGACATGCCCCAGAAGGGCATCATCAAGGTGGCCAAGCACGACTCGACGACCGACGAGCCCGTGTCCGACAGCACCTACATCGTCGTAGCCGCATCCGACATCTCCACCCCCGAGGGCACCGTGCGCGCGAGCGCCGGCGACATCGTGGCCACGCTCACGACAGACGAGGCCGGCGAGGCGTCGACCGGGGAGCTGTACCTCGGCAGCTACACCGTCTACGAGGCCAAGGCCAAGGACGGCTTCGCGCTCAACGTGGCCGAGGAGACCGTCGAGCTGGCCTACCAGGGCCAGGAGGTCGACGTGTTCGTCCAGGAGGAGGCCGTGACCGACACGCCCACCGAGGTCAGGCTGCACAAGGTGAGCGCAACCGATTCCGAGGTGCCCGTCGCCGGCGCGACCTTCCGCGTCTGGAACGACGAGGGCGACTTCGACGAGGAGTACACGACCGACGAGTCGGGTGACATCTCGATCAAGTACGTCAAGCACGGCTCCTACCACGTGCAGGAGACCGCCGCCCCGGAAGGCTACGTCATCTACGACGTCGACGACGAAGGTACGCCCAAAGTCCACGACTTCGAGGTCAACGACCAGGGCATGATCTCGTTCGACGGCGACGAGGCGATGACCGACGTGTTCGAGTGGACCGTCGAGAACATGCCGAAGACCATGAAGACCACCGCCATCGACAAGTCCAGCGGCACGCACGAGGGCCAGGCGCGCTCCGAGATGTCGATCGTCGACACCGTCGAGTACACAGGCTGCATCCCCGGCGAGGAGTACACCGTCACCGGCACGCTCATGGACAAGGACACCGGGGAGAAGGCGCTCGACGCCGAGGGTGTCGAGATAACCGCCACCACGACCTTCACGGCCGAGGACTTCTCCGGCACCGTCGAGATCGAGTTCACCTTCGACGGCGTCGACCTGGCAGGACGCGACCTCGTGGCCTTCGAGACGATGGAGCACGAGGGCAAGGAGTACATGGTCCACGCCGACATCGAGGACGAGGGCCAGACGGTGGACGTCATCGACATCCACACCACGGCCACCAACCCCGAGACCGGAGACAACCTCGGAAGCAGCACGGCCGACGAGCTCGAGCTCGTCGACACCGTCGCCTACGAGAACCTCACCCCGGGCAACACGTACATGCTCGTCACCACGCTCTACAACGCGGTCGAGGGCAAGGAGATCATTGACGCGGACGGGATCATCGTAGGCGCCGAGACCGAGTTCGTCCCCGAGGAGGAGGACGGCACCGTCGACGTGCCGATGACGGTCGCCACCGAGGGCGTCGCGGGCAGCACGCTCGTGTTCTTCGAGCGCCTGCTGGACGCCGACGGGAACACCGTAGCGACCCATGCGGACGCCGACGACGATGGCCAGTCGGTACACTTCCCGGCCATCCACACCAACGCGGCCGACGCCGACGACGGCGACAAGAACGTCATCGCGGACGAGACCGCTCAGGTGACCGACACGGTGACCTACGGGAACCTGGTGCCGGGCAAGGAGTACACGCTCACCGGCACGCTCGTGGACAAGAAGACCGGCGAGCCGATCAAGGACGCAAAGGGCAACGTCGTGACATCAACCACGGCTTTCACACCCGATGCGCCCGACGGGACCGTCGACGTGGCCTTCGAGTTCGACGGCAGCAAGCTCTCCGGCACCACGGCCGTGGCATTCGAGACGCTCACGCGAGACGGCGTCGAGGTCGCGGTCCACGCCGACATCGACGACGCCGACCAGACGGTCGAGCTCTACACGCCCGAGGAGGAGACGCCCAGCAAGGGCTATCCCAAGACCGGCGGAACCGTGCCCGTGGCGCCCATAGCCGCGAGCATCGTGGTCATCGTGGGATGCGGTGCGGCAGGCGCGGCCTACGCGCTGAGCAAACGCCGCAAGGGCACCGCCTCCGATGCGGGGGAAGCTGCGGAAGCCGAACCCGAGGAATAGCGGCAAGCCCGAATCGACCGTAAGGATGGGCGGGCCGTCGTGCCCGCCCCATCCGGTTAGGTGGAAAAACATGCACAATGCGAGATTGCTCATCTTCCCGCTGGGAGGCCTCGTGCTGATGGTCGTTGTCGCCCTCGCGCTCACCTGGCTCACCGCGACGCCGGACGAGAGGGACGATATGTCCCAGTGGATATCGGAGCATATCGGAAACGAGGAACCGGAGGCCGTCCACCAAATCGACTGGGCATCCCTGCCCCCTGAAATAATCGCATGGGTGGAAGTGCCCGGCACGAACATCGACGAGCCCATCGTGCAGGCGGATGTCGCCTACCCCAACCGCTGGCTCTACGCCGACGTGTTCGGGGAGGGCGGCTACGGAACTCCCTACATCGACTGCGACTGCAGCCTCGAGGGGCCCTTCACCATCGTGTACGGCCACCACATGGACGACGGCAGCGTGTTCGCGGACTTCGCGGGCTACAGCGACGCCGGCTACGCGGAGGACCATAGCGCCATCTACCTATACACCCGCTCCGACGACAGGCGCCACGAGCTGAAGGCAGTCGCCGCAAACGTCGTCAACGCGAGCTACGAGTCGCTGCAGACGGAATTCAAGGACCGCGAGGCGTTCATAGACTACGCCGGCCTGTGCCTCGACGAAAGCGAGGCCGTGCTCGAGAAACCGACGGACATCGACCACCTCTACGCATTCGCGACGTGCTCATACGAGACGTGGAACTCGAGGACGGTCGTCTACGCAATCGAGGAAGGAGAAGGCAGATGAAGGTGATCATGTTCTGCCTCGGGGCGTTCATGGCGACCTGCGCGGCCATCGGCTGGTGCTGCGCACGAGTCGGAAGTGACCATTACGACAACGAGGCTTGACGGTTACCTTGTCGTTGCTTGTGATAAGTACCCGTAACGGGTACAATATGGGTACTCAGTAAAGGAGGTGCCCGATGGCAACAGCAGCAATTCCGAGGCGCGCCGAGATAAAGACGCGCACGTCAGACGAGATCAAGGCCGGCGCGACCGAGGTGTACGCACGCTGGGGGCTGAGCCTCAACGACGCAATCAACACGTTCCTCGTGAAGTCAATCGAAGTCGGCGGCCTACCGTTCGACCTGCGCCCAGAAGCGCCGTCCTATGACACCCTGACCGCCATGGCATACAAGGCGCCACTGAACGCGGAAGGCATCGCCGTGCTGCCCGCCGAATGGGATGACGGCGATGAGTGAGTGCTTCCCCCAGCCCTGGGAGGTATGGCACGCCCGCTTCGATTTCTCGGAAGGCCGCGGCTACAAGTTCCGACCGGTAATCGTCCTCGCAACCCGGGAAGACGGCTCTCTCGTGGCGATGGTCACGAGCATCAACAACAAGCTCTCCCTCGAGCACGACTACCCCATACGCGAGTGGGAGGCCGCGGGGCTGGACAAGCCCTCGATCGCGCGCCTCGACCGGATCGCCGAGATCCCGCCGGGCTATCTGGGGACCTCCGGCCGCATCGGCCGGCTCGCCGATAGCGACATCGCGGCAATCAAGGCGATCCTCTCCGGGATGGCGGGCTAACCCTGCTCCCAGTGCCCGCCTGATTCGACGCGCTCCCAATGGCCGGAGGCGTCGTGGTGAACCGTGTCATGGCCGACGACGACCTCGCGGACCTCGGAATGGTGCCCGCTGCCCTCACCGGCCAGCATGTGCTGCTTCCCATGCGCCGCGGCGTTTCCCGTGACGTCCGCTCCGCAGACGTTGCAGATGGACACCTCGACGGAGCCGTAGACCGGCACGGACTCGTCCCAAGCGGGGGCGTCCTCCACCCAGGCATCCTCGTAATCGGCCACCCACGTTCGATGCCGGGGCGATTCGTCGCCAGAGGCCGCAGGGGCCGTCGTGGGGGCCGTGTTCCCAGATGGCGGGCTAGATTGCGAAACTCCTCCTGAAGCGCCTGAGACGGCATCCTGAGAGGCCGATTCTCCCGGCCGGTCAGAAACAAGCCCCGATTGCACCTCCGGCGCGCCTTCCGCAGCCGGATCCCCGCCGTTTTCCTCGTCGCCTACGCTGCCGGATGATGCCGAAGAGGCCTGCTCCTGTCCTTCCGGCGAAGAGATGACCTCGCTGCCGTTCGGTTCGTGTCCCGAAGCATCCGTGGCCGACGAGCAGTTGGCCAGAGCCAGGCAGGCGAGCGCCAGCGCCGTGATGCCCGCGATGCATGCGGCGATCCTTATCTTCGATGCCTTCTCCTTGATTGACTTCATAGCGTTCAACTCCTCACATGAACCTGGCGACCGCCCTGAACAGCCACCTGAAGAATCCGAAAACCAGCCTCATCGCCCTTCTCCTTCCTTTCCGTCCCTGATCTTCCTGATGTCTCGCGCCTCCATTGCGGCCATCGCCCGGTAGGCGTCGGGCGGGTACCCGATCTCCGCGCAGAGGGCGTCCTGGTCGTCCGCGATCTCGGGGTGCTTCCTCGCCATGTAGTCGTGCAGGAACACCGCGCGCCTGCTGATCGATGCGGCCTTCTCGTCCGAGTAGTAGAGGGCCTCGTTCAGGCTGAACAGCGCGCCGAAGACGAGCTGCCCGGACTCGCGCCAGACGATGAGCCAGTCGTCGAGGTAGACGGCCATGAGGTGGCGCATGTCCTCGGGGTCTGCCAGCAGGAACCGCCAGCCAGAGGTCCTGCGGGCGGTGGCCATCGGCCCCTCGGGGTTCTCTGCCCGCACGGAGGAGGACGCGTCGTACCAGAGCATCTCGAGCCAGAGCCTCTCGCCGTCGACCTGGTCCATGCGCAGCTCGTAGTTCGTCAGCAGGTTCCTGTCGCCGAGCGCCTTCTTCTCCGTGAGCTCGTTGGTGTCGAAGACCTCGATGCGCAGGCTGTCGTAGATCATCCTGACTTTCACGTTTACCTCTCCTCGCCGTGGTTTCTCTGGGGCTCGTTGCGCTCCCTTGTCGGGCTGCCGTCTCTGCTGTCGCCGCGCCCGCCCGGCCATGATGCGGACCCGCGCGATGAGCCGTGCGAGAAGACGCGGCGCGCGGAGCCCTTCTCGGGGACGATTCCCTTGCGCGAGCAGAATGACCTCGCCGCGCGCACCGTGCCCGCATCGCGGGAGCCGGCGGCATCGAGCTCTTCGATGACGTGCCCGTAGTCCTCCATCGAGTCGATCTGGTAGCGCTCGTTCACCTCGAGGGCGCTTGCGAGCTCCTCGAGCTCCGCGACGTTCGAGAGCTCGATTGCGTTGCGGGCGATCTGGGCGATCCGCTCCTTGCCCGCGGGGGTGACGCGGTCGGTCAGCAGGAAGCGCGCCTGGATCGACGACTTCCCGTAGGCGAGCCCCATGCGCTCTCCCGAGATGCGCCAGGTCGGGTGGTCCGCCATGGAGTAGATCCAGTCGCTGCGGGCGTTGCGGCTGGAGTTGTCGGACGCCTCGATTCCGAGGTCGGCGAGCAGCGAGCGGAACTCGGCCTCGTCCGAGGCGAGCGAGCGGGCAGTCGAGACCCTGCTGCGTATGTCGGCGACCCAGGAGTACTCTCCCTTTCCGGCTATCTCTTGTTCGGCCTTCCTCACGTAGACCCGCTGGCGCGATAACGGCTGCTTCATGCCTGGAGTCTTTGACGCAGCCCGTTTCTGGAAGGCGTTCATGCCCTTGTCGTCTCTGTGGAAATGGGAGACCCCTTGGTGCTTGGCTATCCGCTGCGCCGAGACCATCAACGCCTTGGGGTCGGGGTCTTGGAGCCTGTGTCCCGTTGCAAGGTTCACGTTGTTCACGACGACGTGCGCATGGGGGACCTTGTTCTCATTGTCGTCGTGGTAAACGATGGCGACCTGGTAGTCGCCGAAGTTGGTCTTTGCCCATTCGACGGTGAGCTTCCGCAGTCGATCGAGGCTGAGGGGGTCGCCGGGATCGGGCGAGAACACGTAGTGCTTGAACGTTCGGGCGGGCTTTCCCTTCCAAGGCTCGTTGGTCCCGCATGCCTCGCGCATGGCGTCCATGTCCCGCGACCAGTTGTAGGAGACGGGCATCTTGTCACCTGGCTGCAGCGTGCTGTCGTGTTCGAGGTTCAGGTAGTCGGCGGCGAGCGCCCGGCCTTCCTTCGTGAGGTACCGCATGATCTTGGCGGTCGTGCCGTGCCCGGATATCGGCTTCACGTACGGCATGGCTTCCCCTACAGGAACAGTACGGGCTTGTTCGATAGGTCAGCAAGGCTGTAGCGGATGTCGTCCACGCCCTTCTGGAGGCTCTCGAGCTTGAAGCGCACGCCGTCAATCTGGCCCATCGCCCAATCCTCGCCCTCCTCCTCGAGTCGGAGCAGGTACACGATCGAGTTGAGCGCGTGGTTCGCCTGGTTGAAGTGGTAGCCCCACCGCTTGAGCTCCCCGGCGAGGTTCTTGGTCGTCTTGTTGTCGAGCACGACGCACCTGACAGGATCCTTCGATTCCTCAATGTTGTCGAGCTGGATCAGCGCGTGGAAGAGGTCGCTTTGGGTCATGCCGAGCTTCTCGGACCATTCGCGGAACCGTTCGCGCTCGTCCTCGCTCGCGCGGAAGAACATTCCGACTTTTCTCATCTGTTGCTCCTTTGCATCTTCCGGCGGCGTGTCGTGGAAGTGCCGCCTTGGTTTTCCAAATAGGGGCGCGGGGCATCCCCCGCATCGGCGCAGTCGTCCCGAAGGAGACGGCCGGAGCCGCATCCCGCAGCCCCTTCACGGGGGTTGGCCAGACGCTTCCGGCGCGGCCACCCCGTGGGGCCCCTTTGGCTGCGGGCAAGTGCTATTGGTGTGGGTTGATATACACAATAGGCTGCTTGCTACAGTGGCCGTCAGGCTCCGCCTGCCGGCCATATCGGGCTACCACGATGCCTCCTCGAGGCGCGTGACGGATGCCTTCACGTCTTCGATGAGGGCTGCGCAGGTCTCCGTCACGCCGTTTTCCGAAGCGGCCTTCTCGGCTCTCGACAGCTGCGAGATCGCCTTCCGCAACGCGGCTTCAAGCGGGTCCTGCTTCGGGCTCTCGGGCTTCTTGCCGGTTGCGTGCAGGCGCCTCTGCTCGCCCGGGTCCATCTTCGAGAGCCTCCCGATGTCGGCGTCGGTGAGGTTTCCAGAGGCTGCCTCGTCCTGCCATTCCGGAACGAGCGCCTCCTCGACGAGGCGGGCGGTGCGCTCCTGGCGCTGGACCGTCTTGCCGCTCACCCTCTTGCCGGTGTGGGCGGAGATGATGGCCGCCTTGATGTCCTCGGTCCTTACGCCCTTGAGCGATGGGTCGGCTTCCCGCAATGCTGCGACCTCCTTTCCAAGGGCGCGGGAGGCCTCGGCCCGTTCGAGCACGTTGAGCTCGCGCGTGAAGTAGTTGGCGGTGTGCAGCAGCACGAGGGCGTCCTCGTCGCTCAGGCCGTCGACCACGCGGCAGGGCATCTTCCCGAACGAGGGGTCACCTTCTGCGAGCATGGCGTAGGCCGCCTTGCGGCGGTGCCCGGACACCATCTGGTAGCCACCGTCGGGCAGCTTGCGCACGAGGGGAAGGTCGGTGATCCCGTCGCGGCGGATGGACTCGGCGAGCTCGCGGACGCCGGCAGGGTCCATGCTGTAGGCGACGTTGGCCGGATGGTCGGCTATCGCATCCACGGGGATCTCTGCGACGCGGAATCGCTCGCGCGTGCGCGAGTCCGCGTCGAGGAGCCCGGAGATGGTGAAGCCCTTCGCGATGTCGGAGACGTTAGCCATGGAGCACCTCCTCCGCGAGCGCGAGGTAGTCCTTCGCGGGGCGGCTTCCGGGGTTGAACTCAACCACGGGCGCCCACTGCCAGCTGCCCTCGCCGACCTTCGCCGACTGGTGGATGACGGTGCCGAACTGCATGCCGGGGAAGTTGGCGTCGAGCACCTCGGCGCCGATTCGCTCGGCCTTGGTCATGCGCCCGGGGACGCAGGTGCGAAGTATCCTCCACTCGGGGACCGGGATCCGAAGCGCGTCAGAGATCGAGCGGATCGCGTTCACGGTGAACGCGGTGCCGCGCATCACGGTGGCGTCGAGCTTCACGGGAATGATGACGATGCCGTCCGCGGCGGCGGCCACGTAGGCGTTGAAGGCGAGGCGCTTGAGCGTCGGCGAGCAGTCGATTACGGCGACGTCAAAGTCGCCCGACGCATCGTCGAGGGCGAACCGCAGCCGCTGTTCGCGCAGCATCAGCTCGTTCTGGTCGATGAGGTCGATGGTCGAGGGAATGCACCAGAGGTTATCGGTGCCGGTCTCGTGCGCGGCGTCGGACACCGGCGCGTCCCGGTACAGGAGGTCGACCGACGATCCCTCCGCTGCATTCTCGTATAGGCCGAAGAAGTCGGTAGCCGACGCCTGCGGGTCGAGGTCGACCAGCAGCACGCGCAGGCCCTGCGCGGCGAATATGGACGAGAGGTTGACGGCAGTCGTGGTCTTTCCCACGCCGCCCTTGTAGTTGGAAATGGCGATGGTTCGCATGCCTGCTCCTTTGCATCGTGGGCCCGGAATGTGGAAGAGGGGCCCGGTATTCGGTTGTCTGCGGGAGCTCATCCCGCGTCGCCTGAAAGTATATCACCCCGAGGCGGTGATGGCTGTTCGCCCGGGCGGTGTGGAAGGCCCGCCCGGGCACCGGCGCCACCGGCTCGCCATGCCCGCACCTGCATCGGGACGCAGGCGTGTGACGACTTGGGGAATGCCTCCTTCCGGGTCCGGGCGGGCCCGAGTCAGATCGACCCGGGCCCTGCGGCCCTCGCTCGGAGGGGCTAGGAGGTCTTACGCTGCCTCCGAGAAAGCGTTGATGCGGTGCTTGATCATCGCGCGGCTGTTGCCGACGACCATCATCGAGATGATGTCGAAGCGGACCTCGAAGTCCGGCTCGACGTCCGCCTGCGCCAGATACTTGGCTGCCAGGATCTCCATGGCCTCGCGGTCGGTTTCTGACTCGGGGACGAACCCGCTGACGCCGTCGCGCACCGTGACGTTGATGAACACGAGCACGTCTTCGTCGTATGCGATGACCGGGACCGACTCGTCGGAGCCTTCCGGGCTCCAGTTCTGCTCCAGGACCTCGTAGCCCTTGAGCTCGCAGTAGCGGGCGGATGCTTTGACGGCCTTCTCGAACAGGTTGTTGTTGCACATGGTGACCTCCTAAAGTCTCGGCCGGCCCCTTTGGCCTGCCTTGTGACTGCGGCGGCGCACGGGTTCCGCCCGCGCGCAAGGGGGAAATGCGAAGCCGGTCTTGGGAAGAAACGGTCCCGGCGGTGTTTTTCCAAGCGCAGCGTTTTGTTTTCGGGGGTGCTGGGACAAACCGTCCCACCGGAAAGAAATGGAAAAACATCGCGGCCCTTGCGCGCGAAGGCGGGTTCCGTGCGACAGTTCGCGGCTCAAGGAAGGCGAAGGGGTGGCGTGTGTCAGGGGTCGTCTGGGACAAAACGTTTCGGGCTGTCCCATAGGCTACCCACCTGGAATTGCGAAAGCGCGTAGCGTGGTATCTAGTGAAAACCCTGGCCGAAAGGCACCTTGAGCGGCCCGAACTCGCATGCGATGGTATACTTTCATTTGTATTGCAGAGTCGAGGTATGGAGCTGACGATGGGCTACGCCGAGCTAATCGAGCGAGAAGCAACCGAGAGGGAGATTCAGGAGTACCTTGCGAGCGGAGAGTCGATCGCGATTACGCTTCGAATACCGAGCAACCTCCACGAGTCGGGCAAGGAAGCCGCAAAGCTGCGCGGTGTGAGCTTCTCGGCCTTCGTGCGGAACTGCATGATTCAAGAGCTGAGCAAGAGGAGCTAGCGATGCATCCCGAGGAAAAGGCGAGGCTGGTTATCGACAAGAAGCTTGAAGCTGCTGGATACGTCGTACAGGACGTCAAGGAGTTCAACCCCGCAGCTAAGCTCGGCGTTGCGGTGCGCGAGTTCCAGACCGATAGCGGGCCTGCAGACTACATCATATTCATCGACAAGAAACCCATAGGGGTTATAGAGGCGAAAGCCCACGACAAAGGACACACCCTAACGTCAGTCGCCGAGCAGACGAAACGCTATGCTGAGAGCCAGCTCAAATATGCCACAGGAACCGTCGACATCCGCTTCGCGTACGAGGCAACCGACGTTCTCACCCACTTCTGCGATTATCATGACGTCGCATATCGCAGCCGGGAGGTCTATTCCTTTCATCGGCCGGAGCAATTGAAGGCGTGGTTGGACGACGACGATACGCTGCGCAACCGCTTGAGGGCAATGCCTGATTTCGATGACACCGGTTTCAGGAAGTGCCAGACGCGCGCCATCGTCAACCTCGAGAAATCGCTTGCGCAGAACAAGCCACGCGCCCTCGTTCAGATGGCCACCGGAGCCGGAAAGACGTTTACCGCCATAACCAACGCGTACCGTCTTCTCAAGTTCGCAAAAGCAAAGCGCGTGCTGTTTCTGGTCGACACGAAAAACCTCGGAGAGCAGGCAGAGGAGGAATTTCTCAAGTACAGGCCTACTGACGACGCGCGGTTGTTCCCAGAACTCTACAACGTGGTTCGCCTTTCGAGGTCGCACATACCAGACGATTCGGATGTGTGCATCAGCACCATACAGCGAATGTACTCCATTCTGCGGGGCAAGGAGCTCGACGAGCGCGACGAGGAGACGTCGCCGAACGAATCACAGGTTCGCGGCGAGGTGCGCGAGGTCGAGTACAATCCCCTCTATCCTCCGGAGTACTTCGACTTCATCATCCTCGACGAGTGCCACCGCTCCATCTACAACGTATGGCAACAGGTGCTCGACTACTTCGACGCCTTCCTGATAGGACTGACGGCTACGCCGGATAAGCGCACCTTCGCCTTTTTCCATCAGAACGTGGTGAGCGAGTATACACACGAGGAAGCGGTCGTCGACGGGGTCAATGTCGGCGGGGATATCTACATCATCGAGACCGACGTCGGCCAAAACGGCGCCACCATAGTTAAGCAGGTCATAGAGAAGAGGGACAGGCTCTCTCGCGAAAAGCGCTGGGAGCAAATGGACGAGGATATCCAGTACGCCGCCGTTAGTCTGGACCGGGACGTCGTGAACCCCTCGCAGATAAGGACCGTGGTGAGGGCGTTCCGGGACAAGATAACAACCGAGATATTCCCGGGCCGCAAGGAGGTGCCGAAGACCCTGGTCTTCGCGAAGACCGACAGCCATGCAGATGACATCATCCAAATCATCAGGGAGGAGTTCGGCGAAGGTAACGATTTCTGCAAAAAGGTGACGTACCAAGCCGACGAAGACCCGAAGTCGGTGCTCTCTCAGTTCCGCAACGAGTACTACCCGCGCATCGCGGTGACGGTCGACATGATCGCCACGGGAACGGACGTCAAGCCGCTCGAATGCCTCCTGTTCATGCGCGACGTAAAGTCCAAGAATTACTACGAGCAGATGCTCGGCCGCGGAAGGCGGGTGCTCGACTACGACGACCTCGTGCGCGTGTCTCCATCGGCTAAGACGAGCAAGATCTGCTACGCGGTCGTCGATGCCGTCGGGGTGACGAAGAGCATCAAGAGCGAGACGCGGCCGCTCGAGAGGAAGCCTTCCGTGAGCCTCAAGGAGCTCATGATGAGCGTCGCGCTCGGCGCGAGGGACGACGACACCGTAACCTCCCTCGCGGGGAGGCTTTTGCGCCTGAACGTCGCATTGGACGAATCCGAGCGGGAAAAGGTCAAGGAGATTTCGGGAGGAGTCGCGCTGAACGAAATGGCCCGCAGGATGCTCGACGCCTTCGACGAGGACGTGGTCGCAGCGGCGCTCGAGCATGACGGCCTCTCAGACGCGACAGATGAGCAATGGACGGCCGTCCAGGCCAAACTTGTCGAGGCGGCGGTGGAGCCGATATTCAACCCCGACCTGCGCGCCTTCATAGAGAACGCGCGGAAGGCGCACGACCAGATAATAGACAACGTCAACCTAGACACGGTCGTCTTCGCGGGCTGGGACGAGGATCGGGAAGATAGAGCAGTCGAGACGATCGCGTCGTTCGGGGAATTCCTGGAAGCTAACAAGGACGAGCTCGAGGCTCTGCAAATCATATACGGCCAATCCTACAAGCAGCGCCCGCTCACGCTCCGCATGATTCAGGAGGTCCACGAACGCATGAAGGAGGCGGGGCTCGATGCAAATCGCGTGTGGCACGCCTACGGCGTCGCCGGCGCAGAGGGCGCTTCGGGCCGTGGCGCGGTCGCGAAACTAGTCGACATAATATCTATGGTGCGGTACGAAATCGGGCAGGAGAAGGTGCTCACCCCGTTCGCCGCCCACGTGAACGCGCGTTTCAAAGACTGGATCTTCGAGAAGAATGCCGGAGCGGAACACTTCGACGAAGAGCAGATGGAATGGCTGCGAATGGTGAGGGACCATATTTCGACGTCGGTAGGCATCACGGTCGACGACCTGGAGCTCACCCCATTCGGCGAAAGGGGCGGGCTCGGAAGATTCTATGCGCTTTTCGGAGACAAGTACGAGGAGCTACTCCAGGAAATGAGCTACGCTCTTGCAGCATAGGCGAGAATAAGGAAACGAAGGAAGCATGACTGCGCAATCTGCAATCAACCAGAAGATATGGTCGATGGCCACCGTCCTCATGAACGATGGGGTGTCCAACAGCGACTACCTCGAACAGCTGACGTACCTGCTGTTCCTGAAAATGGCGGACGAGTACAGCAAGCCGCCCTTCAAGCGCGAGATCGGCATTCCCGCCGACTGCGCTTGGCAGACGCTCGCCTCCAAGAAGGGCGATGAGCTCTTCAAGCACTACGCATACGTGCTGGAGACCCTCGCCGAACAATCCGGGACGCTGCAGCAGATCTACTTCAACGCGCAAAATAAGATCAGCAATCCCGCAATGCTGAAGCGAGTGATAAGCATGATCGACGCCGAGAACTGGGCGGCTATGTCGTCGGATGTGAAAGGCGACATATACGAGGGACTGCTGCAGAAGGTTGCCGAGGACACCAAGAGCGGGGCGGGCCAGTACTTTACCCCCAGACCGCTCATCGACGCGATGGTACGCTGCGTTCAGCCGAAGCCGGGAAAGACCATCGTCGACCCTTGCTGCGGAAGCGGTGGCTTCCTTCTCGCGGCCAAAAGCTACATCGAAGACCCGGCGAACTATGAGCTGAACCGCGACCAGAAGAGCTTCCTGAAGTACAAAACGTTCAGCGGATGGGAAATCGTCCCGAGCACTTACAGGCTGTGCCTGATGAACCTGTTCCTGCACAACATCAGCGACTTCGACGGCCAGCCGCCAATCCATCGAAACGACGCCTTGCTCTCAGACCCGGGCGAGCGGTTCGATTACGTACTCACCAACCCACCGTTCGGCAAGAAGGCCACGCTGCGCGTGACCAACGAGCAAGGCGAGCAGGAAGAGGAGGACTTCGTTTACAACCGGCAAGATTTTTGGGCTACTAGTTCGAACAAGCAGCTGAATTTCGTGCAGCATATCCACACGCTGCTGAAAACCGGCGGAACAGCCGCCGTCGTCGTGCCCGATAGCGTCCTGTTCGAGGGCGGCGCCGGGGAGACGGTGAGACGCAAGCTCCTCGAAACAACGAACCTGCACACGATCTTGCGCCTGCCCACCGGCATCTTCTACGCAAACGGCGTGAAGGCCAACGTAATCTTCTTCGAGAACAGGCCTGCGAGTCCCGAGATCCAAACCAAGGCGGTCTGGATTTACGACTATCGAACGGGCGTGCACCACACGCTTAAGCAGAAGCCCATGAAGCGCGAGCACCTCGCGGATTTCGTTGCGTGCTACAAACCGGGCGCCATCCACGAGCGCGAGGAAACGTACAGTCCCGAGAACCCGAATGGGCGCTGGCGCAAATACGACATTGCCGAGATTCTCGACCGAGACAAGGCAAGCCTCGACATCACCTGGATTAAGACCGGAGAGGACATTTCAGAGGTGCCCCTATCGGAGCTGTTGGGCGAAATGCGCGAAAAGAGCGACAGCATCGCAGCGGCCGTCGCCAGGCTCGAGGAGCTGCTTGGGGGCATCGAGGACTAATGGACACGCAGAGGGTTCGACAGAAAATACTCGACCTTGCCATCCGCGGGAAGCTCGTGGAGCAGGACCCGGCGGACGAGCCGGCCTCGGAACTCCTCGCGCGCGTATGCGCCGAGAAGCTCGCCATGGTCGAGCGCGGTGAGCTTAAGCCCAAAGACGTAAAGGGCGATTCCGTAATCTTCCTGGGTGACGATAATCGCCATTATGAGAAGGTCGGCGACAAGGAGCCGGTCGACATCGAGGACGAGCTGCCATTCGAGCTGCCTGCCGGGTGGGCGTGGGCGCGAGTTGGCGTTATATCACTGATAGGAACCGGAGCAACGCCGCTGAAAAGTCGGCTCGACTATTATGAAAACGGCACGGTACCGTGGATTACAAGCTCTTCCGCATGTAAGGGTGTTATCTGTGAACCTGACGGTTACATTACCGAAACTGCCCTGGCAGAAACCAACTGCACCGTCTACAACCCTGGCGCTCTTGTTGTTGCCATGTATGGCGAAGGCAAAACACGAGGCTCGGTTTCAATTCTGGGCATCCAAGCAGCTACTAATCAGGCTTGTGCGGTAGTTCAGGTAATTCAATGTGCTCCGAAGTATGTTAAGGCCTGCTACGAACAAAGCTACGACAGCCTAAGGCGAAGATCAAAGGG
>ENA-OQNO01001300-OQNO01001300.1-human-gut-metagenome-genome-assembly--contig:-NODE-1300-length-17275-cov-3.669816_pt1 | contig 17275 bp, 11 predicted proteins | sample MGYA00242629_ERZ504880 | MGnify/ENA primary metagenome ERZ504880 (study PRJEB26092, sample SAMD00036377) | human gut metagenome | host: Homo sapiens | study: EMG produced TPA metagenomics assembly of... | reverse complement strand
ACATCATCTCGACGTACCTGACCTTCTCGCGCTCCGTGTACATGCAGCTCCCTCCTCACGGCCCCTTCGGGGCCGTTCGATCGGTCGTGGACCGCCCTCGGGCGGTCCAACTTCTTGCCGCATCCCCAAACTCGTCCGTTTTGACAGCGAGGGAAGCGCCGCGCGCCGCGCGAGCGGGATTGGGCCGCCGCAAGTTCCCTTCGCCTCGTTTCCAAACAAGTTGTAAAAAATCTCACCGAATTCTCAACCAATTGAAACGCTTCACCTTCTCGTTGCATGTTAGAACCATGGAAAGGTGATGCGGATGGATGAGAACTGCCGATCGGAATCGTTTATGGAACACGCCATGGGCGCATGGGGGGCCATGGCGTATCGTCTTGCGCTCAGCCAGACGCGTTCGGCCTGCGACGCCGACGACGTGGTGCAAGATGTGTTCTTGAAGTTGTTCAAAGACGGCACCCGCTTCCGCAGCGACGAGCACTTGAAAGCCTGGCTCATCCGAGTCACCATCAACCGATGTCGAGAACTTCACCGATCCGCCTGGCGACGGCGCGTGTTCGCTACGGATTCCGACAATCCCGCGTTCGCAAACCTCGAAGCGCCCGAACAGGAGCTGTTCGCAAGCGAAACGTGGGCGGCCGTTGGACAACTGCCCGAGCACCTGCGCCTTATCGTGCACCTGCACTATTACGAGGGATACTCCCTCGAAGATATCGCCCGCATGCTGGACTGCAAGCCAACCACCATACGCACGCGCCTGCATCGCGCGCGCAAACGGCTCAAACTCGATCTGGAACAGGAGGCGGAACGTGAAGCAATCGAACTGGGACGAGTATCGCTCGCTGATGAACGACGTTGAGCTCCCTGATCGCGTGCACGCTCGCGTGATGCGAGAGGTGCGAAAGGAGCACGCTGCGGAAACCGGCCCGAAACCGCGACCGCGCCCAAGGGCTCGTCGAACGCAGCCGAGCTTCGCGTTCAAGGCCGCCGTCGCAGCATTCTGCGCAGTGGCCCTTACCACCGGCGTCGCATTCGCCAGCGGAATGGTCGAGCTTCCCGAGCAGCTGTTCCCGTTCAGCCAGCTGTCCGACAAGCCCAACTCGTTCACGCTCGAAGCCTATGCCGCCGGCAACCCCGACGGTACAAAAGGGGCACCGGTCACGTTGCACAACAATCTTAATTGGGGCGGTTCAAGCGGCGCATTTTACGACCCTGAAACACGCCGGTTCACGGAATGGGGAGATTGGGCTGGCTACAAATACGGCTTCAACATCACCTGCACGGGCAGCAACATTAAATCGATTTCGTACCACATTGAAGGCGAACATACCTACTTCGAAATCATCGACAACGAAAAAGCGTCGCGCGAGCGCACCCAAGAGGAAATCGATTCAGGCAACGCATCGGCCTTAACCTATACAAAAAACGTATCGTTTGACTACAACAACCAAGAATCGGTATCAGACGATCGCATTGTAAGCATCTATCTGGGGTATCCCATCCCTAACGATGCAAAGGAAATATTCGCTCAAGAACAATCCGGCGAATGGACCCGTCATCAGTTTTACGAGGCTAGCGCCGGGCTTGACATTGCCGCCGCCCAAACACTCGCACGAGCGAAGCTTATTCTGACAGCTACATTCGCCGATGGGTCGACCGAAACAAAAGCCTATGTCATTTCCCCCATCGAGGGGTTCGAGCAGCAGATCGCAGATTATTGGGAAGCAACCTATCGATGGAGCGCAGAGTGGGATCAAGGGGATAAATCCCAAGCACCAACTACCGACCACCCCGAAAAACCTGCAATCTACACCATCACCGAAGTGGACGCGTCGTAGCCCCTCTCCCGAACTCCACGCACACCCAAAAGGGCCCGGATCGATCCGATCCGGGCCCTTTCGACTTGCCGGGTGCCTGCTGCGAATATGCCATTACGTTGCACGTGTATGCTCGACGCGCGCCCTCTCCTCGAACCGGCGAAGCCGCCGGGAATCAGCTTTCAAACGTTACGCGAGCACCTGCGCTTTCATGGCGTTGATGCGCTTGAACACCGAAGCGGCTCCCGCGACAACGTCCACGGATCCGTCGGCCGCAACCTCCAGCAACGTCGGCGCCTGCATGATGCGGTAGCGCTGCGCAAGCTCCACGTTCTCTTCGGCCAGCAACTCCTCGTACGCGATGCCGGCTTCGTCCATCTGCGCTGCAGCGAACTTGCAGTTCGGGCACGTGCGCGTGGCCACCAGGTACAAACCCGCAGGCAGGGAGCTATGCGCCGGCACGGTCGCGGTCGCTTCGACGCTTGCGGCATCCGCCACCGCCGCAGCCCGGGACGCAACGTCCGCCACCGTCACATGCGATCCCGCCTGGCCCGCCTTCTCGGCCGCTGCCGTCATCTGCACGCCCTCGTGCGTCAGGCGAGAATGTCCCAAGTCGTATTCGACGCGATCGGCGAACTCCTGCGCTTTGCCGTCGTTCCAGTTCTTCACCGGGCGATAGTAGCCGGTGATGCGCGAATACACTTCCGTTTCCTCGTGGCAGCACGGGCACTCGTACACTTCGCCCGCAATGTAGCCGTGGTTCTTGCACACGGAATACGTCGGCGACATGGTGTAATACGGCAGCTTGTAGTTCTGCGCGATCTTGCGAACCAGCGTGGCCGTGCTCTGCCAGTCGGGCAGCTTCTCGCCCAAAAACGCATGGAACACGGTTCCCGACGTATACAGCGTTTGCAGCTCATCCTGCACGTCGAGCGCGCTGAAGATGTCGTCGGAGAAATCGACCGGCAGGTGCGACGAGTTCGTGTAATACGGCGTACCCTGGTCGTTTGCCGTGATGATCTCGGGGAAGCGAGCCTTGTCGTGCTTAGCGAAGCGATACGTGGTGGACTCGGCGGGCGTCGCCTCCAAGTTGTACAGGTCCCCGTATTCCTCCTGGTAATCGGCCAGGCGATCGCGCATGTGGTTGAGCACGCCCTTCGTGAACGCTTGAGCAGAGCCCTGCGTCATGTCGGCGCGCAGCCATGCAGCGTTCAGACATGCTTCGTTCATGCCCACCAAACCGATGGTGCTGAAATGGTTTTCGAACGTGCCCAGGTAGCGCTTCGTGTACGGATACAGGCCCGCGTCCAGCAGTTTGGCGATGACTTGGCGCTTCGTATGCAACGAGCGCGCGGAAACGTCCATGAGGTGATCGAGGCGACGGTAGAAATCGGCCTCGCTGTTTGCCAGGTAGGCGATGCGGGGCATATTGATGGTCACCACGCCGATGGAGCCCGTAGACTCGCCCGATCCGAAGAAACCGCCGGACTTCTTACGCAGCTCTCGCAGGTCAAGGCGCAGGCGGCAGCACATGGAACGCACGTCGGACGGCTCCATGTCCGAGTTGATGTAGTTGCTGAAATACGGCGTGCCGTACTTCGACGTCATCTCGAACAGCAGGCGGTTGTTCTCGGTATCGCTCCAGTCGAAGTCCCGCGTGATGGAATACGTGGGAATGGGGTACTGGAAGCCGCGGCCGTTCGCGTCGCCCTCGATCATGATCTCGATGAACGCTTTGTTGACCAGGTCCATTTCATGCTGGCAATCGCCGTAGGTGAACGCCTGCTCGCGCCCGCCCACGATGGCCGGCTGATCGCGCAAGTCGGCAGGGCACACCCAATCCAGCGTGATGTTGCTGAACGGGGCCTGCGTGCCCCAGCGCGAGGGCGTGTTCACGCCGAACACGAACGACTCGACGCACTGTTTCGTCTCCTCGTACGTCAGGTCGTCGGCCTTCACGAACGGAGCCAAATAGGTATCGAAGCTGGAGAACGCCTGGGCGCCCGCCCATTCGTTCTGCATGATGCCCAAAAAGTTCACCATCTGGTTGCACAGGCTGGACAAGTGGCTGGCCGGCTTCGACGTGATCTTGCCGGGTACGCCGCCAAGGCCCTCCTGAATGAGCTGCTTGAGCGACCAGCCGGCGCAGTAGCCGGTCAGCATGGACAGGTCGTGCAGATGGATCTCGGCGTTGCGGTGGGCGTTCGCCACCTCGTCGTCGTAAATCTCCGACAGCCAGTAATTCGCCGTAATGGCGCCCGAGTTGGATAGGATGAGGCCGCCGACGGAATACGTGACCGTAGAGTTCTCCTTCACGCGCCAGTCTTCCACCTTCACGTACTGATCGACCAGGTCCTTGTAGTCAAGAAGCGTGGCGTTGGCGTTGCGCACCTTCTCGCGCTGACGACGGTACAGGATGTAGGACTTCGCCACGTCGGCGTACCCGGCGGTGGAAAGGACCTCCTCCACGCTGTCCTGGACGTCTTCGACCGAAATGATGCCGTCCTTGATCTTCGGCTCGAAATGAGCGGTGACGTTAAGGGCCAAAAGATCGATGGTGGACGGGTGGTACTGCTTCTCCAGCGCATCGAAAGCTTTGGCGATTGCAGACGAAATCTTGGCGATATCGAATTCCGCGATCATGCCGTCACGCTTTTGAACCTGGTACATGCTCTGCTCCTTTTGCTGTACGTTTCGTATCTGCTTCGATCGGTCCGCGAGGCCTTTGGAGGGGCTGGTTTCGGAGCCGGTGGGAATAAGGCAATCGGGTATCGGGTAACCGCTTCACCATACCCGCGAGAATCGTCATCGTCAATGGGAAGTCACCAATATGTTGAATACAGAACCATAGTACGCATCAATATATTGTGGTTTTCCACCTGGGGTTTTAGAAATGAGTATTTTGACGCTCTATGAAAAGCGACCTGCAAAAATAGAACAAACTGCCCCAAACGCCAACGCTGGCGGCAAAAAACACAACTCAGCAGACATCGTGGATTTCGGCAAGCGGAAAGAGGCTCGCGGCATTTGCGTCCAAGGAAGCGGCGGTCTATGATGAAGGCGATCCGCTTCCCCTTTGACGCGGGGACCGGCCCAAGCGAAGGAGCCTTTATGACCGACCACCCCATGCGGCGCTCCGACCGCGCCCTCTCCCCCGACGAAGCGCTCGCCGTGCTCGACGATGCGGCGTTCGTCACGCTGTCGACCGTCGATGAAGAAGGTCATCCCTACGGCGTGCCGCTTTCGTTCGTGCGCCGCGAAAGCACGCTCTACGTGCATGCCACGAACCAGAACGGCCTCAAGTTCGATTGCTTCCGGCACGACGAGCGCGCGTGCGCCACCGCCGTAACCGACGTGGTCCCGTTTTTCGCGAACGGCGATTTCTCCACATACTACCGGTCCGCCATGGCATTCGGGCTTATGCGCGAAGTGGAGCCGGGGGTCGAGTTCAAGCGCGCGTTGGTGGATCTGTGCACGAAGTACGTGCCCGAGGCCAAAGCGCACATCGGCGAAGCCATGCGCTGCGAGGGGCCGAACACTTCGGTGTGGGCGCTGGACATCCGGCGCGTGACCGGCAAAGCCCAGCCCCTTCCCCCGTCGAGTGCCGCGCTTGCCAGCCCCAATACAGGACAGGCGCGCTAGCCCATGCGCATCGCAGGATTGCAGAAGCTCACGCTGCTGGACTTCCCCGGCAAAACGGCCGCCACCGTGTTCACTCCAGGGTGCAACTACCGTTGCCCATTCTGCCACAACGCCGACCTGGTGATCGGCGCGGCGCGCATGCCCGACGCCGTTTCCCTCGACGAGTTCTTCGCGTTTCTGGACAAGCGCCAAGGATTGCTCGACGGCGTGTGCGTCACGGGCGGCGAGCCGCTTTTGCAGCCGGGCATCGAGAATTTTTTGTTGCGCGTGCGCGAACGGGGATTCGCCACGAAGCTGGACACCAACGGCAGCTTTCCCGATCGCCTGCGCGACCTCGTCCAGGCCGATCTCGTGGATTACGTTGCCATGGACGTGAAGAACGCGCCGCAGCGATACGCGGAAACCGTGGACGTGCCAGGCTTCGACCTTGCGCCCGTGCATGCCTCGATCGGGTTCTTGATGGAGGAACGCGTGCCGTTCGAGTTCCGCACCACGGTGATGAGGGAACTGCACGCGGCCGATGATCTGCGCGCTATCGCTTGCTGGATCGAGGGCGCTCCCCGTTGGTTCCTGCAAAACTACTTGGATGCGGAAAGCGTTCTTGCGGGTCCGGGACGTTTCCATGCATGGGACGTCGACGAACTTGAAGCGCTTCTGCCCGATCTGCGCGTGCACGTGCCCGCCGTGCAGCTGCGCGGATAAGCGCAAGCGCGCAGCAAGACGCTTCGGGACGCCACCCGTAAACCCTCGCGTAGGCTATATTCTGTTGATTTTTTTCGTTTGCGAACGATTTGAAGCACACAAACGCAGGAGTTCGCCGAGCCGCAAAATATCGGCCCAGGTCACAACCCCGTCCTTTTGATTATTCCGAGAAAAGATCATTCGCAAACGTACTTTTTCAGCAGAAATACGCTCCTCGGCGGAATTTCGACTTCGTGTCGGGTCGGAACGGGCAGCACAACAAGGGAAGCATCACCCCCCCCCCCGCCTTGCACCGCGCTTCGCCAAGGACGACAACCGGATTGGCCGCTCGCGCAAAACGGCAGACCGATGCGGGCATCCAACCGGCCGTTCTGCCACAGCACGAGCGCTCCCCATGGAGAGCCCAAGGAAACGCTGGTATTCTGCCCTCATACGATCATACTATGACGCTGCCCCGCGCACCGGCCGGGGACGCACGTCCGCACCACCGCAGAACAGGAGCATGCACCATGGCGAATTGTCTTGTTGCGCAGTCCGGCGGGCCCACCGCCGTCATCAACGCCAGTCTGGCCGGCGTCATCCGCGCCAATCAGCTGAATCCCGTGTACGACCGCGTATTCGGCGGCCTGCACGGCATCGAGGGCACGCTCGAGGGCAAGCTCTACGACCTGACCGATCTGCCCAGCCGTGATATCGACGTCCTCAAGCAAACCCCCTCGTCGGCGCTTGGCACGTGTCGCTACAAGCTCAAGCGCGGCAACGATGCCGATTACCGGCGCCTCGTCGACATCATGGATGCGCGCGACATCAGCACCATGTTCTACATCGGTGGCAACGACTCCATGGACACCGTGGACGCGCTGGCCTCATGGGCGCAGGAGCACGCGCCGAGCAAGCGCTTCATCGGCATACCCAAAACCGTCGACAACGACCTGGTGCCGGTGGACCACTGCCCCGGCTTCCCCAGTGCGGCGAAGGTGGCGTGCCAGATTGCGCACGCCACGTACCTGGACTACGCCGCGTACACCCGTCCGGAGGCGTTCGTTCTCGAGGTCATGGGCCGCGATGCGGGATGGCTGGCCGCAAGCACTTGCGTCACCGGCGACGTCGACCTGCTGATCTTGCCGGAAACGCCGTTCAACAAGGATGCGTTCTTGGCTGAGGTGCAAAAGAAGTTCGACCAAAAAGGCGAATGCTACATCGTCGTATCGGAGGGCGCCCGCTACGCTGACGGCGCTTACCTGTCAGCTGGCGAAGCGGCCAACGACGGTTTTGCGCACGCGGTGCTGGGCGGAGCCGCCGCCATGCTCAAGCAGATGATCATCGATGCGGGCATCGTCCCGCGCGGCGTGGTGCAGGACCTGTCGCGAGCAGCACGTTCGAGCAACTTCTCGCAAAGCCTTGTTGACGTGAACGAAGCCTATGACCTGGGATTGAGCGCGCACATGCGCAGTGCCGATCCCACGTTCACCGGCCAGGTGGTGGGTGTGCGCCGCAACGTCGCGGCAGCAGCCGAAGGTCGCTACGATGCCGAATTCTTCGCCGGCCCCGCCAGCGAGTTCGCGAACTTCGTGAAGCAATTCCCGGCAGAGTGGATCCTACCGGACTACCAGGGCGTCACGGAAGAAGCGATCGCCTATTTCCGCCCGCTCATCGAAGGCGAGCCGAAGCTGATCATGGACGGCGGCCTTCCCGCCACGCTGACGCCGTTCAACAAGCGGTAGACAAAAAACGCGCGCCGCAACCCGACCGCGTATGCTAGCATGACGCAAGCAATTACGCGCAATCGGCCGTGCGGCGCGCGGCCCTCAGCAAGGGAGTCCCCGTGTCCGCAGAAGCAGCAGTACCAACTTTCATCATCCTCGGCGCGTTCGTCGCGCTTTTGGCAGCCCTCAAGTTCCTGAAAAGCAAAGGCGTCGCATTCACGCCGCGCGTGTTCGCCGCCTTAGGCATGGGCGTCGTGCTGGGAATCGGCATCCAGCTTGGCGCAGGCCGCGGCACCGAAGCCGCCACCGTGGCGCTTGATTGGATGTCGATCGTCGGCCAAGGATACATCGGGCTTTTGAAAATGCTGGTCATGCCGCTTGTGTTCGTGGCCATCGTAGGCGCGTTCACCCGCACCGAAGACACGCTGAACCTCGGCCGCATCGGCGCTATCGTGCTGGCCGTGCTGCTGGGAACCGTGGCGATATCGGCGCTATCGTGCTGGCCGTGCTGCTGGGAACCGTGGCGATATCGGCCCTGGTCGGCTGGGCTTCGGTCGCGTTCACAGGGCTTGCCGGAGCCAGCTTCGCCAACGGAAGCGTCGACGCTGCGAAAATGGATATCCTGCAAGGCCGTCAAGAACAGGTGGCCAACCTCACCCTGCCGCAGGAAATCCTTTCGTTCATCCCCACGAACGTGTTCGCCGACCTTGCCGGCACGCGCTCCACCTCCACCATCGCCGTGGTGATCTTCTCCGCCATCGTCGGCATCGCCTATCTCAAACTGCGCGACAAGGACTCCGACCAGGCGACGTTTTTCAAGCAGCTCATCGACAGCCTGTACGGCATCGTCATGCGCATCGTGTCCATGGTGCTGGGGCTTGCCCCGTACGGCGTGATGGCGCTCATCGCGCACGTCATGGCCACCAGCGACTACAACGCCATCCTCGACCTGGGGAAATTCGTGCTGGTGTCCTACGCGGCCATCGCGTTCATGTTCGCGGTGCACTGCCTGATCCTGCTGGCGAACCGCACCAATCCCTTCATGTACCTGAAGAAGGCCTTCCCCGTGCTCAGCTTCGCCTTCGTGGCGCGCACGAGCGCCGGCGCGCTGCCCCTCAACATAGAGACGCAAACGCGCGCTTTGGGCGTCGATCCCGCCACGGCCAACTTCTCCGGCAGCTTCGGGCTGTCTATCGGCCAAAACGGATGCGCGGGCATCTACCCGGCCATGCTGGCCACTATCATCGCGCCCACGGTGGGCATCGACGTGTTCTCACCTACGTTCATCATCGGCTTGATAGCCGTGGTGGTCATCAGCTCGTTCGGCGTGGCGGGCGTGGGCGGCGGCGCGACGTTCGCCTCGCTCATCGTTTTGGGAACCATGGGGCTGCCCATCGAGATCGTGGGCTTGCTGGCATCGGTCGAGCCGCTGATCGATATGGGGCGCACCGCGCTCAACGTAAGCGATTCCATGGTTGCCGGCGTAACCGCGTCGAACGCCGTAGGCAAGCTCGACCGCGAAACGTTCAGCGACCCCGAAGCGCGCGTGAGCAGCTCCGCGCAAGCCGAGTTATAACGGGGCTGCGCTCGCTTCGCAAGCACCTCGCGCACACCGTGAATCCAGCGCGTTTGCGCAGACGACGCCTGCGCAAACGCGAAGTCGCTTTACTGCACGCCCTCCAGCAACACACGCAGCTCCTTCTGCACGCTGTTGTCCACATTGGTCCCGATGGTCTTCGACGCGATCTGCTTGATGGCGGAACGACCGTTGCCCATGGCCACGCTCATGCCCGCCATGCGAAGAATCTCGTAATCGTTCATGGAATCGCCGAACGCCATCATCTGATCCGCCGAAAGCCCGTGCGCATCGAGCACTTGCTGGATGCCCGTTGCCTTGCTCACGCCGCGTTGCATGACGTCGATCCACTTGCGCCCCGACGGAGCGAACACGAAGTCGTCGTCCAACTCGCGCGTGAGAATGTACGCCATGTCCATAACGTCTTCGTCGCAGTACACCGATGCTTTCAGAATGCTCGTTTTAGGAGAAGGCACGTCCGTCACGCACGTTGGGTTCGGCAAGTTCTTGTCAACCTCGCGCTCGAAACGCGCCTCGTCGTCAAGCAGGTAGCTGCGCGTCTCGTCGAACAGGGCCAGATGCATGGTGTCGAACAGGTTTACCATGCGCGCCAAACGCCGAACGGCAGCATGCGAGAACACCTCCAGATCGACCAGCTCTCCCCCGACGATCACCTGCGCGCCGTTCGATGCCACGAAGTCCATGCAGTCGGCTACCGGCTCGAACAGTTCATGCAGCGTGTCGAACCGCCTTCCCGACGAGGCTACGAACCGAACGCCCGCATCCTGCAAGCGCAGGATAAGGTCGTACGAGCCTTCGGGAACGCGCTCGTTTCCATCCAGAAACGTGCCGTCCATGTCGCTGGCGATAAGCTTGATCATGACGATCTCCTTCTCTGCGGGCCCCCTGTGAGCCCGATCCTTTTCCTTTACACGTTCTGCGCCCCATTGTAAGGCCCGCTCCCGCGCCCCACCGTTTCTCCGTGAAGAGTTTGCAAGATGTTGATGTTGCGTGAGACGAAGGGACGGGGTCAATGACTCATGTTCTGGTCTGCGACCGAACATGAGTCATTGACCCCGTCCCTTCGTCTCACCAGGTCAGAGGCCGCGCAACCTGAACGTGCGCGAAAAATAGCAAAACGCAACGCCAAGGTGGTGGAACGGGCAAGCCCGCAATCGCATCATACGAACTACCCCAGCGCACGGCGCCGCGCTTCGGGTATCATGAACCGCAACGAACGGAAGGAACCCACCGCTATGAGCTTCGCCGACAACCTCGTCTACCTTCGCCAACACTACGGCGTGACCCAAGAAGGGCTCGCCGAACAGCTCGGCGTGTCGCGCCAAACCGTATCGAAATGGGAAGCAGGCACGAACTACCCCGAAATGGACAAGCTGCTTGCGCTGTGCGACCTGTTCCACACGAACCTCGACGACCTCATGCGCGGAAGCGTGCACGTGGTAAAGGAAAACGACACCGAGAGCTACGACCGCCACATGAACCGCTACAACCTGTCCATAGCGATGGGCGTGGGGCTCATTTTGGTAGGCGTCGGCGCGATCGCGCTGCTGGAGACCTTCGGATGGCCGAGCAACCTGCAAACCGTCGTATTGCTGTCGTTCGTGGTCGTGGGCGTGATGCTTCTCATCGTCGGCGGGATGAATCACGCGGAGTTCAAACGCCGCAACCCCTCCATCGAGCCGCGTTATTCCCCCGACGTGCTCGAGCGATTCGGACGGCGCTATCCCGTCATGATCGCCGGAGGCGTAGGGCTCGTTCTACTTGACGTCATCTTCCTGGTAGGGCTATCTCCGGAAGACGCCTCTTTCGACGTCGTGCGCGGGATTCACATGGAAGAGCTCCTGATGGGCCCGTTCATGTTCGCAATGGCCCTGGCCGTGGGGATCCTCATTTGGGCCGGCATGCAAAAGTCGAAGTACGACCTGTCCGAGCTTACCTACATTGCGCATCGTCAAGACCTGGGAGCCGATCTGCCGCCTTCCGCCATCGTCAAAACGCCTGAGCAAGTGCGCGCCGACCGCATCATGGGCGTTATCTGCGGATGCATCATGATGCTGGCGACCATCGTGTTCCTGGTGTGGGGCTTCGTGCCGCTGTTCGATCAGATCGGCACCTGGAACGGCCTGGACAAAAGCGCGCTCAAAGATGCCATCCGAGACGGCCAAGGCGGGTTCTACATTAGTTGGATCGCATTTGTGGTGGGTGGAATCCTGTGCGGCATCGTTTGTCTGATCGGCAGCGTGTTCACCAAGTCGAAGGAAGACTGGATTGCCGAAGCGCGTCAAGAAGACGCCTGGATGAAGATCGCGCACGCCAACGAGCAGCAGAACGATCCCTGGTCGCGCGGGACGAATCATGCCTCGCAGCAAAACGAGACCCCGCAACCGCCCGCGTCCGGAGCGCCCGTGCCGCCCCCGGCGCCGAAGCCTGCGCCCGCGGCAAACGACCACGACCGCACGGGAACCAGCTGGCGCTAGCCCACATCCCTGGTCGGCGTGCACCCGCGCCGACTGCCGGCCCGCGCGGGTGCACGCCAGAGGGGCATTGTCGCCCCAAACGGACGGTTTTCGGCGCCAAAGCGTCCGTTTGGGGCGACAATGCCCCTCGTTTACTGCGCGTAGCCCCGAGCCGTTGCCGGAGTTGTAGCCCGGCGCCCTATTCGCCGAGCTTTTCCGCTGCTTCGCTCACTGCTCACAGCAAAGTCAAGCCGCTGTCGCACGACCAGCCTCGCCGCAAGGCTCACGCCGACCCATCTGACCGAACCGCGCACCGCAAACCGGCGTCTGCAGGAATGAGATTCGTCAAAAAGTACGTTTTGGACAGGGCAAAGTACCTTTTGCGTCTATCCCGTGGCACCCTCCCGCCCGTAAAGTCCCAAGATGCAGGGACCACGTAAAGCCCGTTTTCAAACGGGCGAAAGGAGGGGCATCATGACCCAACAGGAAACGCATTCCTCTATAAGTCGAAGAACGTTTTTGCAAGGCGCAGCGTTTCTCGGCGTGTACGGAGGCCTAACAAGCCTTGGGCTCGCGGGCTGCACGGCTCCCGCATCAGGGGGGAAGAGCGGCGGCAGCTGGACGGCCGGCACGTACAGCGCCCAAGTGACGGGGCACAATGCTCCGTTCACCATCGACGTGACGTTTTCCGACACCGCAATCACAGCCATCGATGCCAGCACGAACCAGGAATCTCTAGGAGTAGGGGCATCGGCTCTTCAGGACTTGGCAAGCCAAATCATAGAGCACCAAACGCTCAACGTGGATTCCGTGACCGGCGCCACGCTGTCCAGCATGTGCCTGCAACAAGGAGTGAAAGAGTGCGCGGGACAGGCAGGAGCCGCCAAAGATTTAGAGAAAGCCACCGGGCCGGAAGATATCGTCGAAGATTCCTAGACAGCCGACGGCTGCGTGATCGGCGGCGGCGGGGCCGGGCTGACCGCGGCAATCTCGGCAGCGCAAGCAGGAGCGAAAGTCGTCGTCATCGAAAAATGCGGAATCACCGGAGGCTCTACAAACGTATCGGAAGGCGCGCTCAACGCAGTAGACCCCGAGCGTCAACAAAAGCAGGGCATCGAAGATTCGACTGAGAAGTTTTACGAAGCCACTTACGAGGGAGGACACGGCCAAGGCACGCCCGAGCTCATCCGATACCTCACCGACAACGCACTCGATTCCGTCCATTGGCTCGAGTCGATCGGCGTCGAATTCAAGCCCGAAGTAGGCTCGGCGACCGGCTCCCTGGGAGAACGCAGTCATTATCCCGCAACCCCTTCGGGCAACACGTATATTCGGTCTTTCCAAAAGCTCATCGAAGATCACCCCGATCAGCTGACCCTTCTCAACGAAATGCAAGCACAGGAGCTCATAACCGAGGGCGGCAAGGTTGCGGGCGTGAAGGCCGTCCATCGCGGCAAGCAGCCCGTCACGGTTCAGGCTCGATCCGTCGTCATCGCAACCGGCGGATTCGGAGCAAACGTCGAGTATCGCCAGCGCGTCAACACCGGCGTATGGGCCGATGTCAAACTGGATGACTCCATAGGCTGCACGAATATCAAGCCGTGCGCGCAAGGCGAAGGCCTCAAGCTGGCCGAAGCGGCCGGCGCAGAACTGGTGGGATTGCCCGATATCCAACTGCATCCATGCGGCACGCCAGGCACCGGGCTTATGGAGGACATCCGCACGTCAGGACGCAATCGCATTTTCGTGAACAAAAACGGCGAACGTTTCGTCAACGAAGGAGCCGAGCGCGACACCCTGTGCAAGGCCATCTTTGCGCAGCCCGATTCCACGTACTGGATCGTCGTTAACAAAGTTCGATATCCTTCGGAAACGCAACCTGATGCGAACGGGGCAACCATCGAGAACATGCTCGCCCTCGGCCACATCGTCAAAGGGGAAACCATTGAAGACCTGGCCAGCCAAACCAAGATGGACGCAGTCAAACTGCAGGAGGCCATCGACGGCTATAACAAAACAGTGTCCGGAGAAGCCGAGGATCCCTTCGGATTCAAGGCGACAAACACCGCCGACCAGCAACTGACCGAAGGGCCTTGGTACGCCTGCCGCAAGGTGCCCACCGTCCATCACACTATGGGCGGCGTCCGCATCGACGTGGATACCCGAGCGCTCGCCCCTTCCGGATCTCCGGTTGAAGGCCTGTTCGCGTGCGGAGAATGCACCGGCGGCATTCACGGCAGCAACCGGTTGGGAGGAAACGCTATAGCCGATTGCGTCACGTTCGGTCGAACCGCCGGCACGAACGCCGCAAGAAACGCGCTTGGAGCCTAGCCCCATTCGCAACCCGGCAATCGATACGAGTGCTCGGCCGTCAAGTAGGTCGAGCACTCGCCGCTTTAAGACCGAGGGCGAGATCCGTCCAACACCTTATCAAGAAGCTCCTGCTTAGAGTGCACGCCTGCTTTTCGGTAAACCGTGCGCGTGTAGTTTCGTATCGTATTCTCGGAATAGTTCAGTTCCTCAGCGATAAAGCTCCGGCTCCGTCCTTGCGCAATCAGGGCAACAATGGCTGATTCTGTTTCATTCAATCCGCAATTTGCCGCAAACGCTCCAACGGTATCTTCCTCGCGCGCCGCCTGAGGCTCGGACGGCGCACATTCCGCCATTCGATCAAGCTCGAACCCAACGGGGTGATCCCCCATGAAGTGAGGCCGCAGTATCAACGTCGCTTCAACTAGCACCACAAGCGCCATCACGATGAGCAGCCAAAGACTATGGTCGAGCGTTGGACCCACCGCGTACACGATCAAACGGCCAACCGCCATGCACAGCAACGACCCTCCGTACAACGCAGCATATACCAGCGTCGTTGGCCAATGGACGTGTCGCCCGATAAAGCATATGAACACTACCAGCGGAATGTAAAAACAGGTGACCGCATTCGCCAGCAAAAACGTACTCGATTCTTCCGAACCACCCCATCCGCTCATAAGAAAGCAGATGCTCGCCATCATGAGCGCATTTTGGAACAGCCAGTACCTCGACAGCTTGAATGCCCGCCCCCGAACAAGCACGAACCACACAACAACCGCTATTATCAGAACAACGAGCACCTGATGAATCGATCGAACCGCTTGCGAAAGCTCGCGTAGCCGACCGTCCGGATACCCCAACGCCATGCCCAGCAGCAAAGCATACAGAAAAAAGGCTGCGGCAACTTGCAAAACACCTTTTAAAAGATCCTTTTCCTCGTACAGGCAATCCTCCTTGTTCACCACGTAGGGCCCTCGCGGATCGTTCAACCTATCCCGTCGATCCAATTCCGACATAGCCTGCCAATAGGCGAAAACGGAAAGCGCCGGAACGAACAAGTTGATCATGCCTGCAACCACGTCATCCAAGTAGCCCATCAACAACGAGAGCACGCATGAAAGGGCCAGCCCTCCGGCAGCATAGAAAAACACCTCGCCAGGCCTCAAGCGCTCGAAAAAGAATATCCATAGAATTTCACCGCCAACCAGCCCAACGCCGCCGACCACCACGCGCAACGCCTCGAACTGCGTACTATCGAAAAACAAGTCAAGCAGATACAGAAGACTCGAAGCAGTCATGAGAAGAAAACCCGACCATACGAATACACCCCGCGTCGCCCGCGAAAAGCCCGCCTTGTAGACCAAAAAGACCAGAACGGCGATAACAGCAACGCGAGCAATGTTCGCACCTACCGTTATCATTCCGACATCAGCTGAAAAGTGAAGATTGTAGAAATTGAATTGATACCAAAGTCGGTAAAGCCCAATTCCGAGAAAGGCAAGGACGAAGCCCGTTAGATACGTGGCTTTAAACGCGAGAAGAGAGCCGGTATGCAAATACCGATCAGCCCCGCACGTCGACGAGCGAACGCTATCCTCCCCGTGTCCCATGCGCGCATTGTATCATAGCGCTTCAAACGAGCCAGACGAACCCCGGACAGCCACGGTGCGCCCCTTGCATCCACTTCGGAATCGCGCTGCAGCCCACCCAACCATCCGGCCGAGGCGGGCACCGTGCGGGTGCACGCCGGAGAACATTGTCGCCCCAAACGGACGGTTTTCGGCGCCAAAGCGTCCGTTTGGGGCGACAATGCCCCTCGCTTACTGCACGCAGCCCCTGGCTGTCGCCGGTGCGGCGGCCCGGCGCCCTATTCGCCGAGCTTTTCCGCTGCTTCGAGCCACTCTTCCTCAAGCGCGTCGACCTGCGCCTCTAGATCGTTGATGCGCGCCTGCAAATCACCGAGCGCCATGAAGTCGGAGGGATCCGCCGTCGACATCTCCGCCCGCACTCCTTCGACCTTCCTGCGCAGCGTGTCCATCTTCCGCTCGTTCGACTGCATCAGCTTGCGCAACGTGCGAATCTCCCCGCCCGAAAGAGAAGCGCCTGCGGAAGCAGAATCCGAAGCAGGCTCCCCGTTCCCGTCCGGTCGGCCCGCGGCGCCCGCCGATCCGCGTCCGCCGCCAGACGGAGCCTGCTTGGACGCTTGAGCACCGCCGCTGCCGGTCGGGCCGCCGTCCGTCATTCGCAGGTACTCCTCGACTCCGCCAGGCAGATGACGGATTTTGCCGTCGATGACGGCAAACTGATGGTCGGTCACGCGCTCCATGAGGTAGCGATCGTGCGTGACCAGCAGCAACGTGCCGGGCCACGCATCCAGCAAGTCCTCCACCGCGGCAAGCATATCCGTATCCAGATCGTTGCCCGGCTCGTCCAAGATGAGCACGTTCGGCTCATCCAGCAGAATCAGCATCAAGGCAAGGCGGCGCTTCTGGCCGCCCGACAAATCGCACACCGGCTCATTCAGATCGGCGTTCGTGAAGCCCAAGCGCTCCAGCAGCTGACCGGGTGTCATTTCCTTGCCGTCGAGCATCGTGCGGCGATTGTAACGCCCGATAACCTGACGCACGCGATCGTCGCCCAAACTGGACAGATCGTCCAAGTGCTGGGACAGCACGGCGAAACGCACGGTCTTGCCAATCTTCACCAAACCGGACGTAGGCGCTTGCAGTCCTTGAATGGTGCGTAGAAGCGTGGTCTTGCCTGCGCCGTTCGCGCCCACGATGCCGTAGCGGTCGCCCGGCCCGATAATCCATTCCACATCGTCGAGAATCGGCTGGTCGGCGCCGTCGAAGCGCACGGTCACGTGCTCCAGATCCACCACCTGCTTGCCCAGGCGCGCCATCGCCATGCGCTTGAGCTCCAGCTCGTTGCGCAAGGGAGGAACGTCGGCGATCAGCTCCTGAGCCGCGGCCACGTGGGACTTCGGCTTCGTTGCGCGAGCGCGGGCACCGCGCGACAGCCAAGCCAGCTCGCGGCGCAGCG